>SXGU01238992.1_pt1 | contig 16418 bp, 6 predicted proteins | sample 3174531 | NCBI WGS metagenome assembly SXGU01 (sample SAMN11356863, study PRJNA531348) | freshwater metagenome | isolation source: freshwater sample F1-140 | place: China: Fuxian Lake, Yuxi | collected 2017-12-25 | reverse complement strand
ACATGACCGCGCCCCAGCGCTGGGCGCGGATCAGCGTTTCTTTCAGCACTTTTTCCATTTCCGCAACATTCAGCCCCAATTGCCCGGAATGCACCCGGTACAGCGGACGCTTGATGATTTCCGAATAAACTTCGGCGGTCAAGGTTTTGCCGACTCCGGCAGGTCCCGCACACAACACCGTGGTACCGCCGGATTTACCGGCAACGATGTCGTCCATCAGCATATCCATTTCGGCGGTCAGAATGTCGATCAAGTCGGTTTGCTCCGGCGGCAATATCAGCTTTTGTTTCAGTTCCGGCTGGTATTGATAAGGCTCTATATCGTCGACATGCACCCAGACATGGTGATGCAGTTCCAGATGAAACATCAGGATGTAGCCGTGAATAGGTAAGTCGATAAAAGCACCCTTGGGAATATCGGCTTTTGAAGCTTCCATCGCGGTTTCGGTCTTGCTGTCGTAACGCATACTGTTTCCGGCCTTACGCAGATATTTGCCGAGAATGTCGCCGGAGGCTTCGAGCGTTAATGCGCGTTCGCTGAGGATGTTTTCGTCGTTGACCAAACGGCAAGCGCCGCCGGCCGAGGACAATACTACCGTGTTTTTGCGCGTCCAATCGCTGCTGCGATGACTGGAGGTCGGATCTTCGACATAAACTGCGGTGCCCCAGCCGGAAAACTGCTCGCCGTAACGGCCGCGCCAGTCGAAATAGCGGTCGGCGGCTTCGTCGTAAACAGCGATTAATTCCGGCGTTTCTTTTAGATAACCTTTGGCGGCAAAAATCTCGGCAATGGTTTTACCGGCGATATCCTTGGCGCGGATAACCAGCGTTTCAACGGCTATTTTGCCTTTGCTATTAGCTTTCAGCTCAATCAGGATGCGGCCCGCTTCTTCCTCTCCGGGCGGCGTATAATCGAGACGGGTGATCAAATAGGCACAAGTCCGGCCCTTGGCGTCGGCTTGAAACAGCCAGCCGCGTTGAGCATCGTCGATCAGGTAGTGGGTAATGCTGGGCAGCACTTTCTCCAGTTGTTCGGCTTCGTAACGCTCGCCGCCATCGTTCAGCGCGGTTTGCAGCGTTGCCAACAACGCGGCTTGGCTTTTTGCGCCGGAAGATTGATACAAGTCGTGCAAAAAACTCCATTCTTGCGCGGCCAATTGCTGATAAAGCACTTCGGCCTTATTGCCGAAACGCAGTTGTTCCTTCAATGCGCTCTGATGGGGAAAAGCATCAATCAGGCTTTCAACATAACGGCGTTCGATGTGTAGTTTCATAATGGCTCCGGTTGGGTGATGGCGGCGTAAAGAAAAGCGGCGATGTGCTGCGGCTTGCCGAATCCGCCGTTATTAATCTGTTGCCGGCAAGAAAAACCGTTGGCGACGACGGTTGCTTGCGGTTCGGCCCGTAACGCCGGAAACAGCGCGAGTTCGGCCATGGCTTGCGAATCGGCGTAATGCTCCGCCTCCAGGCCGAAATGCCCGGCCATGCCGCAACAGGACGATTCAATCAGCTCAAAATCGAGGCCGTCCACGGTTTTCAGGACTTTACGCATTGCCTTCATCGCGCCGACCGCTTTTTGATGGCAATGACCATGGACCAATAGGCGTTCGCCATCGGCTTTGAATGACAGCGGCCAGCGTTTGGCGGTCTGTTCCCTGGCAATAAATTCTTCCAATAACAGCACCCGCTCCGCCAGTTTTGTCGCCACCGGTCCCAGTCCTAAATTCAGGTATTCGTCACGCAAACTGAGTATGCAGGACGGCTCCAAGCCGATGATCCAGCGCCCGGCGTCGAGATGCGGCTGTAATGCCTGCACCAGCCGGACGGCTTCGATCCTGGCCTGATCGATCATGCCGTTGGCGAAATAAGTGCGGCCACAGCACAGAGGCGCTTTTCGCTTATCGTCCTGGCCGATGATTAATACTTGATAGCCCGCCGCATTCAGCAGATGGGTTGCGGCTTCGGCGGCGGCAGGGTTGAAATGGCGGTTAAAAGTATCGACGAACAACACCACTTCCTGAATCGGCCTACTTGATTCAGCAAAAAAAGGACTCTTAGCTACAGGCTTTTTGCCGCTACAGGCATCAATGGGAACCGGCAACGGGGCTTCGGCGCTAATTCCTAATAGACGCTCGACAACACGGGCAAGCCAAGCATGACGATTACGCCAAATCACCAGCTTTCCGAGCAAAGGCCAATTTAACCATTTAGGCGCATGCGCCCACAGCGTGTGCCGCAACGGTAAACCGCCGGCTTGGCGGCGTTGGGCCAGATATTCGGCTTTGATCAGCGCCATATCGACTTCATTTTCGCATTCCCGCTTGCAGCCCTTGCAGCTGACGCACAGGCTCATCGCCTCGGCCAATTCAGGATCGAACAGCGCCTTATCGTCGGCTGCGTTTAATGCCGTTTTCAATAACCTGACCCGGCCTCCCGGTGACAATGCAGGGTTTCCGCTTACTTTAAAACTCGGGCACATCACGCCTTTACCGGCTTGTTCGCATTGGCGGCTACCGATACATACCGCTACCGCCTTGGCAAAGTCGCCGCCGTTTTTGGGAATATCGGCATAGGCGTCGCCCATGCCGGCGTTTTGATAAGCGGACCAATCAAGAAAAAGTTTCATCGTTTTTTGTGGCGTAAATAACAATAGTAAAGCAATAATAATGCCACACATAAGATGTTGTATTACCGGTAAATAAGCTTAATTAACCTGTTATAAAGCCGACAACAGGCGGCGGTTTTGCAACAGTAGCGCAGAGTTACGGCGACAACGTTCTTAGGTAACTTGCAAATAACTGTGATAGCGATGATTAACCCGGATTTTTTGAATGATGCCGAAAAAAATCCGTTTATTGCCGCTTTAAGCTTGTTATCCGTGCTCGTCAGTTATGCACTAATTAGTTAGAACACACGTCCGCATTAACCCAAAATCCTCATTGTCTAAAGCAATTTCAGTAAGCTGTGAAAATTTTATTCAGCTCATTTTCTCGTTAATTTTTCTGCAATTTGTAATAGAGTGGGATATAATGCGCTGATAAACAAACACATTTCCCCGCGCTTACGCGCATTCAATATCTACAACAGGTAAATCCATGTCCAATGATGTTTCTACATTACCCTCTTTCCGTGATTTAGCGCTGATTGAACCGGTGCTAAGAGCGCTGAATGATGTCGGTTATGAAACACCTTCACCTATCCAAGCACAAACCATTCCGCTCCTACTGAAAGGCAAAGACGTTCTGGGGCAAGCACAAACAGGAACCGGTAAAACCGCCGCGTTCGCCCTACCCATTTTGTCGCGCATCGATCTTAAGCAAAAAGACCCGCAAGTTTTAGTTCTAGCGCCAACCCGCGAATTGGCTATCCAGGTAGCGGAAGCGTTTCAACGTTATGCCGCGCATTTAAAAGGCTTTCATGTACTGCCCATTTACGGCGGGCAAGACTACACCACCCAACTACGTCAGTTAAAACGCGGCGCCCATGTCGTGGTCGGTACGCCGGGCCGGGTTATGGATCATATGCGTAAAGGCACGCTGAACCTGGATGGGCTTAGCCATCTTGTTCTCGATGAAGCCGATGAAATGCTGCGTATGGGGTTTATTGACGATGTGGAATGGATTCTTGAACAAATCCCGGAACAAAGACAAATCGCCCTGTTTTCGGCAACCATGCCTACGGCTATTCGCAAAATCGCTCAGCAATATCTTAATGAGCCCGAGCATGTCACGATCAAAGTCACCACGACGTCGGCTGAAAATATCCGTCAACGCTACTGGCTGGTGAGCGGGGTGCATAAGCTGGACGCGTTGACTCGCATTCTGGAAGTCGAGACCTTCGACGGCATGATTATTTTCGTCAGAACCAAAACCGCAACCGTTGAACTGGCGGAAAAGCTGGAAGCACGAGGTTATTCAGCTGCCGCGATTAATGGCGATATGTCTCAAGCCTTACGCGAGCGAGCCATTAACAACCTGAAAAACGGCAAACTGGATATTTTGATTGCAACTGACGTTGCTGCACGCGGGCTGGATGTGGATCGCATCACTCATGTCGTTAACTACGACATTCCTTACGATACCGAATCCTACGTGCACCGTATCGGCAGAACCGGTCGCGCTGGACGCACCGGAGATGCGATTTTATTTATCGCGCCGAGAGAAAGAAATCTCTTGGGTAATATTGAAAAAGCGACCAAGCAAAAAGTTGAAGAAATGGGCTTGCCTTCAACTGAAGTTATTAACAATAAACGCATCTCCCGCTTTAAACAAAATATTACCGATACCTTGGCGGCCGAAGAACTCAGCTTTTTCAATCAACTGGTTGAACAGTATCAACGAGAGCACAATGTCAGTGCGTTGGAAATAGCCGCCGCACTGGCAAAACTGGTTCAGGGTGATACACCGCTGTTAATGCAAAATCTGCCTAAAAGAGCCAAAGACAGCCGGGATGACAGACCGGCCAGAGACGATAGGCCGTCAAGATCCGACAAAGCGCAAAGAGAGCGTAAGCCGAAACGCGCATTCGGCGGCGGGGCCGATATTGAAATGGAAACCTACCGCATTGAAGTCGGCCATACTCACGGCGTAAAACCGGGCAATATCGTCGGCGCCATAGCCAATGAAACCGGAATTGACGGCGACCATATCGCCCGCATCAGAATCCAGGACGATTACAGCACCGTTGAGTTGCCGGCGGGCATACCGAAAGAGTTGTTTGAGGAACTGAAAAAAGTCAGGGTGGCCGGGCAGCAACTCAACATATCCAAAATGGGCGAAGGCGCTAAGAAAGCGGCGCAAGCCGATGATGGCGCTAAAAAAACCGATAAAAGCAAAAAGAGAATAGGCTCAACATCCAGACGGGCAAAACCGAAGTCAGATGAATAATTAATAGCCATAAAGCCGCGAAGCGCTTGCTTCGCGGCTTTATTATTTTAGTTAAGACAGCCGATTCCAGAGACAAGCGCCAGCTTTTTCAATCGCTTCCAGGCGCTGTTGATGAGCGTTTAGTTCCTCTTCCGTACAACGTATGACTGTTAACGCGGGACGATCCGTCGACAAAAACTTAACCTCTTGGCTGACCACCCGCTCTTCCTCCCTGCCCTGCGCTTCATCCAACAACGAAGACTGTCCGCCGGTCATCAATAAAAACACATCGGCCAGAATTTCAGCATCCAGCAAAGCGCCATGCAGATCTCTATGACTGTTATCGATACTGTAACGTTTACACAGCGCGTCCAGACTATTGCGTTGTCCGGGGTGCTTTTTTCTGGCGTAGGTCAGTGTATCGAATACTTTGCTGTAATCGGCAACCGTGCCGGTCTGATTACCCAACCGCGAGAATTCGGAATTGATAAAGCCGACATCGAACGGCGCATTATGGATAATCAACTCAGCGCCTTGAATGAACGCAATAAAATCCTCAACAATGCCGGCAAAAGTGGGTTTACCTTCCAAAAACTCATTAGTAATGCCGTGAACCTCTATAGCACCTGCATCAATAACCCGTTCGGGGTTGATATATTCATGAAAGCGTTTACCGGTTAAGCGGCGATTAACCAGCTCCACGCAGCCAATCTCAATAATTCTATGTCCTTCTTGCGGGTTTAATCCGGTCGTTTCGGTATCGAGAACGACCAAGCGGTTTGTAAATGTTCGTTTATCCACTTATCACCTTTGGCTGTTATTAATTATTTTTTGTAACGATTCGGCTATAAAAACAATGGAAAAAGCAGATAGCGCGGATTTCTCATGAACTTATCAGTGTTTATCGGCATCACCCGCATTCCATTCTTTTGCCTATTGAGGCCTTACTATTTTTTAGTATAAATTCTTTAGGCCGCTGTGACTTGAAAATTTTCAAAGTGGATCGTTGCTCAAGGTTGACGGTTATGCTTTAGCATTTTTCTGCTAGAATTCGCTTACATCGGCTTATGATCGACGGCCGTTAACTTAACCAGCCTATTACAGAAGATATTTATATGACCATCAAGAAAGTCCAACCCGATAAAAGCAAGCTGGATCAAATCGTAACCGATGCGCGGCGTAATCAGGAACTTCGCGAGCAATCTTATCGCGGCCAAGCGCTTAAATTATATCCTTGGGTATGCGGTCGTTGCGCTCGTGAATTCGACCATAAAAAACTGACCGAATAGACCGTGCATCACAAAAATCATAAACACGACGATAACCCGTCCGAAGGCAGTAAATGGGAGTTAGTGTGTCTTTATTGCCATGATAATGAGCATTCACGGTACGAAGAAACCCGCTTTGACGGCTCAAAAGCAGGTAAATCCAATACCCCTGTCGCCACTCACAATCCCTTTGCGGATCTAAAGTCCCTGTTGAATAAAAAGTAGGTCAAGCGGCAAATATTAGTCAGCGCGGGCTTGCCTTTGATAAAAACCTCTTTGCCGGACTTCAAAACCGTTTCTACAGCCCGATTCAATCAGATAATCCCTGAATTGAAGATTGTGATGTTCGAAATGAATACCGTATTTAAAGGGTAATGCAATAGGTGACGCCGTTCCTTCGAGGAACAACTCTACAAATTCATCATCGGATTTGTTGGGCTTGTTAAATGAATGCACGACCAGACCGTGAAGAAAAAAACGCTCCCCTTCGTTAAAGCAAAGCGTAATTTTGAGGCGGTTATTTCTTTTTAATGCTTGGCTGCTACAAATAGCTATCCCTTGTTTACTGATGTTAAGTATTTTTGCCGGCTGGATCGCATTGAAAAAAAGCGGGGCTTTCTTAAAAGCGGCATTGATGTCGTTCCTTTCGTAACGCACTTGTTTTCTGATCGTTTTTTCGATCATGACGTCCCCTCCGAATAAGCTTGACCTTCCCTCGATAACTGGAACAAACCGGAATATCTTTATAAGCTGTGCCGATTGTTTATACCGCTCATAACTGGTTATAAGTTAGCAGCTATTTCGGATAATAAAGCCAAGGCCGATTGCCATCTAGTCGTATCACTACCTACAAATTATAGCTTTGCACTTTTTTTTGTAGGAACTATAACCAAGTAGGCCACTGTTGACTTAGATGATTCTCCAAAGAACTGTCCATGAAAGACGCGAAAAGCACGAACAAATGCATTGCTCTTTTTCGTGCTTTTCTTAATCACGGCCTTTTCTAAGGGGCGTCAAATTGCCGCGGCTCTCCTTTTCGGCGGTAAATTACCCTTAAATCACAACAAAGTCAGCATTGGTTAAGGCCAAATTGGCGCCTAACAGCGCAATTTCCGTTGCCGGATGAGCGCCATTGCCATCGCCATCGTAATACAATTTTCCCGTGCTACTGTTGTAAATCAAAAAGTCATCGGCATCCAAGGCCTTAGCACCGACTCGAAAGGACGAGGCCGCTAAGACGCCGGGATGGGTTAACGCGGTGAATGCCGCACTGCCAAGTTGAATAGTATCGTCGCTTACCGAGTAGTCTTGAATAGTGTCCATAGAGCCTAAGCTCCGCAGTTGAAAAATATCGGCCCCTAAACCGCCTACTAACAGATCGCTGCCGGCGCCGCCGTCAAGCATGTTGGCATTATTGTCGCCACTGAGACTATCGTTTTGCGCAGTGCCGCGGATGTTTTCAATAGTTGTCAGGGCGATTTGGCCATTAGCATCATCCCAAGTGAAACCGCTGGCTTCCAGATAGTAGGTGGAGGCTTTGCCAGCCACAAGATCCACTTTAACCCCCGCACTGTCGATACTGCGACGCTGCGCGGTATAAGCATCGGGCTGACTAAAATCAAGCCAGTCCGCCCCATCGCCGCCAAAATAGCTGTCTGTTCCGAAAAAGCCTCGGGCGAGGAAAGTGTCGTCGCCGTTATTGCCATCCAGCTCGTTAATCAGTCCGGGACTGTATTCATCTACAGCGCCGCCATCCAAGGTATCGTTACCGTCGCCGCCGCTAAGCATATTGCCGGCGCTGTTACCGACCAGGATGTTGTCAAACGCATTGCCTGTGCCGTTGCCGACCGCAGTGCCGATCAGGGTCAGATTTTCAAGATTATCGGCGAGGCTGTAGCCGATGCTTGATCGTACCGTATCGATACCGGCATTTGCCGTCTCAATAACGACATCACCGGCCGAATCCACTTCATAGCTATCGTCGCCGAAGCCACCGTTCAATGTATCCGCGCCATCCCCGCCTTTAAGCACGTCATTGCCTGAGCCGCCGTCAAGCTCATTGGCATTGCCATCGCCACTGAGAATATCGCCCTGTTCGGTGCCGCGAATATTCTCAATGGTTGCGAGGGTAATCTGTCCGTTGGGATCAAGCCAAGTGAAATCAATCGCCTGTTGGTAGCGGGTAAACGCCGTACCGGCCACAAGATCGACCTTGACGCCCAAACCTTCGGCATTACGATGCACAGCGGTGTAAGCATCGGGCTGACTGAAATCAAGCCAATCGATGCCGTCTCCGCCCGAGTAGTTGCCTTGTCCGTAAAAGCCTCGGGACAGAAAGAGGTCGTTGCCGGCGTCGCCGCTCAGCGTATCGATGACGCCCGGACTGTAAATATCCAAGACGCCGCCGTCTAAGGTATCGTCACCCAAACCGCCATTGAGCGCATCGCTACCCGCGCCGCCGTCCAGCAGGTTGGCATGACTATCGCCGGTAAGCATATCGCCTTGCTCGGTACCGAACACATTTTCAAGGCCGGTCAGACTGATTTGCCCGTTCGGGTCCGGCCATGTGAAGCCGCTCGCCGGCAGATAATAAGTGGAAGCCGTAGCGGCGCCGAGATCCACTTTGACACCCGCGCTATCGGTACTGCGGCGCTCTGCGGTATAGGCATCGGGCCGACTGAAATCAAGCAGATCAGTCCCTTCGCCACCGGCGTAATTGCCCGCGCCAAAGAAACCCCTGACTAAAAAGGTGTCGTTACCGGCATCGCCGTTCAAGGTGTCGATAACGTCCGGGCTGTAATCATCCAGTACGCCGCCGTCCAGCACATCGTCACCCGAGCCGCCGTTAAGCACATCGCTGCCCGCGCCGCCATCCAGCGCATTAGCGTTATTATCGCCGCTTAGCATGTCGCCTTGATCGCTGCCTTGGACGTTTTCGATGGCGGTCAAAGCGATTTGCTGATTGGGGTCAAGCGAAGTAAAACCGCTCGCCTGCAAGTAATAACTGAAAGCCGTAGCCGCTGAGAGATCAACCTTAACACCGGCGCCTTCAGCGCTACGCCGCGCGGCGGTATAAGCATCGGCTTGACTAAAATCGATTCTATCAACGCCAACGCCGCCGTCATAATGACCGCTGCTAAAGAAGCCTCGGGATAAAAAGCTATCGTCACCGCCGCCGCCGTTAAGTACGTCGCTGCCTGCGCCGCCGTCCAGCTCGTTGGCGTTATCGTCTCCGCTGATAGTGTCGCCTTGCGCCGTGCCGCGCACATTTTCAATAGCAGTCAAGCTGATTTGCCCGTTGGGGTCTGCCCAAGTGAAGCCACTCGCCTGAACATAATAAGTGGAAGCAATGCCGGCGGTAAGATCTACATTGACCCCCGCACTGTCGGTACTGCGACGTTCCGCGGTATAGGCATCGGCTTGACTGAAATCGATCCAATCAACGCCAACGCCGCCGTCGTAATGACCGGCGCCAAAAAAGCCTCGGGATAAAAAGGTGTCGTTGCCGGCCTCGCCGTTCAGCGTGTCGGTGATTCCCGGATTGTAATCATCCACTGCGCCGCCATCTAAGGTATCGTCACCTAAACCGCCATTCAGCATATCGCTGCCCGCGCCGCCATCAAGCGCATTGGCATTGTCATCGCCATTCAGCAAGTCGCCTTGCTCCGTGCCGGTCACATTTTCAATAGACGACAGGACCAGGGGTTCGTTAAGGGTGATCGGGGTAGAACTGTTCCCTTTGCGATAGTAGCTGATAGCCGTACCGGCAGCCAGATCCACCGAGACGCCCGCATCATCGACGTTACGGCGCGCAGCGGTGTAGGTGTCAGGCTGACTGAAATCAAGCCGGTCGGACCCGTCGCCGCCACTGAAGGTGCCTGAGCCGAAAAAACCGCGAAACAGAAAAGTGTCGTCGCCGTCATCGCCGTTCAGGATGTCGATGACTCCCGACGTGGAACTATCCAGCGCGCCGCCATCCAGCGTATCGTTTCCGGCTCCTCCATCCAGTGTATTAACCTGGCTATTGCCGATGAGCCTATTGTCTAAAGCATTGCCGACGCCGCTAATAACGGCAGAGCCCGTCAACGTCAGGTTCTCAAAGTTATCGCCGAGGCTGTAGCTGATGTCGGTCTGAATGGTATCGTTACCGGCATCGGCCGCTTCGGTGACTACGTCATCAAGGGTATCCACCTCATAACTGTCGTCACCCGCGCCGCCGACTAGCGTATCGGCTCCGGCACCGCCCTTGAGGACGTCATTGCCCGCGCCGCCGTCAAGCTCATTGGCATTGCTATCGCCGATCAGAATATCGCCTTGCTCGGTGCCGCGGACATTTTCAAGGGTGGTAAGACTGATTTGTCCGTTAGGATCGAGCCAAGTGAAACCGGTCGCCTGGACATAATAAGTGGAAGCCGCGCCGAGGCTAAGATTCGCCTTAACGCCGGCACCGTCGGTATTGCGGCGCTCTGCGGTATAAGCATCGGCTTGGCTGAAATCAAGCCAGTCGATACCTTCACCTCCGGCATAACTATCCGCGCCAAAGAAACCTCGGGACAGAAGGGTATCGTTGCCGTCATTCCCGTTCAGCGTATCTTTTATCCCCGGACTGTAATCATCCAGCGCACCGCCATCCAACGTATCATTGCCTAAACCGCCGTTAATCTGATTGGACGCACTGTTGCCGATGATGACGTTGTCAAGCTCATTGCCGGTGCCGTTGATGGCAGCCGCGCCGATCAGCGTGAGGCTCTCCAGATTGGCCCCCAAGTTGTAGCTGATACCGGCATGAACGCTATCGGTTCCGGCGTTTTCCGCTTCAATAACGACGCTTGAAACACCATCCACCTGATAACTGTCGTCACCGGCGCCACCGACCAGCGTATCGGCGCCTGTTCCGCCATTAAGCACATCATTGCCGTCGCCGCCGTCCAGCTCATTGGCAGTGCTGTCGCCGATCAGCATATCGCCGTACTCGGTGCCGCGCACATTTTCAATCGTTACCACAGCGATTTGCCCATTGGGGTCGAGCCAAGCGGAGTCGCTTGCTTGCACATAATAGGTAGAGGCATTACCGGCGGCCAGGTCCACTTTGACGCCCGCGCTATCGGTCTTGCGGTAAGCTGCGGTAAAGGCATCGGGTTGACTGAAATCGATCCAGTCGAAGCCGTCGCCGCCGACATAACTGTCCGCTCCGATGAAACCTCGGGATAAAAAGGTGTCGTTACCGGCATCGCCGTTCAACGTGTTTATAACGGTTATGACGCCGGGCGTGTATTCGTCCAGCGCACCGCCATCTAAGGTGTCATCGCCCGAGCCGCCGCTAATAACGTCGTTGCCGGCGCCGCCGTCAAGCACATTGGCACTGCCGTTGCCGATAATAAGATCGCCTTGCTCAGTGCCCCGGACATTTTCGATGGATGACAGCGCGATTTGCCCGTTGGCGTCAAGCCAAGTAAAGTCACTCGCCTGAACATAATAGGTAGAAGCATTGCCGGTAGAAAGAGTCACTTTGACGCCCGCGTTATCGGTTTTGCGGCGCTCCGAGCTATAGGCGTCGGGCTGACTGAAATCAAGCCAATCCGAGCCTAACCCTCCCGAGTAATAGCCCGCACCGAAAAAGCCGCTTGATAAAAACGTGTCGTCGCCGTCATCGCCGTTCAGCGTATTTCTGAGGCCGGGGCTATACTCATCTACGGCCCCGCCGTCCAGCGTGTCGTTGCCGTCGCCGCCGTTAAGCGTATTAGAGCCGCTATTGCCAATAAGTTTATTGTCTAAGGCGTTGCCCATAGCGCCGATGGCGGCTGCACCGGTTAAGGTGAGGTTCTCAAGATTATCGCCGAGGCTGTAGCCGATACCGGTCTGAACGGTATCGATACCGGCATCGGCGGCTTCGACGATCAAGTCGTCGATGGCATCGATGCCATACGTATCGTCGCCGGTGCCGCCGATTAAGGTGTCAGCCCCTGCCCCGCCATCAAGGACATCATTGCCGGCGCCGCCGTTAAGCTCATTGGCCTTGCTATCGCCGATAACTATATCGCTTTGCTCGGTGCCGCGAACATTTTCAATCGTTGCCAGAGCGATTTGCCCGTTCGGATCAAGCCAGGTAAAACCGCTCGCTTCGAGGTAGTAAGTGGAAGCGCTGCCGGTACCGAGGTTCACCTTGACACCGGCACTGTCGGTACTGCGCCGCTCTGCGGTATAAGCATCGGGCCTGTTGAAATCGATCCAATCGACACCCTCGCCTCCGGCATAATTACCCGCGCCAAAAAAACCTCGGGATAAAAAGAGATCGTTACCGCTATTGCCGCTTAGTGTATCGATAATGCCGGGAAAGTAATCATCTAGCGCACCTCCATCCAAGGTATCGTCCCCCGCACCGCCGTCAATCACATCGCTGCCTGAATCGCCGTCGAGCAGATTGGCATTGGCGTCGCCGTTGATAATGTCGTCTTGTGCGGTGCCGCGAACATTTTCAATGGTTGAGAGGTTCATTTGTCCGTTGGGATCGGTCCAAGTGAAATTAACCGCCGCACGGTAATAGCTAAAAACATTGCCGACAGCAAGATCGACCTTGACGCCCGCACCCTCGGCACTGCGCCGCCCGGCGGTATAGGCATCGGCCTGACTGAAATCGATCTGATCGACCCCTTCGCCGCCGTCATAGTTGCCCGCGCCGAACAAACCTCGGGATAAAAAAGTATCGTCGCCGGCATCGCCGTTCAGTGTATTAGTCACGCCGGGACTGAATTCGTCCAATGCGCCGCCGTCCAGCGTATCGTTGCCGTCGCCACCGTTCAGCGTGTTGGAGCCGCTATTGCCGATGAGGATATTATCTAACGCAGTACCGGCGCCGCTAATATCGGCAGTCCCGATCAGGGTGAGATTTTCGAAATTATCGCTAAGGCTATAGCCGATGCCGGACTGAATGGTATCGGTACCGGCATCCGCCGCCTCAATCGCCACATCATCGGCCGAATCCAGCTCATAGCTGTCGTCGCCGCTACCGCCGATCAGGGTATCGGCGCCCTCCCCGCCTTTAAGCACATCATTGCCCGCACCGCCATCCAGCTCATTGGCATTGCTATCGCCGATGAGCATATCGCCTTGCGCGGTGCCGCGGATATTTTCAATCGTTGCGAGAGCGATTTGTCCGTTGGGGTCAAGCCATGCGGAATTGCTCGATTGCTGGTAGCGGGTAAAAGCTACGCCAACGCTAAGATCGGCCTTGACGCCTAAACCTTCGGTATTGCGGTTCTTAGCCGTAAACGCATCGGGCTGACTGAAATCCAGCCAATCGATGCCATCATCCCCCGAGTAGTTGCCTTGCCCGTAGAAACCTCGGGACAGGAAGAGATCATTACCATCACCGCCATTGATCGTATCGATGACGCCGGGGCTGTAAATATCCAACACACCGCCATCCAAGGTATCGTCACCGGAACCGCCACTGAGCATATCGCTGCCGCCGCCGCCATCAAGCTCATTGGCATTAGCATCGCCGATCAGCATATCGCCTTGTGTTGTGCCGCGCACATTTTCAATGCCTGTGACAGTGATTTGCCCGTTGGGGTCGAGCCAAGTGAAGTCGCTTGCCTGAAGATAATAAGTAAACGCCGTAGCGGCGCCGAGATCGACCTTCACACCGGCGCTATCGGTAGCGCGGCGCTCCGCGGTATAGGCATCGGGCTGGCTGAAATCCAGCCGGTCAATGTCGTATCCGCCCGAGTAATAGCCCGCGCCAAAAAAGCCTCGGGATAAAAAGGTGTCATTGCCGGTGCTGCCGTTCAGCGTGTCGATAACGCCCGGACTGTAATCGTCGAGCGCGCCGCCGTCCAGACTATCATTGCCCGGACCGCCGTTCAGCGTATCGTTGCCGGCGCCGCCGTCCAGCTTATCCTTGCCGGCCAGCCCGTTAATGAGGTCATTACCCCCCAACCCTAATATCGTATCGTTCCCCTCTGTGCCAAGCAGGGTATCGTCACCCTCGGTCGGAACAGTGGTATTGCTTGAAGCGCCGGATAAATCAGGGCTTGCAGGGCTATCTATGACAGTCCGTTGGCCTGTTGGTGTAATTGCTTGACTCATGTAGGATTTCTCTATGCTAATAAAGGGCTTGAGCGACACCCGATGCGGGTGCGTTGCTCAATCTGAACGGCTCGGGTTGGGCGTTTAAGACATGTGACTGCATCTAAAACATAAAATAAAGCTGATTATAGTTCAACTTCGGCTATTCGAACTTAGCGAAAAGCCGAAGTTGAACAACAAGGCGGTGATTATGCGTTTAGCTTGAAAGGAATCAAGGCCATCTGCATGACTATGTTAAAACATTTTTCACTTCGTTTTTAGTTCCGGAAGTTGCCTTCGTTAGCGATAGAAGCCGGAACGGATAAAGCGGCATCACTCCCAAGCTCCCGCTCGTTGTTATACACAAATGTCCGCGAGACCTCGGCATTTTGAAAGCGCGGAAGACCATTCGTGTTTGTTATATTTTTTCTTAACTGAATGACGCCGGACCGTGAAAACGAGATTCGGCCCTGTTCAAGCTTTGCTTCATTGTATTAATTCCGGACTTTATATCGTGGAGTACTCCTGTTTGGCAAAAAAAGCCCGACCGGTGAAGTTCAGGCAGGGTGGCTGACATTTCTGTTAATTTTTGGCGGTTTTTTGTGTTAAGGTGCAAAAATAACTCTAACATCCAGGACTATAAACATGGCGACACAGCTCATTATCATCGACCCTAGCGTTCCACATTACGACCAGCTTTTGGCTGGCATTAGCGGGGAATACGACTTACTGATACTGGATCAAAGCCAGGACGGCATTCAGCAGATTGCCGCCTACCTACAAGGTAAGTCAGGCTATGAGGCTATTCAGGTGTTCTCGCACGGTAGCCCTGGCACGTTGTATTTGGGCTCTACGGTGGTCAACAACAGCAACCTTGCCGAATACCAAGCACAGCTGCAGCAAATCGGTTCGGCGCTGACCGATACCGGGGATATTTTGTTGTATGGCTGTCATGTGGCAGAGGGCGAGGTGGGAAATCGGTTTGTCAATAGCTTTGCTGACTATACCGGGGCGGATATAGCGGCTTCGAGGGATTTAACCGGTAATCCGGCATTAGGTGGTGATTGGGATTTAGAAGCATCAGCCGGTGAAGTTGACGTCAATTCTTTTCTGAGTGCGGATTATTCGGGAGTGTTAACTGACGGCTTAACGGTATCAACGAACACCCAATCGGGATGGGGTCGTACTTCCGGTGAATTTTCAAATGCCCAAGCTTTCGCAGTACTTAAAGCCGATGGTTCGGTGGTCACTTGGGGAGTTGACTACCAAGGTGGCAACAGCAGCGGGGTAGCAACCCAACTTAATGGCACTGACAATAGTAAAGATGTCACCCGGATTTTTTCAAATAATTCTGCATTTGCCGCCTTGCGTGCCGACGGGTCGGTGGTCACTTGGGGGGATTTTAGTGGCAACAGCAGTGCGGTAGCAACTCAGCTCAATGGCACAGATGATAGTAAAGATGTTATCCAGCTTTTTTCAACTTATGGTGCATTTGCTGCCTTGCGTGCCGATGGTTCAGTGGTCACTTGGGGATATAGCGATAGCAGCGCGGTAGCCACCCAGCTCAACGGAGCCGACGATAGTAAAGATGTCACCCGGATTTTTTCAAGTCAGTCTGCATTTGCCGCCTTGCGTGCCGATGGGTCGGTGGTCACTTGGGGGATGAGCGACCACGGTGGCGACAGCAGCGTTTATCAATGGAATTCCAGTAGCTATAGCTATGTGAAGGACTATTCAGTAGCGAGTCAACTCGACGGAACGGTCGATGTCACCCAGATTTTTTCAACTTTGGTTGCATTTGCTGCGTTACGTGCCGATGGTTCGGTGGTCACTTGGGGGCTTAGTGGTGGGGGTGGCGACAGCAGTGCGGTAGCAACCCAGTTAGACGGTACGGACGATAGCAAAGATGTCATCCAGGTTTTTTCAACTGGCTTAGCATTTGCCGCGTTACGTGCCGATGGTTCGGTGGTGACTTGGGGAAATAGTAATGGTGGCAACAGCAGCGCGGTAGCAGCCCAGCTAGACGGTACGGACGATAGTCAAGATGTCATCCAGGTTTTTTCAACTGTGAATGCATTTGCTGCGTTACGTGCCGATGGTTCGGTGGTCACTTGGGGAGTTGACTACCAAGGTGGCAACAGCAGCGGGGTAGCAACCCAACTTAATGGCACTGACAATAGTAAAGATGTCACCCGGATTTTTTCAAATAATTCTGCATT
>SXGU01020769.1_pt1 | contig 16418 bp, 18 predicted proteins | sample 3174531 | NCBI WGS metagenome assembly SXGU01 (sample SAMN11356863, study PRJNA531348) | freshwater metagenome | isolation source: freshwater sample F1-140 | place: China: Fuxian Lake, Yuxi | collected 2017-12-25 | reverse complement strand
GTCATCGTGGTGCAGGACTTGGTGGTGGTCATGATGAAAGAGAACAAACATTAAATCAACTTCTCGTAGAAATGGATGGCTTTGAACAAAATAGTGGGGTGATAGTGATTGCAGCTACAAATCGTCCCGATGTTTTAGATCCTGCACTTCTTCGTCCCGGAAGATTTGATAGACAGGTTGTGGTTGATAGACCAGACATAAAGGGAAGAGAAGGAATTTTAAAAGTTCACACTCAAAAAACTCCTCTTGCAAGTGATGTAAATATTGAAATACTTGCAAAAGGAACTCCTGGTCTTTCTGGAGCCGATTTAGCAAATCTTGTAAATGAAGCCGCACTTCTTGCTGCAAGAAAAAATTTGAACGAAGTAAATATGAAATGCTTTGAAGAGGCAAAAGATAAAGTAATGATGGGAACTGAAAGAAAAAGTTTAATCATTTCTGAAAAAGAAAAAAAGGTTACTTCATATCATGAATGCGGACATGTGCTTGTTGCAAAACATTTACCAGATGCAGATCCAGTTCATAAAGTTACAATAATTCCTCGTGGTCGTGCACTTGGACTTACAACATACCTTCCAATTGATGAAAAACATACTTACTCAAAAGAATATATTGAAGCAATGATAACTTATGCGCTTGGTGGAAGAGCCGCAGAGCTTATTATATTTAATCAATATACAACCGGTGCTGGAAATGACATTGAAAGAGCAACAGAACTTGCAAGAAAAATGGTTTGTGAGTGGGGAATGAATGAAAAACTTGGTCCAATTAGATATGGTCAAAAAGAAGAGGAAATTTTTATTGGAAGAGAAGTTACAAAAACAAAACATTTGAGTGAAGAAACTCAAACTTCAATTGACAATGAAATCAAAAACATTATAGAAAACGCAATGAAAAAAGCAGAACAAATTTTGCGAGAGGATATTGAAACTCTTCACAATTTATCTCTTGCTTTACTTGAAAGAGAAACTCTTGACAATGAAGAAATAGAAAAAATCATTCGCAAAGAAATTCTTCCACCAATAGAAAAACAAGTTGGAGCAACAGTATCAACAGTGGTGTAAATGACAAGTTCAATTGAAACTGATTTTAAAAAAGAATTTTTACGAAAAGGAATTCATCTAATGTCCATTTCAATTCCAATTTTTTATAGTTTTAATGAAAAACCATTTACACTTTCAATTTTAGTTACTTTATTTTTTTTTTCACTTCTTGTGGATATATGCAGATTGTATTTTGAAAATTTTAAATTTTTTTTTCACAAACTTTTCAATTCTATTTTAAGAGAACACGAAATAACTTCTCACAAAAAAAACTTGACAGGAGCAACTTATATTCTACTTTCATCCATCATTTGCATTTTAGTTTTTCCAAAACATATCGCAATAACTTCGCTTTCCATTTTAATTATATCAGATTCATTATCTGCAATTGTTGGAAGAAAATTTGGACACCATCATTTTAAAAATTTAAGCGAAGGAAAAAAAACTTGGGAAGGAAGTATTGCATTTGTTCTATCAGCATTTGCTGTAGTTATTTTCACACCAAAAATTTCCAATTTATTTATGGAATATATCATAATGTTATTTTCTTCAATTGGTGGAGCATTTGCAGAAGTTATTTCATTTAATTTTTTGGATGATAATTTAGCAATTCCAATTACAATTGGAATTTTAATGTGGATTATGTATTTATTTTTTTTACCAAATTTAGTTTTAGCAAATGACTTTTAAGTTTTTCTATTTTGTTATTTTAATAAATTTATTTTTTACAAAAACATTTTCACAATCAGAAAAAATTTATGTTGCTTGGTGGAATGTAGAAAATCTTTTTGATACCATTGATCATGTTGATAATTTTCCTCAAAAGGGAAACGATGATGAATTCACGCCAAATGGAAAAAATAAATGGACAAGTGAAAGATATTTTCAAAAATTGGAAAATCTTTCAGAAATAATTTCTTTAATGAATGATGAAAACTGTCCTGATATTTTGGGGATTTGTGAAGTTGAAAATGAAAGTGTTTTGAATGATTTGATAAAAAAAATTGGAGAAAAAAAATCATATAAAATTCTCCACAAAGAATCTCCTGATTTAAGGGGAATTGATGTTGCTTTTATTTACGACTCAAAAAAAATTGAAAAGATTTCATTTGATTATAGAAGTATAAATTTAGGAGATTCATCTCTTCCAACTCGCGATATTGTATTTGCTGAATTTAAAATGAATGAGAAAAATATAATTATAATTGGAAATCATTGGCCATCACGAAGAGGTGGAAAAGAAAAAAGTGAATCAAAAAGAATAATTGCAGCACAAACATTGAAAACTTTGATTGATTCAATTTTATTTTCAAAACCAAATTCTGAAATAATTTCAATGGGAGATTTCAACGACACACCAAATGATATTTCAATAAAAGATTATTTAAACGCAAGTTCTGAAAAAACTGATTTGTTTAATGCAATGTTTGAACTTGAAGAAAAAAATTTGGGTTCATATTTATATAATAACGAATGGGATTTTATAGATCAAATGATTTTGACAAAAACTTTCTTTGATAATAAAAATTTTGAGTTTGAAACAGCAAATGTTTTCAAAAAAGATTTTATGTTTGAAACTGAAGGAAAGTTTAAAGGAGCTCCTTTTCGCACATATGGAGGAGAAAAATATCTCGGAGGATTTAGTGACCATCTTCCAATTTATGTAATTTTGAATTTAAAATAATGCTTTGTAATTTCAAAAAATTTCATATCATTTTTCAATTTTTTTTCACTATGAAAAGTTTTAAGTTAATTTTAATTGTATTTTTGTTGCGTAGTTTTGCAAATTCTCAATTTAAGCGACCATTTGACCAAACTGATTTTGGTTCTAATAAAAACACATCTTCAATATCAATTGATTGGTTTGACGCAAATAGGTTTTCAATGACACAAAATTTTTCCACAAGTTTTATTTCTGCAGGAAGTAGAAACATTTCGCTTACAAGTTATTCGAATTCAATGAAATATATTTTCAATGACTTACTTTCCGTAAGAGCAGATGTTTCAATGATGTATTCACCAAACAAGTTTTCATGGCAAAAAGAAAATAGTTTTTCAAAGATTTTTTTAGAACGTGCTCAAATCAACTATCAACCGTCAAAAAATTTTCTTATGAGATTTGAGTTTAGGCAAATTCCATTTGGAATGAATAATTCATATTACTTTCCACAAAATTATTATTACGACGAAATTTATTAGGAAAATTCAATTCATACGATAAAGAACATTTTACAAAATAAGTTGGTTAAAATAAGTTTTGATGTTTTAACCGTTTTACTTTTTTTAGTTTTTTCTTTTCTTTTTTACAAGAAATATTTTTCTACTCAACAAAATTTAATTTCTCAAAAATTGGAAAAAAATTCACAAATAATTTTAGAAAATTTCCAAATTGATGTTTATAATGCAAGTGGCGTTGAAGGAGTGGGAATTTCTATGGCTCAAAAGTATAGAGAAATTGGAATTGATGTGTTAGACATAAAAAAGTTTTCAAATATTAGTGAAGAAAGCTTCTTAATTGATAGAATTGGAAACAAAAAAAAAATGAAAGTTCTTGCAAATGCAATTGGAATTGATACAACTAAAATAATCTCACAAATTTCAAAAGATTATATTTGGGAAGCATCAGTTATTATTGGAAAAGATTTATTAACTCAAAACTCAAAATAAAATTGGCAACAAAAATATTAGCAAAAAAATTGGCAAAACTTGCTTTCATAAAAAAAGCACACAAAATAACTTTAATTGACTTACGAAAAATTTCTGATGTCACAGATTTTTTTATTATATGCAGTGGAGATAGCGATACACAAGTTAGAGCAATTGCAAATTCAATTATGGAAGAAGTAAAAAAATTAAATATTTCTTCATATCACTTTGAAGGGTTTGAAAATGCAGAATGGATAATAATTGATTTTGTAGACATTGTGTTTCATGTTTTCCAAAATAAAACTCGTGAGTTTTTTAATTTGGAAAAAATTTGGGGAGAAGCAAAACAAGATATACTTCAAGAAAAAATATCTAAAAAAACGAAACGAAAATAAATGGCTGATTATCTGAAAAAAATTATTTTGAATTCAATTCAAAAAATTTTAGGAGAAACTTTTTCTATTGAAATAAAACTGGAAAAACCTAAAATTAAAGAACATGGAGATTTGTCTACAAATGTTGCTCTCGCAATTGCAAAACAACTTAAAAAAAATCCTATTTCAATTGCTGACCAAATAGTGCAAAAAATTGAAATTGAAAAATCAATTATAGAAAAAATTGAAATTGAAAAACCGGGTTTTATAAATTTTTTCTTTTCAAAAAATTTTTATCATAACGAACTCAAAAATATTTTATCACATGGAAATGATTATGGAAAAAATAAATTTCAAAATAAAACTGCAAATGTAGAATTTATTTCAGCAAATCCAACTGGACCATTAACTGTTGGTCACGGAAGAAATGCTGTTATTGGCGATACTGTTGCAAATATTTTGGAATGGAATGGCTACAAGGTTACACGAGAATATTATTTCAATGATGCGGGACGACAAATGAAAATTTTAGGAGAAAGTGTTCGTCTTCGCTATTTACAAATCGGTGGAGAAAAAATTATTTTTCCCGATGACTATTATCAAGGCAATTATATAATTGAAATTGCAGAAAAACTAAAATCTGAATTTGGAGAAAACCTCAAAGAAGAAAAAATTTTTAAAGAAAAAGCAGAAACAGAAATTTTTTCTGATATAAAAAAAACTTGTGAAAAACTAAATATATGTTTTGATATTTTCTTCAACGAGCATAAACTTTATAAAGAAGGAAAAACTGATGAGATAATAAATGAATTCAAAAAAAATGGAAGTGCATTTGAAAAAGATGGTGCGTTGTGGCTAAGTTCAAATATTTTAAAAAGTGAAAAAGATAAAGTTATCGTAAAAAGTTCGGGAGAACCAACTTACCGACTTCCTGATATTGCATATCATCGCGAAAAGATTAGAAAAAATTATGATTTAATTATTGATATTCTTGGTTCAGATCATATTGCTACTTATCCCGATGTTTTAGCGGGTTTATGTGCTCTCGGAGAAAAAACAAATCACATAAAAGTTTTAATTCATCAGTTTGTTACAATTTTACAAAATGGTGAAATTGTAAAAATGTCAACAAGAAAAGCAAACTTTGTAACTCTTGACGAATTGATTGACGAAGTTGGAAGTGATGTTGTTAGATATTTTTTCTTGATGCGAAGCATTGGAAGTCATTTGAATTTTGATTTAACTCTTGCGAAAACACAGTCAGATGAAAATCCCGTTTATTATTTACAATATGCTCACGCAAGAATTGCAAGCATAATTAGATTTGCAAGTGAACAAGGAATTTCTTTGAACAAAGATGCTGATATTTCCGTTTTAGATTCGGAAAGTGAAATAAATTTGATAAAACTTCTCACACAATTTCCAATATTATTGCAAAATATTTCAATCAATTTTGAAATACATTTACTTTGCGAATATCTTCATAATGTTGCTGGAGAATTCCATAAATTTTATCACGAAAATAGAGTTGTTACAGAAAATGAAAATTTAACTTCTGCTCGTCTTCTTCTTTGTGAAGCAACAAAAACTGTTTTAGGAAATGGACTTAAAATTTTAGGAATTTCTACTCCCGAAAAAATGTAAATTACAAATTTTGTGTTCAAATAATTTTTGTTTTACAAAAAATGTTTGTTTGTAAAATTTCATATCAACTAACTCTTGAAACAACAAAATCAGTAAATGCAATTAACGATTGTTTATATATTGAATTTGGAAAAATACTCAAATTTGATTTAGCCATTTCTGCAAACTCAATTGAACTTTTTATTGAATAATCAATTCCTTTGTATGTGTGCACAAAATCGTAAATTATTTTTTTTGCAGATTTATCAATTCCATTTTTTATTATTTTTAAAATTGAATTTGCTTCAATTTTAGGTGAATTTTTAATTGCGTGAATTAAAGGAAGTGTGAGCTTTTTATCGCCAACATCAGAAATTCCTGTTGGCTTTCCCATCAAATTTTTCTTTCCAATAAAATCCAAAATATCGTCTCTGATTTGAAATGCAATTCCAAGATTTTCTCCAAACTCTCTCAAATGTTTTCTATACTCAAGAGAATTTGTAGATGATGCAGCACCAATTTCACAACATGTTGAAATCAAAGATGCGGTTTTATCTGAAATAATTTTGAAATAAGTTTTTTCATCTGTATTTAAACTTTTACTTTTTTCAATTTCTAAAATTTCTCCTTCACTCATTCTTCTAACTGAATCAGACATTATTTTTAAAAAAGTAAAATCATCATTATCAAGCGAAAGCAAAAGTCCTTTTGCTAAAAGAAAATCTCCCATCAAAACTGCAGCTTTATTTTTCCAAACTGAATTTATTGAAGGAAGTCCTCTTCTGACGTTTGCTTCATCTACAACATCATCGTGAATTAGTGTTGCTGTGTGAAGTATTTCTACAAGTGCTGCTCCACGATATGTAGTTTCATTTGTTTCTCCACACAATTTGCTTGATAAAAAAACTAATAATGGACGAATTTTTTTTCCCTTCTGTTTCAAAATATATTTAGTAATTACATCAACTAAAAATATTTTAGACCGAATTGAATTTTTAAAAATTTCGTCAAATTGTTTTAGTTCTTTCGCAATAATTTTTGAAATTTCTTTTAATGCCATTTTATGTTGTTTTATTATTCGTAATTTTAGAAACCCAAATACTAATTTCATAAAGCAAAATCATTGGAAGCGAAAAAATAATCATAGTAAATGGATCTGTTGTTGGAGTAATAAGTGCTGAGAGAATAAATATAACTACTATAGAATGCCTTCTATAATGTTTCATAAATTCAGGAGTTAAAATTCCAACTTTGCTCAAAAAATATGCAACCATCGGAAGCTCAAAAACAAGTCCTGAAATCAAAACAATTTCCAATAAAAATGAAATATACTCACTTACAGAAATCATATTCTGTATATTTGGAGATCCAAATGTTGCAAAAAACTTTAACATGTATGGAACTAATATAAAATAAGAAAAACCAATTCCCAATAAAAAACAAAGCGTTGTGAAAAAAACTATTTTTGAAAAATATTTTTTTTCTTTTGAAAAAAGTGCTGGAACTATAAATTTCCAAAGTTGAAAAAGTATTATTGGAGAACTTAAAACCAAACTTGAAAATAAAACAACTGACATATACATTGTAATTTGTCCATATGGAATTGTATTTATAAGTTGAAGTTGTGCGGTTTTTATAGGAGATAAAATAATGTTATCTATTATCCAATCTGAAAAATATGCACAAATTGCAAGTGATATTAAAACTCCAACAGCGGCTTTCAGAAGATGTCTTCGTAAATCTTCAAGATGATCTATTAGTGATTTTTCTTTGTCAATTGTTTCTTCCAAAGAAATTAAAATTTTTATTGATACAGTGGAAATTTCTCACAAAGTGATTTAACTTTTTCTTGCACATCTTGTTGAACAGATACGTTGCCAATATTTTCTAAAACTTCATCTATAAATTCGCCGATAAGATTCATCTCGTTTTCCTTCATTCCTCTTGTAGTAAGTGCTGGTGTCCCAATTCTAATTCCACTTGTAATTAAAGGAGATTGTGTATCAAATGGAACTGCATTTTTATTAACAGTTATTCCACTATTGTCAAGTGATTCTTGTACAATTTTTCCTGTAAGATTTTTATTTCTCAAATCAATCAACATCAAATGATTATCTGTTCCATCTGAAATAATTTTGTATCCAAGTGAAATAAGTTTATTTGAAAGTGTTTGTGTATTTTGAATCACTTGTTTTGCATATTCTTTAAAACTTGGTTGTAGATTTTCTAAAAATCCAACTGCTTTTGCAGCAATAATATGCATAAATGGTCCTCCTTGAATTCCAGGAATTACCATTGAATCTACAAGTTCGCTCATCATTTTTTTTCTTCCTGATTTTAGAGCAACAACTCCAAATGGATTTTCAAAATCTTTTCCAATTAAAATTACTCCTCCACGAATTCCTCGCAATGTTTTATGCGTTGTAGAAGTTACAATATGACAATGTGGAATTGGATCATTTAATAGTTTTGCAGCAATGAGACCTGCTGGATGTGCAATATCTGCAAATAAAAATGCACCAACTTTATCAGCAATAGTTCTAAAAATTTTATAATCAATATTTCGTGAATAAGCAGAAGCTCCAACTGTTATCATTTTAGGTTTCTCACGTTTTGCAATTTTCTCAACTTGGTTATAGTCAATAAATCCCGTCTTCTCATCTACACCATAATCAACAAAATTGTAAAGTTGTCCAGAAAAATTCACAGAAGAACCATGTGTTAAGTGTCCCCCGTGTGAAAGATTCATTCCCATCACTTTATCCTTTGGTTTTAGAAAAGAAAAATAAACTGCCATATTTGCTTGCGAACCAGAATGAGGTTGAACATTTGCATATTCGGCATCAAAAAGTTTTTTAGCTCTCTCTTGAGCCAATGTTTCAGCAATATCCACAAACTCACATCCGCCATAATATCTTTTATTCGGATAACCTTCTGCATACTTATTTGTTAAAATACTTCCTGCTGCTTCCAAAACTTGGTTGCTCACAAAATTTTCAGAAGCAATAAGTTCAAGGTTGGTGTTTTGTCTATTTTTTTCTTTTTGAATTGTATCAAAAATTTCTTTATCAAAATTTTTTAAACTTTCCATTTTTAACAATTTGTAAGTGAATGAATTTTTTCAACTCGTCTTGTATGTCTTCCTTCTTCAAAAGTTGTATTCAGAAAAATTTCTATCATATTTTTTGCTTCTTCAAAAGTTGTAAATCTCGCTCCAATACATAAAATGTTTGCATTATTGTGAAGTCGGGAAAGTTTTGCAAGTTCAGTATTTGTACAAACTGCTGCTCTAATTCCATTGATTTTATTGGCTACAATTGACATTCCAATTCCACTTCCACAAATTAAAACTCCAAAATCAAATTTTTTATTTGCAATCTCTTTTGATAATTCAAATGCAAAATCGGGATAATCAACTGAATCATTTGAATTTGTACCTAAATCAAAAATCTGAATTTTATTAGAAAAAAATATTTTTATTTTCTCTTTCAATTCAAATCCCGCGTGATCACTTGCAATTGCAACTTTCATTTTATTCTTGTATTTGTTCCAAAAACCAAATTTCACTTCCATCAATACTTGCTCTAATTTGCAAAATATTTTCTTGTACATTTTTTTTGTCTCCTCTTTGCAAATATTCAATTGATAAATTGAGTTTTGATTTGTATTCAATTGGCAAACCAAAACCGATTGCAATTGCATTTTCATTTATTTTTTCTCCCTTCACAGTAAGATGTGTTTGACGAAAAAACCCTCCAAATCTATATGCAATTGATTTAAAGTATGAAACATTTTTTTCTTTACTTGGAATAAATTCAATTCCTAAAGAAAATTGTTTGGAAGGAGAATAATTTTTTTCTTCAAATTGTTTGGAAGAAAAGTCCATTTCTAAAAACACAAGTTCATTTATTTGAGAAGCAATTCCAACTGCAAATTGTGATGGAAGATATGAAGTAAAATTCTCTGAACTTGTTTTTCGCTCCAAAAATGGAGTAGAATTTATATTGCTATCGTTAAAATATTTTGTGAGTGTATCAGTTGAAAAATCCAATTTTACTTTGGGAGAAAATGAAATCCCACAAGAAAAATTTTTAAAGTTTATTAAACTTCCAAATAAAAAACTATTTCCAAAATGAGTAGAAATCACACTACTACTTATTGAATTTGTTTGAGTTATTTGTGAAATTAAATTTTCAGTTTTTTCAATTTTCCCAAATATAATTCCAGATTTTATTCCAACTGAAAAAGAAATATCATCATTTACAGAAATTTTTTTTGCAATTGAACTTGCAAATTGAGAAAGTCCTCCACTTCCCAAATACGATGTTTTAAGTGTATTTGAAGTTTGTTTTTCATTCGAATAATTCACATATGTGATTGGGGAAAGTTCAAAACTCATTGCAGTAGAGTGTTTCTTTGAAATTGGAAAAGCAAAAACAGCACTTCTAAAAATTCCATTATGAAAATTTATGACGTTTTTTGAATCAGCATTTTTAGAATACTCATAAGCAAAGTCAAGTGAAAATTTTGTGTCATCAATTCCACCCAAAATAGACGGATTTGAAAAATTCAAAAAATTATTTTTATTTGCAACAAAAACACTTCCCATTGATGTTGAAATTGTATTTGTATTTTCAAAATAATTTCCAAATTGATATTGTGAATAGATTGAGCCTTGTGAAAAAATTTTTTCAAAAAAAATTAAAATAAAAAAAATGTATTTTAACAATTTCATTGTATTTATTTTTTATATATGACTTCAATTTTTGGTGAAGAAATCAAAAATCTATTTAGTGAATTTAATTCTTTTTGTGATTTCACTATTATTCCAAAATATTTTTCACCATTTATCCACCGTTGCATTTCTTCTTTTATATCAAAGGAAAATTGAGATGAAGCAGTTTGATTACTTTGTATTGTTTGCGAAAAAGTAGAATAACTTGAATCATTTTTCGAAAATGAAATTCCAAACGGATTTGAACTATCGCTGTGAAAAAAATTATCAACTCGTAAAATCAATTTTGCCGAATTGATAAAAGAAAATTTTGGAATTGAATCAAAACTAAATTTTAAAAATACTTTATCTGCAATTCCTGATTGTACAATTAAACTCGTATCAGAAATAGAATCACAATTTGCAATAAATAAATTTTTTCCTGTTTGAATAGTCAATTTATTGTGAGTTGTATCATTCAAACTATCTTTGTAATAGATAACTAAACTTGGTTTTTTACTTGAACCAAAACTTCCAACACCAAAAATATTGTTATTGGACTTAATCAAAAATCCATTTTTATATTTTACAAAATTTGTATCAACATTAAAAACAAGAGAATCACCAACATAATTTGGGAGAAGTGAAATTGGTTCAGAAAAATTTGTTGAAGAATAATCGTTCCAATTATATTTTAGAAAATCAATTGAATCAAGTTTATAGAAACTAACCGGTTGAAATTGTACAATTGTATCAAATGGAAATTCATTTATCCTTAAAATAAGTTTCAAAGAATCAATCAAAACGGAATCAATATTATTTGGAATGTCAAATTTAATCAATGAAATTGCTTCGTAAGTTACGTTCTTTCCAATAAATAGTTTATCAAAAGTTCCTGAAATTCTTTCGCGAAATGTTTCTTTCTTTATTGTAGAAATTAAAAGTGTATCAAAAGAAATTTCCGAATCAATTAAATCATTTCCAACAAAATTTGGCTCCTTTTTACATCCAATAAAAAATGCTATAAAAAGAAAAAAGAAAAATTTATTCATGTATTTTTTTTATTATTTCCAAACTTTCGTACAAATCATTTGCAATGTGTTCAATTTGAATGTTATTTTCATTTGCAATTTTACGCGTTTCGTCTCCATATCCTGTCAAAACAAGAATTGAAATTGCATTTGCATTTTGTCCCGCATTTATATCTACAAATCTATCTCCAATTACAAATGATTTTTTTAAATCAATTCCAAATTCTCTTTCGGCTTTTTTCAACATTCCAATTTTTGGTTTTCTGCATTCACAATTATTTTCATCAATGTGTGGGCAAAAATAAATTTTATCTACAAAAGTTTTTTTTTCGTATAAAAGTTCAATCAGCTTTTTATTTATATTTTCTAAATCTTGAAGTTCAAAATATCCTCTTGCAATTCCCGATTGATTTGTAATAACAAAGATTTTAAATCCCATTTTTCTCATTTCAGAAATTGCTTCCGCCGATTTTGGAATGAGAAATAAATTTTCTGGTTTTGAAATAAAATTTAATTCTTCATTTATTGTTCCATCTCTATCTAAAAAGATAGCTGAATTATTAGAAATAGAATGTGTCAAATTGTGTGAAAAAATTTTGGAAAAGATATGAAAAATAATAGAGCAGATAAATCTCAAAATGCTTCGATGTGATGCAAAATTTTACTTTCATTTTTAGAAAAATAAATTGCAATTACATCAAATCTGCATTCTTCAAATTTGAGTTCGGGATTTTTGAAAATAAACCCTTCAGCAGTTTTTTTTAGTATTTTTTGTTTTTTTGTTGTTATAGATTCTTCGGGAGTTCCAAATAAATTTGAACTTCGTGCTTTCACTTCAATAAAAACGAGCGCAGAATTGTCTTTTGCAACAATATCAATTTCTCCTTTCCCAAAACGAAAATTGGTTTTTAAAATTTCAAAATGTTTTTCTTGTAAAAATTTTATTGCAACTTGTTCAAAAAATTTTCCTGTGTTTGTTTTGTTTTTTTCCATCCTTTTAAAAAAAATGTTTTCCTATGAATTTTTGTTTGTCCAAATTTTTCAATTTCTTCAAAATGTTTTTTTGTTGCATAACCTTTGTGTTGAATAAAACTAAAATTTGGAAACTCATCTTGAAATTTTTTCATCATTTCATCTCTTGTAACTTTTGCAATTATTGACGCAGCTGCAATTGAAATAGATTTTTCATCTCCTTTTACAATTGTTTGAAATGAAATTTTGAAATTTTTAAAATGTTTTCCATCAATTAACAAAAAGTTTGGTTTTATTTTTAAGCATTCGATAGATTTTTCCATTGCTAACTGCGTTGCCTTAAAAATATTTATTCTATCAATTGTTTTTTCGCCAACAATTCCAACTCCAATAGAAACTGCATATTCTACAATTTGACTATATACTTTTTTTCTTTTTTGTTCAGAAATTTTTTTTGAATCATTTATTCCTTCAATCGGAAATTTGCATTGAAAAATTTCTTTTGGAAAAATAACAGCACTCGCGACAACGGGACCAATTAAAGAACCTCTTCCAACTTCATCAATTCCCGCAATAAAATTCATGTTTTCTTTTTCAAAGATTTTTTTTTCAATATCAAGGTTCATAAATTATTTTTTATTCCAAAGTGGATTTTCCCATTTTCAAAATTTAAATTTTTTCTAAACGCAAGTGAAGTAAAAAATATTCCTATTGGCGTTTGAAATTGGGTTCCAATTCCATAACTAAAGATTTTCTCACTTTCATTTTTGTTCTCAAAATAAATAATGTCAAAAAACGGAAAGATATAAGATGCATTTGAAAAATAAATTTGATACTCTAAATTTAAAAGCAAAAATTTATCACATACAAACTCATTTTCTCTCGCACCTCTCATCGTTGAAGCACCACCAATATAAATCAAATCACTTGTATCAAGAGAATCACTTAAAATTTCACTTCCTCTTATGTTTGAAAAAAAAACTTCTTTTTCACTTTTGCCAATATAGTTTTTTAATTCAAAGAAAACTTTTTTCATTGAAGTATTCAACTCCTTTTTCTTTCCAAAACTTCCTCCGATTTCAAAAGAAAATCCGTTTTTTGGAAAAAGAAAATCGTCTCTATAATCAAATTTACTATTGAATTCGGTTTCTAAAATGTTATTCGTGAATTTATTTTTTAAAATTGCTTCACTTTTTTTTAATCCAATTTTTAAAGAGATTTCGTCATTTATTTCTGATACAATTCCAATCCCAAAAATATTTTTTGTAAAAATTGAATCTTGTATTTTTTGTTTCAAATTTGTTTCTAAGTGCAAAGGAAATTGAAATATATATGGTTCAATATATTTTATTGCAATTTCTTGAGTCAAATTATTTTCTTTTTCAAAATGAAAAAAAAAACTTCTTCCTGTTCCAAACAAATTTTTATGAGAAAAATCTAACTTTCCAAACAAAACATTTTCTTTTTTTTTATTTTGAGAAAACCCCAATAATCCTTCTACATAAGTAAAATTGTTTTCTATTAAATCAATTTGCAAAACTCCACCATCTTTTGTCATCAAAAATTTTGGATCACTTATGTTAGAAAAAATTTCCAATTTTCTTAATCGTTTTGGTATTTTTTCCACCTTTGATTGGTTGTAAATTTCTCCTTTTTTATATTTTATTCCTCTAAAAATCACTTCTTTTTTTGTTCTCAAACTTTCACTAATTAAAAAGTTTTCCACATACACAATTGTGCCTTCATCAATTGAAATAAAAATTTTAAGAGATGAATCAATTTCAACTATACTATCAATTGTAATAATAGCAAATGGATATCCGTTGTTTTCGTAAAAAGAAAGAATTGAATTTATGTTTTCTTCAAGTTTTTCTTTGGAAGAAAAATCGTTTGTTTGAATTCGAAAAAGTGACGAAATTTTTTGTGTGGAAAAATTTTTATTTCCACTAATTTCAATTGAGGAAATTTTTTGAGAAGAAGCTGAACTAAAAAGAAATAAACAAATAAGAAACTTATTGGGCAATTTTTTCTATTTCCAATTTGAGAACATTGTGATGTTCACGAACTTCTTTTTCTTCAATTATTGATTGAATAATTCCATTTTTATCAATCAAAAAAGAAATTCTTTTTGCTGCGCCAAATGAAGTTGGAATTTTATATTCTTTTATCATCTGTTTTTCATTATCAGAAAGAATCAAAAATGGAAGTCTTAAATCATTTCTCTTTTTATCTATAAGTTTTTGCTTAACGTGTGATACCCCAATAAGTTTAATATTTTTTTCTTGATAAAATTGAAATGTATTTTTAAACTTTGTCAAATGCTCCACCGTTCCTGAATTATCAATTCGTCCAAAGAAAAAAATTAGAGAATAACTTCCTTTCAAATCTTTTAATGCAACTTGTTTTCCCTTTCCATTATCTAGAGAAAAATTTGGAGCATAATCTCCAACATTTAACACTTCTTTTTCTTCACAACTTGTAAGAAAAATAATTAGAAAAAGAGAAAGAATAATTTTAAATCTTGTAACCATTTGAAATTTCTTTTCTATATTATATGAAACTATTTTTTAACTACAAAATTTTTTTTTGAATGCAACTTCCAATTTATTTTGATTATAGTTCAACAACACCTCTTGACAAAGAGGTTTTTGAAGAGATGATTCCATATTTTTTTGAAAAATTTGGAAATGCTTCTTCAATTCATTCTTTTGGACAAAACGCAAAATTTGGTTTAGAAGAAAGTAGAAATAAAATTGCAAAATTTATAAATACAAAACCGCAAGAAATAGTTTTTCTTTCAAGTGGAACTGAAGCAAATAATTTTGCACTTCGTGGAATTGCATCTGTAATGAAACGAAAAAACAAAAACCATATCATCACAACAAAAATTGAACATAGTTCTATACTTGAAACTTGTAATTATCTCTCTCAACTTGGATTTGAAATTTCGTATTGTGATGTTGATGAATTTGGAATTATAAAAATTGACTCACTAAAAAACTTAATACGCGAAAAAACATTTTTAATTTCAATAATGCATGTCAACAATGAAATTGGAACCATAAATCCAGTTTTAGAAATTGGGAAAATTGCAAAAGAAAATGAAATTATTTTTCACTGTGATGCAGTTCAATCATTTGGAAAAATTTCAATTGATGTTGAAAATTTAAATTGTGATTTAATGTCATTTTCATCTCATAAAATTTATGGACCAAAAGGAATTGCAGCACTTTTTGTAAAAAGAGGATTAGAAATTGAACCACTAATTTTTGGAGGACAACAAGAAAGAGGAAAACGAAGTGGAACAGAAGCAATTCCACTTATTGTTGGTTTTGCAAAAGCAACTGAAAAAATTTTTTCTTTGCAAAAACAAGAACTTCAAAAAATGTTGGAATTAAAAAATTTATTCATCGCAAGCATAAATGAAAAATTTTCCTATTTTAAAAACAATCCAATAATCATTAACGGAAGTAACTCTTCTTTGGCAAATATTTTAAACATTTCAATTGATAGTTCAAAAATGAAAATAGATGGAGAAACACTTTTATTGAATTTGGATTTGGAAGGAATTGCAACAACAAGTGGTTCTGCTTGCAGTTCAGGAAGTATGAAACCATCACATGTTTTGCTTGCTCTTGGAAAAGACGAAAAAACAGCACTTGCAACAATTCGTTTTTCGTTTGGAAGAAATACAACTCAAGAGGAAATTTTATACGCATCAAATAAACTTTTTGAAATTGTAAAAAAAATTGGAACAGAAATAATTTAATACCAATCTCTAATTTTAATGTGTGTTTTAAACAAAATTTATTTTTTAATATTTTATTTGTGGAAATAATTTTTTACAATAACAAAAACTTTATTTCACCAAAACCATTTTCTTCATTTCGGAAAAATTATTTGTTGTGAGTTTATAGAAATATATTCCACTATTTAAATTATTTGCATCAAAATCAATTTCGTAAAATCCACTTTCCATTTCTTCATTGTTTATTAGTGTTTTTATTTCTCGTCC
>SXGU01280271.1_pt1 | contig 16420 bp, 13 predicted proteins | sample 3174531 | NCBI WGS metagenome assembly SXGU01 (sample SAMN11356863, study PRJNA531348) | freshwater metagenome | isolation source: freshwater sample F1-140 | place: China: Fuxian Lake, Yuxi | collected 2017-12-25 | reverse complement strand
CCAAACCGCCCCAGGGGAATTGGGGCCGCCGACGCGGTGCGCGAGTCAGCCGCAATTGTTGCCGCGGGGGGCAAAATAAGCGGGCAATTCGACCAACTTGCACTATCATCGGCCAAATCGCAGGCGATGGCAAATCCGCGCACGCAAGGCCGATCGTGCGTGTCACTGTCACACTTGGCGCTTCGGTCAGGTCGACGACCACGTCCAAGGGTCGCGATCCGGGTTGCAACGGCCGGCAGGCGACTGTGAGCCCCGCGCGACGCAACGGCCGTCGATGCGACAAAATCGCGCCGGACCGGCGACAGCGCAACTGCCTGTTTCGGCGGCGCAAAGGCTGTCGACGGCGCACAGGTCGGCGCGGCTGCACGACGTGGCTGGCTGGGCGCCGGCGATCGTCAATTCCACCTGCGCAAGGCCGGCCGAACCGACCTCTACCTTCTGGGTCGCCAGGGTCTTGCCATCGGCGCCGACGACATCGACGTCAAAGCTGCCGGTCGCGGGCAGCATGCGACCAAACCGGCCGTCCTGGCAGCGGCTGGTCCAGCGCTCGCCGTCTTTGGTGGCAACCTGCCGCACGCGAATTTCCGCCGAAACCGGTCGACCTTGGCTGTCGCGGACGCGCCCCCACAAGCCTGGACCGGCCAGCGTGCGCTGCAGTAGGCCCATCCAGGTGCCGCGCGTCGCCACGACCATCTTGCGCAGCCGCTCCATACCCGGGTTGGTCAGCGTGCCCTCGACCAGAAACGCGCTGGTGCCGTGCGCCGCGCGATGCCAGTCCTGGTCCACGCCATCCACGGGATACAGGCGCCGCTTGACGGTGAAGTGGCGGCCGTTGACCTGCGGCCCCGCGCGCTGCGCCATTGCCTCGGCAATCGACCAGGCTTCGTTGGGCTCCGGGTCCGGCGCCTGAGGAATCGTGTACGGCACCAGGATCGCATTGGCTTGAGTATGAAAGCTGACGCTGGTGAGAAACCGCCGATCATCGGCCAGCCGCAGCATCGTCTGGGTCTCCGGTTCGCTGCCGGCGCGTGGGCCGCGGTACCAGGCGCGCCGCGGATCGCTGTGGCTGGCCCCTTCGCCCAGCGTGTGCCAGCGGTACGGGTAGTTGCGATTCAGGTCGACGCCATCGGTCGGGTCGGGACGGCCGTTGCCGTCGGTGTCGCGCCCGTTCTTGCGCCCGCCGTGTTTGGAGACGTGAACATACAGGTGGTTGCCGTCGGGGTTGACCAGCGGCACGCACCACACGGTCAGCCTTTGCAGCCAGTCGCTCACTTCGGGGTCGGTTTCCGCGTGTTCGGCCAGGTAGGCGCAGCCGTCGATCGCAAATTCGAGCGCTGCGAGCTCGACGCCGTGATGCGCGCCATTGATCAGCACCTGGGGCACCGCGTCTTCCGGTTGGCCGCCGTGGTGCAGCTTGAGGGCCCAGATCGACCGGCCCTGGCGCGACTTGCCGATCTCGACCAGTTGGGCAACCTTGGGAAAGCGCTGCGCATACGCCCGCAGCAGCGCCTCGGTCATCGCCGGGTCCTTGTAGCTGGCGTCGGTGACGAACCCCGTGGGGGTTGGCACCACCGGCTTGGCCGCTGCCGCGCGAAAACTTGCGTCGCGGAACGACAACGGTTCGTCAGCAAACACCTCGCGGGCCTCTGGCAGGCGCCTGAGCACCGCTTCCTTGCCGGCTGAGCCGGTCTGGACGATGGCTTCGCTCTCTGACCGCGACACCACCTTGGTATCGAGGTCGTCCAGTACCGCAAGTTGTCCTGCCGGCACAGCGAGGTAGCGCATCCGGCCGAGCGCGCCCGCCCGCGGCGGCAGGGGTGTATTGGCCTTGCGCACCCACAGGCCGCGGCACGCCATCGGCTGCCCGCCTTGGTGCCGCACACCGAACAGCCCGGACGGTAACGCGGCATCGGATGCGACCAGCGAGCCCAGGGGCTTGAGCGTCTCGCCGTCAAAGAACTGCGCCGCCAGGTGTGGGCCGACCATCCAGACGGCGATCTCTAACGAACACGTGCTCTTGCAGCCGACCGTCGCACCGGCCGCCAAGGTCGTCGACGCTCCCCCTTGCACGCGGCGAATCTCGAGCCTGCCCTTGCTGGGGCCCACGACGTAGCCGTGGAAAAACGTCAGCTTGTCGATGCGCTCGACCTTGGCTCGCACCGCAAGCCCCGCTGCGTCCTTGCCATCGAACGCAATGCGGCCTCGCACGAAGCCGTCTTGCAGCGGGCCCTCGCCATGGGCCGCCAGCCACCACGCGCCGGCCTTCTCGACCTTGTCGAGCACCACCTGGCCCGGCTGTTGACTCCAAGCGCCAGCCGTCTCGGCCGCCACCGGCTTTGCGACCGCTTTGGCAACGATCGGGGTCTCGTCGCGCGGATCCAGGGCCGGAACGCCCGACTCGACCGCCTCCGGCCCGGCCTTGGCCTGCGCCGGCGACGCAATCAGGCACAGCAGCAAGGGCAGGGCGCGCGTCATGGTTTGCCAGCCTGGATCTTGCGCATCTCGTCGATGCTGGCTGCACAGCGAAAGCCGAAGTGGTGGTAAGGCTTGTTGATGGGAAAATGCGGGCGCCGCCACATCGCTGTTGCGTACTTGGGTGGCCAGTACCACGAGCCGCCGCGCACGATTTTCTGGTCGCGGCCAGGGCACAGTTCTTTGCCGCCGCAAGGTCCTTTGGGGTCGGGGCCCGCGCAGGCCTTGCCACAGGCTGCGTAGTCTGGCGTGTACCAGTCGGCCACCCACTCCCAGGCGTTGCCGCTCATGTCAAACAGGCCGTACACGCCTGCCGGTCTGGCGCCGACCTCGAGTGTGCGGCCCTTTTCCGGGTTGGGCGGCTTCTTGGGCGTACCGCAGCCGCGGCCGGTCTTGTCCATGATGACTGCTCGGGTGCAGTCTGCGGGTTCGTCGCCCCAGGGGTGCGTCTTGCCGTCCGGGCCGCGTGCGGCCTTCTCCCACTCGGCTTCGGTCGGCAGGTGCTTGCCGCGAAACTGGCAATACTGCACGGCGTCGTACCACGACATCCCGACCATCGGCTGCTTGGGGCGGTCATAGTCGTTGTAGGCCGGATGGCTGCGCTTGCACTTCTTTTGCTTGACGCAGGCCTGGTAGTCGCCGTAGGTGACCTCGTAGACGTCCATGTAATAGGTCTGCATCCACACCGACGCCAACGGGCGCTCGTTTTTCGGACCTTTGTCACTGCCGCGGTAGAACGGACCGGCAGCAACGCAAGCGAGGCCAGCGGGCGGCGTTTCGCAGGCAATTGCGGCGCTGCTGCCGGGCGCAGCGGCGGGAGCAGGCAGTGCGGCTGCGAGCGCGAAGGCGAGGAAGGAGACGGCGTTCACGGTGGCGGGTGTTCCTGCGGCGTCGGCCGGCGGCGCGGATTGTCGTCCGGCGCTGGATTGGGGGCAAGCCTGCTGCCGGCCAGTGGCGTGGTCAGGCATTGCCGGCACTTGAGCCTGAGCCTGAGCCTCTGCCGTCCTCGAGCCTGCCCTTACTTCTCCTGCTTGCTGCCCCAAAATCGCGCCGCAATCGCCGCCACCACCGCCGTCAACGCTGCCACCGGCCACCACGGCGCGGGATCGTCCTGTTGCGGTGCTGGCCCCTGCTTCGCAGGCTCCACTGCTTGCGCTCCCGTCCCTGGTTCTGCAGCCGCGACGGCTTGCGTCGGCTGCGCCCCGGCATCGCTCGGCGTCACCGCCCCCGGCAGCCAGTTGCGACCCTGCCGGACATCGTCGCCGACCACGGTCCCCGTCTGGCTGTCCGGCAAAAACGCCACCCGCTCCGGTCCCGGCTTGTCCCAGTCGGGCGGAATCTCGCCGCGGCGCATGAACGCCAGTTCCGCATCCACCCGCGCGGCTTTCTGTGCCGGCCCTATCGCCCACGGCTGGTGGGTCATGGTCCGGTAGCGCTCGAGATCGGCAATCGCCAACGGCAGGTTGACGCGGCGCACGATCTGGCTGCGGCAGTAAAATACGTCGGGATCGCTCGGCCCGATGTCAACCGCGCGCTGGATGATGCGCTGCGCGTCCTGCTGGTGGCCCAGCCAGAAGTGCGCCATCGCGAGGTACAGCGGCAGACGCGGGTCGCGGTTGGTGCTCTGACTTAGCGCTTCCAACTGCGGCAGCGCCTCTTGCAACCGGCCTCCGTAGTAGGCCCGCGTCGCAACAATAAAGCGCGCGACCACGTCTTGCGGATCGGCTGCGGCCGCCTTCATGCGCGCCTCAATCGCGTCGAGATCGGCCTTGCGGTCGGCGTTTTCGCCAGCGGCGTCGGTCAGGAAGTTGATCATGCCGGCGATGCGGCCGAGCACGATGTCGCGCTCCGGGTGGCCTTTGGACAGGTCGTGGAGCAGCTCGATCGCCTGCCGCCATTGGCCCGCACGGGCATAGCCGGCCGCCAGCAGGTCGACGCCTTCGGGGGCATCGGGCTGGGCGGTCAGGATCTTTTTGGCGGTGGCAATCTCGCCCTCTGCGTCGCCCAGCGCACTGGCCATGCCGAAGCGGAGCTTGAGCAGGTCGCGCGTCGTCGTCTCCGGCGTGGCCAGTGGCCCGCGATCCAGCGCTTGGGCTGCCTGCGCGAACGCCCGGACGGCAGCTAGCGCCCGAATTGCAGGCAACGGATCACAGGCGGGCTTGGCAGCGCAGACCACGGCCTGGTCCGCGGCAGCCGTGACTTCGCCCGCCAAGGCCAGCAGCGCCGGCTGCAGACCTGCGGCAGTCGCAGCATCCAGCGCCAGCGGGTCGTCGGGCGCCAGCTTAGCCGAACGCAGGCGCTCAGCGCAGGCGCGCCCCCAGTTGGCATCATCCGTCAGGGCCGCTTCGCGACACAGCAGCGCAAAGTCAAAGCACTGGGCCGCGGTCCAGCCGCCCTCTGGTTGTGTAGTGCGGGCTTTGGTCAGAAGTGAGCGCGCTGTCGGCCGATCGCCAATTGCCAACGCTGCCTGGGCATCGAGCAGAGCCGAAACCACGGCGCCATTGGCCGACCCGGGCGCCGGCCGCACCCGTAGCCAGGGCACAGCAGACTCGCCGGTCCGCACCCGCCGCAACAGGTCTTCCTTGGCGGCCGGCAGCGCGGATGCGCAAGCACCGGCACACGCAGCGACGGCCGCCGCATCCCACGTGACGGCAAAGACGGCCGTTCGCGCGTCTGCGGCGCCGGTATGGCGCTGCACGTCGCCCAGTCGCACCGACAGTTTGGTGCCTGCGCACAGAACCTGGACGACAAGCGAGTCGCGCTGCACCGAGATGTCGCCAAGCTCACACCCACTCGGTCCCAGCGCCCGCCCTGAACTGGCAAACATTTTCTCAATAGGACCCGCCGCTTGGGGTCCGAGTACGCGAGGGCCGCCCGGTCCGAACACAACGTCGTATCCCGCATAGGGCTCGAGCACGGCTGGCAGCGGCTCGGCAGCAAACGCGGACAAAGCAAACATCGAGCCCGCGGCTGCAATGGCGATGACTTCGTGCATAGGCATGGTCTTGTGTGCGCTCGACCGCCACCACAGGCAGGCGCCGCATTTCAGCACGCCTGCGCCGGATTGTCAGGGCTCGACGCGGTGGCGGTTTGCCGTATGCTTGCGCCCCCCTTTGGCGGCAGCCGGCCGCCTGGAACGAACCTGGCCATGCAACGACGTGTGTTCTTGTTTTCCCTGGCTGGGGCGGCGACCGCCCCTTGGTGGCCGCGTCGCGCATGGTCCGACGACGACACCGCAGGCTGGAAGCAAGTGCTGACCGACCAGGGCGTCTCGGTCTGGAACCGCTACGATCCCGGTCGTGATCTGCCAGTGTTCAAGGGTATCGCCACGCTCGACGCCGGCCTGTTCGAGTGCCTGGCCGTGCTCGACGATACCCCTAAGCACGTCGAGTGGATCTTCCAGTGCTCTGCCGCGCGCGTAGTCAAACAAATCAACGAGTTCGACCGGATCGTCTACAACCGCACCGACGCGCCGTGGCCGGTCAGCGATCGCGACGTGGTGCTCTCGGGCAGCGTCGAAGCCAGCATGGTCAAGAAAGAGGTGTACAGCCGCTTTCACGCCATCGACATCGCGCTTCAGCCCAAGGTGGACGGCGTGGTGCGCATGCCGCGCCTCAAGGGGTTCTGGCGGTTCCAGATGCTCGACGAGCGTCGGACCCGCGTCACCTACCAGATCGACGCCGACCCAGGCGGTGCCTTGCCGGACTTCATCGTCGAGCGCGCCTCGCGCAAACTGCCGATGGAGACCATCGCTGGAATGCGGCGCCAGGTCACCAAAACGCGGGGGCGCTACACGGCATTCCTGCAGAAGTACGATCCGTCGCAGGGCGGCAAGGTTCCGGATCAGTTTCTGCGCTGAACTACGCGGCGGACTACAGGCTGCACTTGCGCTGGGCAAAGGCCACCAACAGCTGGCTGCGCTTCTCGCCGCGCTCAGCGCCGCCGACGGCTTCGGCCATCTCGGCTTCTGTTGGCGTCTTTTCGGGCGCGAGAAAGCACTTGCGGTGCACCATCAGCAGCGCCTCGGGCGCCACGCCCAGTACATCAGCGCGCTGCCTGAGCGTATCCACATCCTTGTCGCTTGCAGCCGGTCCCAGCGCACCGCGCAACCGGGTCTGGCGATCGTGGGCATCTGCGTTCATGCGCCAGATCTGGCCCGTGACCGCGACTGCAATCAGTACCACGACCATGGCGACGGGCTTGAGCCACGCTATCGACTGCATCGTCGTAGGGGCTGTGACGTTGTCTTGCGGTTGCGCCCGCAGCGGAATGCCACACGACGAGCACATGTAGGCGTCGGTCGGGTTCGGTCGCCCGCATACGCGGCACGGCATCGGCGGCCCGCTGGGCTTTGGCGCCTCCTTTACTGCCCCGACGGCTTGGGTACCCGCGCCTTTTTCGAGCGTGCGGTTCATCACCGAATCGACGGTGAGCGGCGCCAGTTGGCTGGTAGCGCGACCTTCGATCACGGCCTGCACAGCCTCTGGCGGTCCCTCTTCGGCGGCGCGTCGCTCGGCGGACAGCATCGGCGCGACCGCGGTCAGGCCCGGCGTCGGCGCCTTGCAGCGGGGACAGAACTCCGCGTCGGTGCTGACCTGGCTCGAACAGGTGGCGCAGCGCAACAGTTGGGCGCTCGCGCCGCGTCGCGATGCGATCGGCGCGCCGCAGTGGGTGCACGGCGCCTCTGGCGCGGCAACCGTGCCGGCGCAGGTGGCGCACTTGGCTTGCGCCTTGCGCGGCAGCGGCGTTCCACAGTAGCGGCACTCAGCGCCTTCGTCGCGCGCTGGTTTCTTGCATTCCGAACAGATGACGGCGCGACCGGCCACGGGTCATTCTCCGGTGGAGCTAGTCAGGCGAGACCGCGGTCGAGCGAGCTCCCAGACCCAATTAACTACTCCGTTTCGTTGTCGCGGAAAAGCGCCGCACCCGACGACACGGCATCGCAGTCGCTCTCGGTGGCTTCGGGGTCGCCCGTCATGCCGATCTCGTACGTCGACATCAGGCCGTCGCAGTCCAAGTCCGCGTGCGCTCCGGCGACGTAGCGCGCTTTGGCCAGTGTGCCTGACGAGTCGAAAGTGTACTGGAAGAAATGCGCGTCTTTGATGCCGAATCGCAACGCCGCCCAGGTTGTGTTGTCCCAGTTGCTCGGGTTGGCGTCGCAGCGCTCGTCGTTGTCGGTATCAACGGCGTCGGCACAGCAGCTTGCTGCGGCGGGCGTTGGATTGGCCTTGACCGGAAACTGACACGGCTTGCGCTTGCCGGTCAGGACGTCGGTATGGGGAATCGCGTAGTAGCCAGATGCGCCCTTGCGGATGCCATCCAAGAACATGGTGGCCTCGGCCGCCTTGGCGCCGCGCATGTATTTGGTGAACTGAGGCACCGCAGTCACCGCAAGGATCGCGATGATGGCGACGGCGACCATCAATTCCACAAGCGTAAAGGCAGGCGAACGCGGGGGGCAGCGCGGCGCACAGGATCTGTGACGGGCGGCAATGGCGCCCAAAGGTCGGCAGACGATTCCGCTCCGACGCGCGTAACCGTTTGAATTCTCAAACATCATGCCGAAGCGCGACCCCACGCGCCGCCATCCCATACCTGCGCAATTGTATGAATACCGTAGCATATTACGCAATTAGCCCCCGCTGACGCAACGATGGCGCCAAAGCGGTTGTTTGGCAACCCCGCCTCACCCGGACGCAAAACTTTGCGCAAAGCCTTACGAAAGTTTACAGTTTGGCTGCTCACTGCCCCCGGTGCCAAATGGTCGCGTGCCATGCCCGCACTGAAAGCTGAGGCAATGCTGGTTTGCCGCGCCATAGGGCCTTGCATTACCATGGACGCAGTGCCGCTGTGCCGCGGCTTGTAGGCAGGTGTCGTGGTCGAACCGGCCGCTCCAACCCACACTATTTTGATCGTCGACGACGACCCGCCGTCGCGCACGGCACTTGCCGCGCAGGTCGTGCAGTTCGGTTTCGCGGTCATTGAGGTCGGTTCCGGCCGCGAAGCCTTGCGCACGGTTAGTCGCGAGCGCGTGGATGCCGTGCTGCTCGACGTGGTGATGCCCGATGTCTACGGCATCGACGTGCTGATGCAGATCAAGGCCGATCCGCGTACGGAAAACGTGCCCGTGCTGGTCATGACTGGGCTGTCTGATCGCGACATGCGCCTGTCCGTGCTCGCCGCGGGCGCCGAGGAGATGCTCGCCAAGCCAGTCGACGCCCTCGAACTGCGCGCCCGCCTGCGCAACGTACTGCGCACGCGCTCGCCCGCCCTCGCGGCGACGCCCAACCCCAGGGTCAGTCAGCCCATCGCATTCGAGCGGCCTGCGCGTCGGGCTGTAGAGCCGCCCGTGCCGGCGGCGCACGGGCACGACGACGAACTCGCGGCCTGTTGGCGCGCGGCGGTGGCGGCCTTTGCGCCGCCGATGCTGTCCGAGGTAGCGCCTCGGTTGCTCCTGGTGCGGCCGGACGGCCAATTGGTGCCGCCGCTAGCAGAGGCTTTGTACCTGACTGACCTCGGCGCCGACCTCATCGGTCGCGAACGCCTGGGCGCGGCACAGCGCGCTGCTGCGGCGGGGCGGCGCCAGGACTTGCGCTGCGTCGTGCGGACCATGGGCATGTGCACCCTGCGCGTCGAACCCGTTCAGCGCAAAGGGGCCGGCGGACTCGCCGTGACTGGCCTGGTGGTGGCGATTCTGCCCGATCGCTAGGCCCGCCTTCGCGTCGATGCAACGGCCGTCCGGGGTGTCCTCTGCGCACGCCGTCTACATCCCCATGTAGCCATAGCTCCAGCCGCCGTGGCCGGCCATGTCTTCGTGACTCTTGCGGTAGTGTGCCTTGAGGAACGTCTCGACCGCCGTCGCGTCAAAGCAATCGCCCATCAACGTCCACTGCCAGGTCACAATCGCCCAACGGCGCGGCAAGTTGGGGTAGGGCGTCAACACCCACCGAAACGGACCGCCTTTGTCTTCCGCCGGGCGGCAACGCGCAAAGCCACGCAAGTCATTGACAATTGCGGCTTCGACGCAAGGGTTGTAGAGCAGCGCTGCGCCGCCGTGTTCCAGGTTGTGCAGCCACCGTTGTGGCGGCAGGTAGGTGTACTCGCCCCACTTGGCCCAATCGCTGCGATGATCGCCGCTGCTCGGCGGCGACTGGGCGTAAGTGATGGCGTCGGGCAACGGAATGTGCAGCGCGCCGACCTCTGGGACGTGTTCGATGACGGTCGGCGACGGACAGACCGGCGCCTGTGTTGGCCCCAAGCACACCGGCAGTTGCCAGTCCTGTTCATTGCCCGATGGCACCGGCGCGGCTGCGGGCTTGATGGGCAATAGCGCGCCCTTGGTGTCGCGACAGGCGGGTCCAGTCCCCTCCTCGGTCGCACACGCTGCCAGCATCCCCGCGATGAGCGTCAAACCAACCAGCGAGCGAAACATGGCGCCTCGGCGCCGGCCACGGGTCGGCGGACAGCAATTGTGCGCCGGCTCGCCGCACTTGGGCAACCCCAGCGGCCCGGCTCGTGACAGCAACGCCGCCGTGATCTACAAGCTCACCGGCGCCGCGGTGGCGCTTTGCATGCGTATGGCCCCTGCTTCTACCGTTGCCGAGCCCCGCCTCGCCGTCGCGGTCGCAGTGTGCGCGCCGATCGCTGCGCGACCGCATCTGACCGTTCTGGGCCGCGGAGTTGGATGGGTCGCCGTCGACAAGCGGCCGGGCATGGCGTTGCCCTTGCGAGAGCCAGTGCAGGCCGGTGACGGGGTCTTCCAGCGCCTGCGCAACGTGGCCGGGTCGATCGAGCACGACGTTTCGCTGGCTCAGCGCGCCCTCGACCCCTTGGATGGCGGCGTCTCTGGCGACGCGGCAGCGGCAAGTGGCGTCGCGGTGGTGGCCACGGATGCAGCGGGAGCAGCGCTGTTGGCGCAATGGGAAGCCCAGCGCCGGGTCGTCATTACCGCAGTGGTTGCAGTTTGTCCCTGGCCTGCGCCAGGCGACCGGCTGCGCAGCGACCGGGTCCTGCATGAGCTTGCGCAGCTGGGCGTCACCGCGCGGATCGTCGACCGCGCCGACCTGCGGGCACTTGTGGAGCTAGAGTGGCCAAGCGGCACGCTGTTCGATGCCCGTCGCGAGTTGCGCCGGCTGGGCGTTGACGTTGCCCATCCGGGGATGCGGTCCGGCGTGCCCGCGCCGCCGCGGGTGTTGCTGCACCGCCGCAAAGTCGTCCTCGACGGTCACCCGGTCCGCAGCGAGGTGCCCGCGGTGTTTGCCGCATGGCTGCACGATCAGCCAGTGGCTGTCGAAGCCGCGTTACCTGCCGCAGCCGAGGTCATGGCGCCCGTGTTGCGCGCCGCTCCGATCGATCGAGCCACCAACTGTGCGCGCGTGCTCGACGGCCAAGGCACCGGCTGGTTTGTCGATGCGCTTGGCGATATTGTCGTTGCAACGCGTTACGCGGACCTGGACGCGGCCGATCCGACAGCGATCGAGCGGGTTCGGCGCGCCTGCTTGCCCGACTGCGCCCGCATCGGACAGTGGACGGGCGCGCGGGCGGTGTGGCTGCAGTTGCGGCCCCGCCAGACCAATCAGGTCGTCGACGCCAACCGAGCTGGCCTCAGCGCCGTCGCGCCAGCGTGGCGTGCCGATGCCGAGCCGCCTCCCTACGGCGATGTGTGCGAAAATGGGCTGTGGTATCGCGTGTTCTTTGATCAGGGCTTGGCGACCGGACTATACCTCGACCAGCGCGACAACCGAGCTCGCGTGCGCCAATGGGCGAGCGGTCGCCGCGTTCTGAACACGTTTGGCTACACCGGCGCCTTTGGTGTGGCGGCGGCCGCAGGCGGGGCGCGACGCACCGTGACCATCGACGCTGCAGCGCCAGCCCTTGAAGTCGCACGCGAGAACTTGGAGCGCAATGGCTTTGCCGACCGCGAGCGCCACGATCTCATCCGCGGCGACGTCTTGCAGTGGCTGCCCAAGCTCGCCCGCCGCGGCGACCGCTTTGATCTGGTCATACTCGACCCACCCAGCCACGCCAAAGTCAAGAATCGGCGCTGGGTTGCCGCCAATGACTACCCGAGCCTGGTCGAAATGGCGCTGGCCGCGCTGGACCCGGGCGGCTTTCTGCTGGCCTGCATCAACGACAGCCGCGTCGATGGCGCGCAGCTGCAACAGATGGTCGAGGCCGGTGCGCGTGCGGCCGGCGCTCGTTGGGCAACGCTTGAACATCTGCCGCCGCAGTGCGACTTTCCAGCCGGGCGGGCGCGGTCGCTGGTGGCCGTGCGCGCCGGATAGAGCGGGGCTGTCGGCCCCCAAGCACTTGCGAGCCAACCGTGATTCAGACCTACCGTCAGCACACGCCGCGCATTCACCCGACCGCCTGGGTACACCCGGCGGCCGTCGTCATCGGCGACGTCTGGCTGGGGCCGCAAGTCAGTGTATGGCCGGGCGCAGTCTTGCGCGGCGACTGCGGCGCCATTCGAATCGGCGCCTGCACCAACTTGCAAGACGGCGCGGTCGTGCACACCACCCAAGATCTCAGCCAGACCTTGATCGGCGAGCGCGTCACGGTGGGTCACAACGCCATCCTGCACGGCTGCCGCGTCAGCGACGACTGCTTGGTCGGCATGCATGCGACACTGCTCGATAACTGCGAGATTGGCGACCACTGCATCGTCGCGGCGGGCTCGGTAGTGGCGTTGAACACCGTGGTGCCGCCGCGGTCGATGGTCGTCGGCAGCCCGGCCGCAGTCAGGCGGCCCGTCAACGATCGCAACCTGCGGCAGATCGACTATGCCTGGCAAGCCTATCTGAGCTACCGCGAGCCGTTTATCCAAGGCGAAGTGCGAACGCTGCCCGACGATCACAAGTGGTGGCCGCAAGTCGACACCTGATGTTCGCGCGACGCACCGTCGTCTCGGAGCGCCCCAATCCGCTCCACCAGCTGATCGCCGAGCGCCGAAAGCGCGGCGCCTCCCATGTAGACTTGACGGTCAGCAACCCGACAGCCGTCGGCCTTGGCATTGCGTGGTCAGATCTGCGCACAGCCCTGGACCAGCCCGCCGCCGCGACCTACGTGCCTGCCGCGTTTGGCCTTGCAGAAGCCAGGCGCGCGGCAGCCGCGTGGATGGGACCCGACGTCGAGCCTGATCGCGTCGTGCTGTCGGCCTCGACAAGCGAGGCTTACACCTGGATCTTCAAGATCTTGTGCAATCCAGGCGAGGCCGTAGCTGTGCCGCGGCCGTGCTATCCGCTGGTCGAGTGGTTGGCCCGCCTTGAAGCCGTTGAAGTCGTGCCCTACGACCTGTATTTCGCGGCCGGCCGTTGGAACATCGACCTCGACAGCCTCGCCCGCGCAGCGCCGGGTGTCCGGGCGGTGGTCGTCATTGCGCCCGGTAACCCGACCGGGGCGCTGCTGCGGCGATCCGAACTCGGCTTGGTCGAGACGCTGTGTGCCGATCGCGGCCTCGCGCTGCTGGTCGACGAAGTGTTCGCGGAATCAGCCGGCGTGTTCGGCCCACTGGAATCTGAGGTGGTGACCGCAGCCCACGGCCCGCGTGCCTGTCTGACCTTTGTCCTGCGCGGCCTGTCGAAGACCTGTCTGCTGCCGCAGTGCAAACTGGCGTGGACCACAGTCTGTGGTCCGGATCAGCAAGTCGAGCAGGCGCTGATGCGGCTGGAGCTGGTGGCCGACACGTTCCTGTCCGTGGCGTCGCCAGTCCAGCACGCACTGCAGCCATTGCTAGCTTCGGCGCCGGGGCTCCAGGAGCAGCTGGCGGCAAGACTGCGCGACAACCGGGCCGCATTGGTCGCCGCCTGCGCTGGATCGGCCGTCGACGTGCTGGCTGCCGAAGGCGGCTGGAGCGCGATCCTGCGTCACCCGCTCGCCCCCGATCGCGAGGTTGCAGAGTCCCTGCTGACTGAACGCGGCATTCTCGTCCACCCGGGCTGGTTCTACGACTTGGAAGGTCCGTACGTCGTCACAAGCCTGCTGCCGAGGCCCGAGGTCTTTGCGCATTCTGCGCGCGATCTAGTCGCTGGCCTCGTCGAGGGCGGCGCATGACCGCGATCGCCGCCGCAAGGTTGCCCGCCGACATCGAGCCAGCCGCCATCGAAACTGCTCGAGCGGTCGGGCTTTGCGATCTCCACATCGACACCCTGATTCCGCCACGACTTTGGGGCTACGATCCGCGACAGGCGCATGGCCCGGGCTTGCTCGGCGGTCGCTTTTTCGGGCACCTCGACTTGCCGCGGCTGCTGGCGTGTGGCGTATCGGCCGCCCAGTGGTCCATCACGACCAACCCCTTTCGGACTTCGGCCGGCAGGTGGCGAACCTGGCAGGCCAACCGCAGGCGCTTTGACAGCTGGATCGATTCTTGCGGCACGGCGGTGCAGCCTGTGCGCTCGCCTGAGGAACTTGCCGCGGTGCGCGCGGTCGGCCGCCACGGCATCCTGTGCGCAGTGCAGGGCGCCAATGCCTGGCAGGCCGCGCTGGCCGACGATCCCGGCCTGGATGGCGTCCTCGGCGATGGCACGGTGACGCGGGCCACGGTCGTGCACTTGACCGACTCAGCGCTCGGCGCGACTTCCACGCCGGTCTCGGTTCGCCCCCGCAAAGGGCTGACTGAACAGGGTGCCCAGGTCGTGGCCGCGCTCAACCGGCATCGCGCGTTCGTCGATCTGGCCCATGCGCACCCGCAGACGTTTTGGGATGCACTGGCTGCCTCCGATCGCGATCAACCCCCGATCGCCACGCACACCGGGGTCTGTGGTGTTCATTCGCACTGGCGCAACCTGGACGACCAGCAGATCGCGGCCATTGCCGATCGCGGCGGCGTGGTCGGCATCGTCGCCGCTTCGCTGTACCTGCGCCCGCGCGGCCGTTCTGATGACCTCGACTTGATGGTCGATCACCTGGAACATGCGATTGCGGTCGGCGGCGAGGCGTGCGCGGCGATCGGCACCGACTTGGATGGTGCGATCGTGCCGCCGCCGGGCATGCGCGACGGCTTCGGTCATTTGCGGTTGATCGCGGCGATGCTGCGCCGCGGCTGGACCCACGCCCGCATCGAGCGCGTGTGCTGGGGCAACTTCTCCACCTGTTTCAGCCGTTTGCGGCCAGCCGGCTGGTCGCCCGCAAAGCCGTAACCGTCGCCATGCGCCAGAGGCGCGCCCCGCAGGGCAATGCCTTCCGCAACCGCGTCGCCCCGGTGTACGCTACGCGCGCGCCGCGCCCGACGCCCAGGTGTACTGCCGTGAATTCTCTGACGTTGGCAACCTGCCTCCGCGCCCTTGCTGTCCTGGCGCCTGCCGCGCTGACGGCGTGCGGTGCAACCTCGATGTACGAAGCCGCGCGGGACGGCTCGGGTCCTTACAACAGCCTGTGCGACGCCGCGGCTTCCGAGCACGACCGTGCCGTGCGCGAACTTGACTATCTGCGGCCCGACTTCAAGGCTCAGGTGTGGTCGACAGCGCCCAAGCCCAATGACGATGGCCTGCTGACCGAAGAGAAGCTGTTCGGGGCGTTGCGCGCCGGCGACGTGCGCACGCTGTTCGTGCAAGCGCGCGGCGGCATCGGCAAGTCGCAGTTTGGTAAGGCCCTGCACGCCGAAATGTGCCGCAGCAAGGCCACCGTGGCCTTGGACTTCAAGGATCTGGTCAAGGGCGGAGCGACCCAAGAGGCCGTCACTCGCCTGGTCGCCGCGCAGCTCGGCGTCGGCGCGGACAAAGGCCTGTGGCTCGACGACCTGATGGCGCGCACCGCCTGGATTCTGGTCGTCGATTCGCTGGACGAAGTGCAGCCCGCTGACCGGTCCGCCGGCTTGGAAGCGATTCGCCGCGTTCGCCGCGACAATCCGCACATGCAGTTGGTGCTGCTTGGTCGGCCGTCGATCTACGACCAGTACTACGGCATGACCGACCTGGACGCCGTGCTCGAAATCGCGCCGCTGGATTGCGGCCGTGCCCGCTCTGCCCTGCTGCGCAAGGGTGACGACAAGGCCGACACCGATCGCATGACCGCGTTCGTGTCGGCGTGGCGCCTCGATCGCCAGAGCCTCATCGGGCAGCAGTGCTATCTGCCGCTTTTGGCCACGTATCGCGACATTGAAGCTGTACAGCGGCTGGCCAAGACCTTCGACGCCGCCCACGATCGCGGCGGCCAAAAGCACAGCTTGGCCGAAGTCCACGAGGCGATCCTGGCCGAGCGCATTCGCAAGGAGCTCGCCGAGCTAAAGCTTACTCCGGTAGAGGCCTTTGCCGCTGTCGACAAGATGCTCAGCAAAGACGGCTATGTAGACGGCGAGTGGAACCTGGGATTCTCGGTCAAGCGCTGCATCGCGGCAGAAGGCGGCGACAGCACGCGCAACAAGCACCTGTGTGAGGAGCTCTTCCAGTCCGTGGTTTTCGAGCGGATCGGCGGCAATAAGGGCACCGTCAAAGGCGCGGAATGGCAATTCAGCCACCAGGCCCTGGCCGACCTGTTCGTGTCCCGCTGGCTCGAGGCCGAGCTCGCCAAAGCCGGATCGTGCAAGCCCGTCGACGACCAGGCCAAGATGTTCCCAGGCAAGGAAGTCGCCGGCTACCTCGCTGGCCGGCCGCAGGGTCAGAAGTGCGTCGGTCAGATGGTGCTGGCGGCCTGCGGTGAGGGCGCTCAACCGGAAGACTTGCGCGAACAACTGCGCAAGGGACTGCCCGCCGACCCAGCGGCGCGCGATGCCGCACTTGGCGGCGCAAAAGCGCACACCGCCGGCAAAGGCAACGCGGCCTGCGTCGAGGCGGCCTTTAAGAAGCTGTAAGAGGCTGTGGCCAAAATCCCAGCCAGCTACGGCCAAAGATCCTGGACATCTCGCGGCTTACGTCCTCACTCCCTCGGTCGGCGCACTTCAAGTGCGCCTCGGTCGGTCGCTCCGGGCGCGCTCGCGATCTGCCTGCAGGCTCTTCGACCTCGCCGCGGGCGT
>SXGU01009745.1_pt1 | contig 16421 bp, 9 predicted proteins | sample 3174531 | NCBI WGS metagenome assembly SXGU01 (sample SAMN11356863, study PRJNA531348) | freshwater metagenome | isolation source: freshwater sample F1-140 | place: China: Fuxian Lake, Yuxi | collected 2017-12-25 | reverse complement strand
GAGGCACATCGAGCAACCCGCCGCGCGCCATTCGAAGCCCGCCGCAATCAGTACCTGATCGATGCCAAGTTTTTCGCATTGGAGGCCCACGATCTGCGAACCGGGAACCGCGATCGCTTTCACGCCAGCGGCCACGCGCCGGCCCCGCACAAATTTCGCCACCTCCTGAAAATCACTCAGGCGCCCGTTTGTGCAGGAGCCGATGAAGGCCACATCGATCTTCGTGCCCTTGATCGGCGCCCCCGGCGTCAGCTTCATGTAGGCCAGTGCTTCCTCGATGGAGGCCTTCTCGTCCACGGCCATGGCCTTGGCCGGATCCGGAATCGTCTCGTTGATTGCGATGGCCTGGCCCGGATTGATCCCCCAGGTGACCGTCGGCGCGATGTCGCCGCCGCTGATGGTGACGACATCATCGTAGGGGCAACCCGCGTCGCTCGCGAAACCCTTCCAGTGCGCCACCGCCTCGTCCCACGCGGTGCCTTGCGGCGAATACGGGCGGCCTTTCAAATAGGCAAAGGTCGTTTCGTCCGGATTGACATAGCCCGCGCGCGCTCCGCCCTCGATCGACATATTGCACACCGTCATCCGCTCCTCCATCGAGAAGCGCTCAAACACCTCGCCGCCATACTCGTAGGCGAAACCCGTGCCGCCGTTCACCCCGAGCACACGAATGAGATGCAAAATCACATCCTTGGCGTAAACCCCGGGCCGCAGGCTGCCCGTCACGTTGATGCGGCGGACCTTCAACTTCCCCAGCGCCATCGTCTGCGTCGCGAGCACGTCGCGAATCTGCGTCGTGCCGATGCCAAACGCCACCGCGCCAAACGCCCCGTGCGTGCTGGTGTGCGAATCGCCGCAGGCAATCGTCGTCCCCGGCTGCGTGATGCCCTGCTCCGGGCCGACGATGTGAACGATGCCCTGTTTGCCCGTCGCCCGGTCGAAAAAGGTGATGCCGAACTCGGCGCAGCTGCGGCGCAGCTCGTTCATCATCGCCTGCGCCAGCGGGTCGCGGTACGGCTCCACGACTTCGTCCGTCGGCACGATGTGATCCACGGTGGCGAAGGTGCGGTGTGGCATCGCCACCTTGAGCCCGAGATCGCGCAGCATGCCAAAGGCCTGCGGGCTCGTGACCTCGTGGATCAGGTGCGTGCCGACAAGGAGCTGGGTCTGGCCGTTGGCCAGCGGGCGGACAGCGTGGGCCGCCCAGACTTTCTCGAAGAGGGATTGGGACATAGGTTTTTGGCCGCGCGGGCGCAATGCCCGCGCTGCCGAAAACCTTAGCAGAGTGTTGCCATGCCGTGAAGTACTCTTTTCTCTGCCTGTGATGCCACGCGAGTATCAGCCACCATTCGAGATCCGCCACCTCGTTTACTATCGCGAGGTGGCGCGCCAGCTCCATTTCCGCAAGGCGGCGGAAACGCTCGCGGTCGCCCAGCCCGCCCTCAGCCGGGCCGTCGCCCAGCTCGAAACCGCCCTGGCCGCCGATCTCCTCAACCGCACCCGCCGGGGGGTCGAAATCACTCCCGCCGGGCGCATGCTCCTCGAGCGGGTCGAGCCCCTGCTGCGCAGTCTGGCTGCGATCCCCGCCGAACTGCAGGCCCTCGCCAGCGGCCAGATCGGCCAGGTGCGGGTGGCGTTCACGGGGCTCGCGATGGCGACGGTGTTGCCGCGCATCCTCCGCGAATTCCACCGCCAGCATCCCGGCATCCGGCTCGAACTCACCGAAATGCCAACGGCCGCCCAACTGACCGCCTTGCAGGCCGGGGAAATCGCGTGCGGCTTCTTTCATCCCGATGCGCCGACCCCCGCGTTGAAGACGCGGGTCCTGCTGCGCGAGCGCAACGGTGTGCTGCTCCCCGTGTCGCACGCCCTCGCCGCCCGGGCGAAGCTCCGGCTGCGCGATCTCGCGGCCACGCCGTTTGTGCTCTTTCCGCGGACGCACAATCCCGGTTTCTACGACCGCATCCTCGCCGCCTTCGCGACGGCGGGTGTGACCCCGCGCATCGCCGAGGAAGTCTGGCCCCGGGCCAACGGCATCGGGCTCGTCCGCGCCGGGCTCGGCGCGACCTTCATGACCCCTTCCGAGGCCCAGCATCTGCCGCCCGAGGTGACGTTTCGCCGCCTCCTGGGTCCCGCGCCCGAGAGCCGTCTCGTCCTCGGCTGGCGGGAAGCACCGGTGGCAGAGCCAGCCCTCGCCGCGTTCCTCAACCTGGCTGCAGCCTGTACGGGACCGAAATCCGCGACCGCCTGAGCGGTCTCGGTGCGAATCGCACGCATTGACGCGAACCAAGACCTGAAATCCACCACGAACCCCCAAGCTGACTTCGCATGACGGGCACGCTCGGCCCGATCAATTCGGCGGAGATCCGCCGAACCCCGGCACCGCCATTGAGCTGAATGAAGATTCCATCATGGTTTCGCGGCCAGCCCCTCCGTGCGGGCAAGCTTGCGCCGGTCGGCGACAGTTGCGGTGTGCGTGCGAGGAAAATCTATCATTCCGGACCCGCCCGCCAAGCCGTGCGCGCGGCCGATGAAAAATTCGTCGCAGATCAGTGAGCGTCACTTCGTCTCGCGGATCAGTTTCACCAGCCGGTCGATTTCCGTCTCGAGCTGGCTGTTCGGCTCCACTTTCAAGGCGCGGCGGGCGCGCTCCACCGCCTTGAGCGCCTCCGCCTTTTGCTTGAGCTGCACGAGGTGCTCGGCAAAGCCGACCACGATTTCATCGAAGAACCCGATCCCCGCGCCACGCCCATAGGTGTCGACCACGGAGTTGTAGCTGCGAACCTGCTCCGCCAGCGGCTGCGTGGCCGCCGCGCGCCGCACGATGTCGCGGCCCTGCTGCACGCTCAGGTCGCCGCGGCCGCTCTTGTTTTTCAACGCGATGCGCCGCACTTCCGCATCCGCCGCGCTGGTCTCCCCTCGCGCGCGGAGACTTTCCGCCACGCGATTGACATACTGGGCCTCGAGATCCGGATACCGCTGAAACGCCAGCGCCGCTTCCCGCAGGAGGTTCTCCACCGTCTTGGCCTCGCGCCCCTCCTGCCGCGCGGCCGCGGCCAGCGTTTCCCAAGCCACCTGGTTCCGTCGCTCAAAATTCACCGCCTGGCGCGCGGCGACTCCGGCCGCGGCCGACTGGCCGAGCGCCAGATATTCGGCGGCAAAGGTCGCGTGGACCCGCGACTGCCGGAAGGAGGGCAGCTCGCGGAAACGCTCCGAGAGAAATTGGAGTTCGTGATCCGAGAAAACCCGCCAGGTCTGCGGATCAAGCGCGAATCCCGTGACAAACCGCTGCGCGGCGTAACGCCCGGCATCCAGGGTCCATTTTTTTCCCGCGTCGAGAAAGCCGAACCACGCGTGACGACCGTCGTTGCCCGGGCCATAGAACAACAGCGTCGGCACCCCGCGCGCCTTGCCCACCTGGGTCGCAAAGTACGCCTGATCGGAGCAGATTCCGCCCGCGGCGAGGATCTCGTGCAACCGGTATGTCCGTCCCGGCCAGGTCGGGTTGTTGTTCGCCACGCGGTCATTGCGGTAGCGGACCGTCGTGTAGGCGCGCGCGAGATGAGACAGCGGAGTGTCGAACATTTCATGCGTCCACTCGAGATCGACAAAGGAGGCCGGGGTATCGACGACAAATTTCAACTCATCGGCGCCGAGGCGCGTCAGCTTGTGAAAAGTTCGTCCGGCCTGATCCTGCTTGATCCACCACGCAAACGCCGCCCCCGGGGCGGGAAACGCTCGCGGCAGGGCCTGCGCGGTCACCTGCGCGTGCGGCCAGACCGGGGGTGGCGGCACGTCATAGACGAGCGCGATCGCGAGCGCGAGACTGGCGTAGGTCTTGAAGCGCAGCGGGTCCCCCCGATACAGCTCATTCAGGATGCCCAAAGCGCGCGGCAAAAAATCCACCGGAGAGAGCAGGGCAAAAAACTCCGCGGCGAACGCCGGGGTCCCAATCAACCACGCCTGCAACTCAGGGGAAAGCGCGGCGCCCAGCGGAACCGACCGCACCTCAAAGCGCGACGCCATGTTGGCGTGCCCCACCTTCGCGTTGTTCACCGCCTGAATCCACCCGGAGACAAAATCACCCTCACTCCGCCCGAAGATCGCCGCCCAACGGTAAAGGGCCAGCCACGCTTCCGCCGCGGGGAGTTTCTCCCGCTCGTACGCCTGCACTGCGGCGGTGCGCAGCATCGCGGTCTGCGGCGCCCAGCCTTCGCGTTGCGCTGCCGCATGCACCGCCGCCAGCCGTTGGGGCGTCGGGACCGTGAGGACCTCGGGCTGCGGAATCGCCGCGGCCCCCAGCCCGGCGGCGGAAATCAACACCGCCCCCACGGCACAAGCACGGCACAGGGTGAGCCAAGATCGATCCGGATCGATCTTGTTTGCGGCGATATCGATCGTTCCTCCTGGAGCGGCGGTTTCCCAACCGCCGAAGTACCGTCGGTCGATCGTTTTTGGGCGGTTGGGCAACCGCCCCTCCTTTTGCAGTGCCCACCGTGCCGCGGCAGGGAATCTCCGGGCTGGCACAAGAATGACTCCACTTTGTCGAAACATCCTGCACGTGGATTTGCGCCCGCGTGGCGAATGACAAATCTATTTGCGCCGGTCCGGATGTTTCCACCGCGGACACCGCCGCAACCGAGACCATCTTCCACCGCGTCTTTTGCGTTCTTCTTTCTCCTCATCTCTCTCCTGCGAGGCGTTCGCGAGCCCCTCCCGAAAGAGAAAGATCAAGCGAAACGAGAAAAATCGCAAAACGCCCGGCCGCCCGATCCGGATCGTTCCTCGCACCGCATGGTTTTGGTGATTTCGGCGGCACCACCGGCGAACCGGGCTTGCGTGAAAGTCGAAAGCGGAAAGCCCCGCCCCCCTTGATCTCGGGGGGCGGGGCTTCGTCAGACGACGGGTGGTCGTCGTTTTTTTTTACGGCGTCACGCCGCTCGGAGCGGCGGGTGGCGTCTTTTGCTTGAAAACGAGTTTGTCCCCATCACGCGCCACCAGGCAAGGTTCGCCATCCTTGACGTCGCCCCGGAGCAGCGCCTCCGCCAGCGGGTCCTCGAGATAGTGTTCCACCGCGCGCCGCAGCGGCCGCGCGCCGTACTTCTCGTCGTAGCCCTTGTCGATGAGCAGTTGCTTCGCCTCGTCCGTGAACTCGAGCACAATCTTGCGATCGGCCAGCCGTTTCGCGAAATTCGCGACCTCGAGTTCGACGATCTTGATCAGGTCATTCTTGTCGAGCGGCCGGAAAAAGACGATGTCGGAGATCCGGTTGAGGAACTCGGGTTTGAAGATGCGCTTCGCCTCCTCGAGGACTTTTTCGCGCATTTTTTCGGCGTCGTTGAACGTCGCGGCGGCGGCGGCGAAGCCCATCGACGTCTGGCGCTGCAGCAATTGCGCCCCGACATTCGAAGTCATGATGACAATCGTGTTGCGGAAATCGATGGTGCGGCCCAGCGAGTCGGTCAGGCGCCCGTCCTCCATGATCTGCAGCAAAAGCTGCAGGGCATCCGGGTGCGCTTTCTCGATTTCGTCGAAGAGGATCACCGCGTAGGGCCGGCGGCGGACCGCCTCGGTCAGCTGACCGCCCTCCTCGTCGCCGACGTAGCCCGGAGGCGAGCCGACGAGGCGCGACACGGCGAACTTCTCCATGTAGTCGCTCATGTCGATCTGGATGAGCGCGTCCTGATTGCCGAACATCTGCGCCGCGAGTTGCTTCGCCAGCATCGTCTTGCCGACTCCGGTCGGGCCGACAAAGAGGAACGAACCGATCGGGCGGCGGGGGTCCTTGAGATCGGCCCGCGACCGGCGCAGGGCCCGGGCCACGGAGACCGCGGCGATATCCTGGCCGATGACGTTCTTTTGCAGCTCGGTCTCCATCTGCAGGAGTTTCTCGTTTTCCTTCTTCTCCATGCGCGAGAGCGGAATTCCGGTCCAGTCCGCCACCACCTGCATGATGACATCCTCGTCGATGCTCACGCGTTTCTCGTCGCGCCGCTTCTTCCAGTCCTCCGTCACCTGATCCTGCCGGGCGCGCAACTGTTTTTCCTGGTCGCGGAATTTCGCGGCTTCCTCGAAATGCTGCTCGCTGATCGCCTTTTCCTTCTGCGCGCAGACCGCCTCGATCTCCGCCGTCAGGTTGACGACATCCGGCGGGCGGACGAGGGCGCTGATTCGCGCCCGCGACCCCGCCTCATCCATCACATCGATCGCCTTGTCGGGCAGGAAACGACCGGTGATGTAGCGATCGGACAGCTTGGCCGCCGCCTCGAGCGACTTGTCGCTGAAGGTCGCCTTGTGGTGGTCCTCATACTTGGAGCGGATGCCCTTGAGGATGAGAATGGTGTCATCGACCGACGGCGCCTCGACCTTCACGGACTGGAAGCGACGTTCGAGCGCGGAGTCCTTCTCGATGTACTTGCGATACTCGTTGAGCGTGGTCGCCCCGACGCACTGCATTTCGCCGCGCGAGAGCGCCGGCTTGAAAATATTCGAGGCATCCATCGCGCCTTCCGCGGCGCCCGCTCCGACGATGGTGTGCAACTCATCGATGAACAGGATGATGTTCTTGGCGCGACGGATTTCATCCATGACGGCCTTGATGCGCTCCTCGAACTGCCCGCGGTACTTGGTGCCCGCGACCATGAGCGCGAGATCGAGCGTGATCACCTTTTTTTCCAGGAGGATTTCCGGCACATTGCCGCCGACAATTTCCTGCGCCAGGCCTTCCACGATGGCCGTCTTGCCCACGCCAGCTTCGCCGATGAGGACGGGATTGTTCTTGGTGCGACGGCAAAGAATCTGGACCACGCGACGGATTTCGTTCTTCCGGCCCACGACCGGATCCATTTCCCCCTTGCGCGCCAGTTCGGTGAGGTCGCGGCCGAACGCCTTCAACGCCGGCGTCTTCACTTCTTTCTTGTCCTCGGGCAGGGCGCCCGGGCGCTGCGACGCGCCGGCGGCGGCCTCCTCTCCGCCCTCGCCGCTCCCACTGCCGGAAAATTGTGGATCCAATTCCCGGAGGATCTCGTTCCGCGCCCGTTCGATGTCGATGTCGAGCGATTTGAGCACGCGCGCGGCGACGCCTTCCCCTTCGCGCAACAGGCCGAGCAGGATATGCTCCGTGCCGACATAGGAGTGATTGAGCGTCTTCGCCTCCTTGCCGGCCAGCGCGAGGACCTTCTTCACCCGCGGCGTGTACGGAATGCTGCTCTGCGCCTTGGTATCCTGACCGGTGCCCACCTGTTTCTCCACGGCGCCACGCACGGTCTCCAAGTCGAGCCCCATTTTCTGCAGGACGCTGACGGCCACGCCCTGGCCGAGCTTGATCAGGCCCAGCAGGAGGTGCTCGGTGCCCACGTAGTTATGATGGAAGCGGTCGGCTTCCTTGCGGGCGAGCGCGAGCACCTGCTGGGCGCGCGGCGTAAAGTTGTTCATCGGTTCTTGGGACATGGCGATAAAGAGCGGGTGGGTTCAGTTGTTCTCGGGTGAGGTCAGCTTAAAATCAGGCCGGGCGAAACCAGCAAATTCGGTCCGGAGTCGCGCGGCGCGGAGCAGGTCGCGCTGCCCGGGTTCAAATTCTCCCTGCTGCGCGTGCTGGAGATGACCGGGTTGCGTCTCGATCAAAAGGCGATCGATGACGGCGCGATTCGGGGCCGGGAAAGCCCCCAGGTCGATGCCGAGGCGCAGGAGTGAAAGCAGGTTCATGGCCTCGCTCGAACTGAGCACGTGGCTGTTCTGCAGGATGCCATACGCCCGGCCAATCTTGTCGAAGAGTTTCTCCTGATCCGCCTCGAGGAGCTTGGCGCGCGCGTTGAGTTCGTGCTCGACGATCGACTTCAGCACACTGCCCAGCCGTTTGATGATCTCCTCCTCGGACTCACCGAGGGTGGTCTGGTTGGAAATTTGGAAGATGCTGCCGCTGGCGTCGGATCCCTCGCCAAACAGGCCGCGCACCACCATGCCGAGTTGGTTCACCGCTCGCACGACCTTTTCCATCTGATTGGCGATGACCAAGGCGGGCAGATGCATCATCGCCGAGGCGCGCATCGCCGTGCCCAGATTGGTCGGACACGCGGTCAGATAGCCCAGCGTGGGGGAGAAAGCGTAGTCGAGCCGCTCCTCGAGCGCCGAATCGAACTCGTTGATCGCCGACCAAGCCTTCTTGAGATTGAACCCGGCCCGCAGCACCTGGATGCGCAGATGATCCTCCTCGTTGAGCATCACCGAAAACGATTGGTCCCGGCTGATGACCACGCCCGCACCGCTCTTGGTGCCGCTGAGTTCGCGGCTGATCAGATGCCGTTCCACGAGGATCTGCCGCTCGAGATCGCTCAGGTCGCCGATCGCGACATTGACGCAATTCTCCAACTGCGGCGTGGCGGCCACGGCGGCGCGACACCGTGCGAAAACCTCCTCGCGTTGCGCCGGCTTGACCCACAAGGGGAAGGCATACCCGGCGAGATTTCGCGCGAGCCGCACCCGCGTCATCAGTACAATCGCCGTGGTATCGCTCGCGGAATTCGCGAGCTCGGACGGCGTGGCGATGAGCGACGAAAGGGTCATGGGCTTAGCGCGCGGCATCCGGATTGACCGCTTCTTTGACTTGGTTGATTTCATCGCGGGTGCGGGCGGCGTCCTCGTAACGCTCGGTCTTGATGGCCTCGGTGAGGTCAAGTTCCAGCTTGGTCAGACGATCATGGCGCGACTTCCGCTCCAACGCCCGGGTGGGAATCTTCCCGGTATGCGCGACGCCGTTGTGCATGTTTTCGAGCATCGGCTCGAGCAGGTTGAGAAACGTGTCATAACAGGCCGGACAGCCGAAGCGCCCCTGTTTCTTGAACTCCGCCTGCGTGAACCCGCACTGTTCGCAACGCACCGCGGACGTGCCCGACGCGTCGGGATTGAGCGATGCCTTCAAAAGCAAATCGGCCAGCGAAAAGCCACTCGGGTCGGTCACCCCTTTCGCCTGCGCGCAAGCCTCGCAGAGGTCCACCTTGTGCACCTTGTTATTCAAGATTTGCGTCAGGTGCACCGTCGCGGGCTTCGAGCAGAGGTCGCATTTGAGCGGGTTGGCCATGGATGAGATTGGATCTGTTTGCACGGAACATGCCATACAAGCACTTGCTGGCAAGTGCAGGTATGCGACGCCGCAAAAAGCGCCGAAACGGCACGATGGGCGGCGCCACTGGTGTTATCGTGACGCTAGCCCGGACTTTTTCACTCTTCTCTCAGGCGCAACCACCGCGTCTTTGGAGATCTTGCCAGGGACTTCACCGCCTGGCGTGCCCGGGCTGGTGGCAAAACCGCTGCGGCTTTGCTTTTTAGCCCGCATGAACTGGACGCCACCGCCGAAGAATGGAAGCGGCGGAAGTTGGACTTGATTGAGTGGCAGTTTGCGGGTGAAAAATGCGGACTAGATCCGCGTGCCCTCGACCAGCACCCGCCGGCGGAACGCCGCGAGCACACTCCGGGTGATGGGGCCCGGCTTGCCGTTTCCAATCTCGCGACCATCGAGCTTCACCGCCGGGATGACCTCGGCCCCCGAACCGGTCAGGAAACACTCATCCGCCACCCAGATGTCGTACCGCGTCATGTCACACTCGCGGATCGGCACCTTTAACTCCTGCGCAATGCTGAAAATCGACGAACGCGTGATGCCCTTGAGCGCACCCTGCGAGGCCGACGGCGTGATGATTTCGCCCTTGTGGACGATGAAGACGTTGTCCGCCGTGCACTCCGCCACGTACCCCTGGTCGTTCAACATGATCGCCTCGAGCGCGCCAAACTGCCTCGCCTCGATCTTGCCGAGAATGTTGTTCATGTAGTTCAACGACTTGATCGTGGGCGGCAGCGCGGCCGGGTTGATGCGGCGCGTCGGGACGGTGACAATCGCCAGGCCGTTTTCGTAGTGCTCCGGCGGATAGAGCGAAATCTTGCTCGCGATTACAAAGAGCGAGGGCTTCGGGCACAGCCACGGGGCCAGGCCGAGGTCCCCGACCCCGCGGGTGACCACGAGGCGGATGTAGGCGTCTTGGAGCCCATTTTGCCGGCAGGTCTCGCAGACCACTTCGCTCAACTCCGCCCGCGTGAGGGGAATCTGCAGCATGATGGCCTTGGCCGAGTATTCGAGGCGCTCCAGATGCTCGTCGAGCCGGAAGATATTACCGCTGTAGAGACGGATCCCCTCAAAGACTCCGTCCCCGTAAAGGAGGCCGTGATCGAAGACGGAGACCTTCGCTTCGGCGCTGTCGACAAACTTACCATCGAGATAAATCTTCATCGTTTCCAGCGTAGGCCGGCAGAAAAAGTTTTGTCGAGCTCGGCGCAGGCAAATTCTGCTTGTGCCCGTGATTTTTCAACGAAACTGTCGCCTGCCATCCCACGTCTACCCTTCGCCACCCCCTATTTCAACAATGAGAAATCAACCTCACGCCTCCCGAGCCTCCGCAGCCCATGCCGGCCGCACGTTTACTTCGCGCGGTTTCACCCTGATTGAACTGCTGACCGTCATCGCGATCATCGGCATCCTCGCCGCCATCGTGATCCCGACCGTCGGCACCGTGCGCGAAAAGGCCCAGCGCGCGGTCGACGCGAACAACGTGCGCGAAATCCTGAAGGCGGCGCAAATTTATGCCGGCGACAACAACGACCGCCTGCCCGATCCGCAAAGCATCGCCACCAGCGTCCTCAACGCTCCCTCACGCGCCCTGCTCTGGCCCGGCATCCTCGCCAAGAACAACATCCTCACCGACCCGACGTTTTATTTCGCCAAGAACGATCCGGCGTTCAGCGGCACCTATCCCCAGTTCATCATTAATCCAAGCACTGCGCGCAATGCGCTGCACAACACCTTTACCAATGCGCGTTCCCCGTCGTTGGAATTCGTGGGCGGCATCAAAATGAGCGATGCCCCGACTTCCCCGGTCATCTACACCCGCGGCCTGCAGGCCAATGGCACTTGGAGCGCCACCAGCGGCGTCTACAAGGACACCGGTGGATACATCGCCTTTCTTGGAGGCAACGTCGCTTTCTTCTCCAGCACGGCCGGCGCCTTTGTTTCAAACAATCCGACCAGCACCTCCCAAACAAGGACCTTCACCGATGTCCGGCAGGCGATTCCGATCAACACCGCCAACGCCGCCGCCAGCGCCCGCATCTACGGAGTCCCCCCACCGGCGGGCGCGGGCGGCATGCTCGGCTCGGCCGGCGGCACCCTCGCCACCCGCGGGCCCTGATTCGACCTGATTCCAGGCTCGCACTCTTCGCCCGGCCGTTCGCGCGGCCGGGTTTTTTATTTCCCGCTTTCCCCTGCCCCGGACTTTTCGCCCCGCGGCCCAGGGCCGCAACCCTCCTGCGGCGGGCAAGCCAAAGGAACAGCCAAAACAAGTTAACCGCAAAGGTCCCAGCGCGGCGAAGCCGCAGCCAAATGAATCAAGACAGTTTTTAACCGCTAATCTTCGCCAATCTCCGCTAATGAAAACTCGGAAACCACCTCTCACTCTCGGTCTTCGCCGATTAGGCGAAGCACGCACGCCGTCGACCGCCCTTGATTCTGAATATTAGCGAAGATTAGCGGTTCCAAAAGGTTTGGGAGAAAATGCGCGCAGCAAAACAACAAACTCAGAAATAGCAGTGCAGAGAGCACAAAGACCAAGCCATGCCTCCCCCTGCTTTTCCCGATCTCTGTGCAGTGCTATCTCTGAAAACGCACGCAGGCTGCGACGATCCTTTTCAATCCATTTACCGCTGATTACGCGGATTTCGCGGATGCCTTCGGCGGTGCACCTGCCTTTTCCCGCGTCATCCGTGGTGAAAAAATGTTGGAGCGTGGGCCCAAACCGCCAATCCTTTGGGCAAAAAAGAGGTGGCAAAAAAAGGAAAACGATTGGGCTGACCTTCTCAGCCTGAGAGTCACCGTAGAATCAGGGTCACCCCTGTTTTCTCTCTTTTTTGCCAACCCTCTTTTTTGCCGTCTCCCCGATGCTGAGAAAATGAACCACGAAGACCCAAATCGGAGATCAGGGATCGACCTTTGCCTGCCTGCCGAAGGCTCGGCGCAGGCAGGTGCCTCTGTATTACACCTTTCACGGTTCGGGCTGCGCTGCGAGAAATCCGCCAAGGCAGCTTTACCCGACTTCGGCGGCACCAAAGGCGACCAGGGTTAGCCACAAAAAGCACAAAAACCGACGCGTTCATTTTTGCGCCTACTTTGCTTTTTGTGGCAGGCCACGGTGGGATCTCTGCGAAAATAAAATCGCACTCGCCGAAAACGCCGCGAGCTTCATTGTCGCCAGCCCAAACCATGCCGACTGCCGCCGTCAACGCGTCTCCGACCAACCCGCCCACCACCTATGTCGTCGGACATCGGAATCCCGACGCCGATGCCATTTGCTCGGCCATCGCCTACGCCGCCTACAAGGAGGCCCGCGGTGATTCCGGCTACGTTGCCGCGCGCTGCGGCAACTCCAACGCCCGCATCGACACCATCCTCGCCCGCTTCCGCCAGCCGCTCCCCCACTACCTTAGCGACGTCTCACCCCGCGTCCATGACCTGATGACTTCATCGGTCTTTTCCATCGGCGAAAACGCCACCTGCGCCGAGGCCCTCGATCTGATTGACCGGCATCACGTGCGCGTGCTGCCGGTCACGAACAGCCGCCGCAAACCGGTCGGCACAGTTTCCCTCGCCCACCTCGGTGGCGTGTTCATCCCCCGGGTCAGCGAACCCCGCCTCATGCGGCAGGTCCACACTTCCCTCGCCGCCATCGCCCGCGCCCTGAAGGGCCGGGTCGTCCATCTCGTTCACGATCACCAGGTCGAGGACTTCTTCGTTCGCCTCGGCACGATGGATATCCGCTCTTTTTGGAGCATTTCGGTGAAGGAAAATATTCCGGCCGCCCAGTCGATCATCATCGTCGGCGACCGCCGCGATGTACAGCGCCGCTCCATCGAGCTCGGCATTCGCGCCCTCGTCATCACCAGCGGACTCGAAATCGACGACGAGATCGTCGCTGAAGCCCAGGCCAGGGGCGTGAGCATCATCGTCAGCCCGTACGACTCCGCGACGACCGCCTGGGTGGTCCGCACCGCGGCCAACCTCGAACGCGTCATCGATCGCAGCGTCGTCACGATTGATCCCGACACCCGCATCTCCGACGTGCGCAAGAAATTCTCCGTCGGCACTCATGCCATCTTGGTCACCAGCGACGAGGGTGCGCTCATCGGCATCCTGACCAAGAGCGACATCTTCAAGCCGGTCCGGACGCGCCTCGTGCTGGTGGATCACAACGAACTCACGCAGGCCGTGCCCGGAGCCGAGGAGGTCACCATCGCCGAGATCATCGATCACCACCGGCTTGGCTCCGTGAACACGTCACAGCCGATCCTGTTCATCAACGAACCGGTCGGCTCCACCTGCACGATTGTCGCCGATCTGTTCCGCCGCGAGAGTCTGCAACCTTCGCCGGCCATCGCCGGCATCATGATGTCCGGCCTGATCTCCGACACGCTGCACCTCAACGGCCCGACCACCACCGGCAAGGACGCCCTGATGCTGGCCTGGCTTTCGGAAATCGCCGGCGTGAACTCCAAGCAGCTGGCCGACGAAATCTTCAATTCCGGCTCGGTCATCCTCGCCAACCCGCCGGAGAAAGTCGTGCGCTCCGACTTCAAGATCTACGAGGAGGAGGGCATTCGTTTCGCCGTCTCGCAGGTCGAGGAACTGGGTTTCGGCAATTTCCAGCAACACGCCAAACCCATCGCGCGTGCGGTCCAGGACCTGCGCGAGGAGGAGCGGCTCGCGTTCGCGGCGCTGCTCGTCACCGACATCAACACCCAGAATTCCCTGCTCCTCGTGAAGGGCGACTCCGCCTTCATCGAGCGCATCCGCTATCCCCACGTCGAGCAGGACGAGATCTTCGACATGCCCGGGGTGGTCAGCCGCAAGAAACAGCTCATCCCCTACCTCACGAGCCTGATCAAGGAAATGGCGGCCGACGGCGCGCTCCCGAGCGGCAAGAGCGGCGGGCCGTTCGCGAAGAAACGGAAACACTGAAAGGTGGAGCCCGATGTCCCCATCGGGCTTTTGCAGTGCGTCCGTCTTGCTGACGCCGCGCCCTCTGGCCGAACGCGCATCTTCGGGTTGGGAATGCTCCTGGTCTCAGATTCCTGCCCCCGCAATCAACCTGTCCCTTACTCAAGCGCGGCCGCCGGCACCGCCGGCGGCCCACCACAATCAACTCGCCAACATTCCGCCGTCCCATAGGTAAGAGCAGCACCGTTTCCATTGTGCCCCTATGCCTGAATCGGCCAACCAAGCCGTCTTTCTCAGTTACGCCTCGCAGGACGAAGCGGTCGCACGGCAATTGTGCGAGGCGCTGCGCGCCGCCGGCATCGAGGTCTGGTTCGACCAGAGCGAACTGCGCGGCGGCGATGCGTGGGACGCCAACATCCGCCGGCAGATTCGCGACTGCGCCCTCTTCGTGCCGCTCATTTCGGCCGGCACGCAGCAGCGGCGCGAGGGATATTTCCGGCTCGAATGGAGTCTCGCCGACGAGCGCTCACGCCTGATCGCCGAGGGCACGCCGTTCATTTTGCCGGTGGTCGTCGACGCAACAAAGGAGCGCGACGCCCTCGTGCCGAAGGCGTTCCTGAACGTCCAATGGACCTGGCTGCCCCACGGCGGCGTGCCGCCGGCCTTCGTGGTGCGCGTGCAAAGATTGCTGGGGGTCAGCGAACCCGGAGTAGCGAGCGCCGCAGCGGTGCCAATGCTGACTTTGCCGAGCCACGAAGGGCGGGCGCATACCAGCTTGGCCTTCTCGCGGCTGTTGCCGTGGGCGCTGGCGATTCTGTCGACAGGCCTGCTCGCGTGGATCGCCCTCCGCCCGCCGTCTCCGCGTTCCCAGTCAGATGCCGCCCCCGCGTCGTCTCGCCCGGTTTACCACACGATCATCCAACTGCCCCCCGATGCCCCTCTGGCGCCGCCGCGCGCGCATCCCTTGGGGGCAACTTATCCTTCGCTGGCTCTCTCACCCGATGACACGCTGCTCGTTTATGTCGCGCTGGCGGGACAGACGACACAGCTCTACCTCCGCCCGCTGAACCAGCCCGAGGCCCGGCCAATCCCCGGCACGGAGGGCGGCTATTGCCCGTTCTTTTCGCCCGACGGCCGTTGGATCGGTTTTTTTGCCAAGGACAAGTTGAAGAAAATCTCGGTGCTCGGCGGCGCGGCGGTTGAGCTCTGTGACAGCGGCAGCGAAACCCACGGGGCGTGCTGGGGCGATGACGACATGATCTACTTCGGGTCGTTCCTCCGTTTCTCCCGGGTGTCCAGCACGGGCGGAACCGTCGAGATTCTCAAGGATAACGAGGGCGATCTGCGCGTGTTTTCCCCCACTATCCTTGCCGGCGCACGTATGATCGTGGGCTCATTCCGATCCACCGTTGGGGAGGTGAATAGCGGCGACTTTCGGAAGATTGAAGCGCATTCGCTCTCCAGCCGGCAACAAACGTCCGTGGTCGATCGGGGCCACAGTCCACGCTTCATGCCGCCCGGTTATCTCGTCTTCGCGCGAGGCAACGGATTGCTGGCCGCTCCATTCGACGCCGCCCACGCTCGGGCGACCGGCGAGACGGTCCCCGTGGTGGAGGGAGTCCTGTCGAGCGCCTCGAGCTATGTCGCCCAGTTCGCCATCTCCGCCAGCGGTTCTCTCGTCTATGCGGCGGGAGGCGCTTTGGACACCACCACGCCGGCTTGGGTCGACCAAAACGGCAACCACCGAAAACTGGCCATGAAGGCTCAGACGTATGGCCAGGTCAGACTTTCACCGGACGGGAGGAAACTGGCCGCAGTCGTGCCGGGAATGAATGTCAAACTTTGGTCGTTCGACGTTGAAACGGGGAACGGGACATCGTTGGCGGAGCCTGGAACAAACATTAACCCGGTTTGGGCGCACGATGGCAGCCGGTTCTTTTTTGCGTCGGAACGAGGATTGAAGAGCGGCATTTACGAGCTGGCCGCGGACGGAAGCGAGCAACCGGCCAAACTGCTCCATGAATTCCGAACTCCCGGATTGTTGGCGATGCCACAGGCGTGTTTTCCCGGCTCGAACCGCCTGTTGGTTTTTACTTTTTCCGAGGGCAAGCTGGAAGCATTCGCCCTTTCACTCGACGGCACCAATAAACTGGAACCATTCCCCTCATTGGACGGTGCATTGTTCGCCCGGTTCTCATCCGACGGTCGATTGATCAGTTACGCTTCGGGCAAATCCGGCAGATTGGAAGTTTATGTTGAGGTGGACCCCTCTGATTGGACAGTTGGGACGTGAAAGTTAGTTATGAGATAAGGGTGGAGGACAAGTGTGAAAGCGAGGGAGGGGTGCTGGGGAGCGCAGCTCCCTGCCAGTCTGTGTATTGAAGATATG
>SXGU01162300.1_pt1 | contig 16422 bp, 11 predicted proteins | sample 3174531 | NCBI WGS metagenome assembly SXGU01 (sample SAMN11356863, study PRJNA531348) | freshwater metagenome | isolation source: freshwater sample F1-140 | place: China: Fuxian Lake, Yuxi | collected 2017-12-25 | reverse complement strand
GGTACTTGCGCTGGGCGCGCGCGATAATCGCGTGAAACGCCGGCCCGAATTCGGGGTACTGCACGGGGTCGATGAGAAACGCCCCGCCAACGGTGCGCGTGGTGACTTCGAAAAGCAGCGAAGGGTGGTAATAGCGGATGGCCATGGTCAAGTCCGGCGCGACGAAATGTGCGCTCGAACAGGTGATCGGTTGGGCGCCGGAAAAACCGCGATTCACACCCAAAAGACGCCCGATTCTGGCCGTCTCTTCCTCCCGGTCGTCGAACATTACCTAGTTCTTTCAACAATCTGAACAAAGGTAGGGTCCGTGATTTGCCGTGATCGCCACCGTGGCTGACTGGGTCATTCCCCCGCCGGCCACGAGCGGCTATGATCACAGGCCCCGCACCCGGAGGTTGCCATGCGCTCGCCAGTGAGTCACCTGAACCGCAAAACCCTGGCTGCAGCCGTCATCCTGCTGCTGCTGCTCGGCGGCGTCTCCGTGGCGTGGGCCCGCTCCGGCGGCAGCTTTGGTGGCGGTTTTCGCTCAAGTTCACGGTCATCCAGCAGTTCCTTCCGGTCGTCGTCCTCAAGTTCCTCGTCGCGTTCATTCGGGTCGTCCTCGTCACGGTCTTGGGGTTCATCGTCGTCCAGCGCACCGAGCTACCACCCGCCGTCGTCGAGCTACGGCGGCACCCGATACGTGCCAGTGCCGGTGCCGACGCCCGGCAGCACGTACTACTTCGGCGCGCCGCGGCCTTACCGCAGCTACACGACGTGGCACCACTACGGCAGCGGCGGCAGCGTCGTCGGCGCGATCGTCTCGCTAGTCATCGTCGGCATCATCTTCGTGGTGATTGTCGCGATCATCCTGGCGGTCGTCCGGGCGCGGCGGCGGTCCGCCGAGAGTGGTGGTGGCGGCGACGGCTACGTCCCACAGCCAACCAACGAGAAATGCGACGTCTGGCTGATGCAGTTCGGCGTGCAGATGCAGGCGCGCGACGTGCAAGACGTACTGGAGGCGCTCGCGGCGCGGACCGACGCCGACAACGAGGACAGCCTCAGCTATGCCCTGCGCGAATTGGCCCACAACCTGCAGTCCAAGATCGAGTACGTCGAATACGCAGCCGTGCGCGGCACAGAAAAGATGCCGATGGCCAAGGCCGAAGACCAGTTCCAACTGTGGAGCAGCAACGAGCGCGCCAAGTTCAACCGCGAGATCATCCGCGCCGACGGCTCCGGCGTGCGGCGCCAGCAAAAAGAGTGGAAAACCGACGGCCTGCGCGACGAAGACGGCCAGATGGCGGTCGCCGAGTTCTTTGTGGTCTCGGTGGTGCTCGCCGTCCGCGGCGTGCAGTTTGCGCGCCAGGTCCACGGCACAGCAGAACTCACGACGCTGCTGGACAAGCTCGCGGCGGTCAACGGCCAGCAGTTGGTGGCGCTCGAGGTCGTGTGGTCGCCGGCCGCGCGCAGCGACGCCATGAGCCGCGAGGACATGGAAGGCCGCTACCCCGAACTGGCTCCCGTTTAGCCACCTCCGCCCCGCCAAAGATTACCGCGCAACACTGGTCGCACCGCGCGACCCGAGGAACTCATGCACCCTGAGCAACCCGCGCAGACCGAAGCCGTTGCAACCCCGCCACCGCCGCCAGCCGCGGACGCCCCCGTCGCGGAGCACGACAAGTACTGGTTCGACCATGTCTACGTGGGCGACCGCCAGCGGCAGCTGACCGTTCGCGCGGTGTTGACGGGTTGCGTCATCGGCGGCGTGATGTCGATCTCGAACCTGTATGTGGGCCTCAAGATCGGCTGGGGCCTGGGCGTGGCGATTACGGCCGCGGTGCTGGCCTTCACGCTGTTTACGGTGCTGGAAAAGGCGCTGAACGGGCTGTTCGGCGCTGGTACGGTCGGGCATTTCACGTTGCTCGAAAACAACACGATGCAGACGGCAGCCTCGGCCGCGGGCTACATGTCGTCCGCCGGTTTGGTTTCAGCGATTCCGGCCCTGTGGATGGTCAGCCAGTTCAAGCTTACTGTCTGGCAGACCATCGTGTGGGTCACGGCGATTTCGTTGCTCGGCATCGTCGCGGCCATCCCGGTCAAGCGCAAGCTCATCAACCAAGAGCGGCTGCGCTTTCCGTCCGGCATCGCCGCCGCAGAGACGCTGCGCAGTCTGCACGCCACCGGCAGCGAAGGCGCCGTCAAAGGCATGGCGCTCGGCGCTGGCGGTCTGGCGGGCGGTTTTGTGGCGCTGCTGCGCGAAGGCATGCACGTGCTCCCGGACAAGTTGCCGCTGTTCGGCAAGGGTTTGGCTCTGCGTTCGGTGGCATTCGAGCCATCCCTGGTCATGATCGGCGCTGGGGCCATCATGGGCTTCAAGGCCGCGTTCTGGATGGCCGTCTCCGGCTTGATGTCGCGCTGGTTCCTAGCTGACTGGTTGCTCGAAAAGGGCTACATCACCTGCGGCAAGCTCAAGGCCGGCGAGGTCTGCGGTCCGGACACCCTGCAATACGGCCCCATCAACGCTTGGACTTTGTGGCCCGGCGTTTCGCTGATGGTGGTGCACGCTCTGGTCGGCCTGGCCATCCAGGCACCTGGCATGATCGCCGGCTTCAAGAAGACGCTGGCCAAAACCGGTGATACCAACACGGATCCTCGCCTTGCAGGCGTCGAAGTGCCTTTCTCGTGGTTCCTGGGCGGCCTTGTCGGCGTCGGTGCGCTCTGCGTGGCGCTGCAGGCGATGTGGTTTGGGATACCGCCGCACTGGGGTCTGGTGGCAGTGCTGCTGTCACTGCTGCTCGCATTTGTGGCGGCGCGCTCGGTCGGCGAGACCGACATCAACCCGGTCGGCAACATGGGCAAGGTGACCCAACTGGTGTTCGGCGGACTCATGCAGGGTCAGGTCAACGCCAACCTGCTGGCCGCCAACGTCACGGCAGGCGCGGCGTCGCACGCTGGCGATTTGCTGACCGACATGAAGGCGGGGTATCTCGTCGGGGCGCGGCCGCGCTACCAGGTGATTTCGCAGGTGTTCGGCGTGCTCATCGGCGCAGTGTTTGCCAGCGTCGCCTATCAGTTTCTGGTCGATCCGACCACGCTCGGCGGCGAGAAGTGGCCGGCGCCTGCAGCGATGGTCTGGGCCAAGGTTGCCGAGTTGCTCAGCAAAGGCGTCGGCAACATGGAACCGCACAAGCTTGCCGCCATTCAGATCGCCGCCGCGGTCGGCGCCGGTATGGCCATCCTGGAGCACCTGACGCCACCGCACATCCGCAAGTGGTATCCTTCGGTCGCGGGCGTTGGCATCGCGATGACGGTGTCGTTTACCAGCAGCTTCTCCATGTGCCTCGGCGCCTGCCTGGCCTGGTTGTTGGGCCGCATGGCACCGCAGTGGTCAGAGCGCTTCACGGTCGTCGTGGCCTCAGGCCTCATCGCCGGCGAAACGTTGATGGCGGTCGGCGTCATCGCCTACGGCGTGCTGAGCGGCGGCGTCTAGCGCGTTCGCGGCGAACCCGCAGCAATGTGGCGCACGCGCCAAGGCGAACCGATGGCCAGCACTGCCCTTTCCTGCTCGTTCGCTTGGACAAACAACGCAGTCATCGCATGTAGCTGCGCCTGGCTCCTCGTCACGCCGGCGACAAGCCAAGCGGCTGCCGCGGAGTTGCCCGCAGGCGTGAGCGAAACGGTCATTTTTGAGCCAGTTTTCCAGGGCCGCACCCGGATTCTAACCGCCGGCAACCCGCGCAATGAAGCTGTGGTCCTGGTTCACGGCATCGGCGAGGCCGGCGCGCGCGACTGGTACGGCGTGATACCCGCTTTGGCCGAGCGCCACTACGTGATCGCCTTTGACTTGCCTGGCTTTGCCAGCAGCGACCACCGCAACCAGACCTTCACGCCGCTGATGTATGCCGCGTTTGTGCAGCATGTGGTCCGCGAGCGGCTGCGCAACCCGTTCGTGTTGGTCGGGCACTCGTTGGGCGGCGCAGTCGCCCTGCGGTACGCGGCGGTCTGGCCAAACGACGTCAAGCGTCTGGTCGTGGTTGACGCGGCCGGGGTCCTGTACCGCAGCGCGCTGGCCAAGGAGGTGATGGCGCTCAGCGGCGGCGACAAGCCGGCCAGCGTCTGGCAACGCAGTGCCAAAGCCATCGCCGGCAAGATGGTCGACCAGTTCGGCCGGGTGCCGCTCGACCTCGACGCCATCTGGGGCGCGCAGACCGCTCGCCGCATCTGGCTGGGCAGCAGCAGCGCCAAGATCGCGGCGCTGGCGCTCATCGACGAGGACTTCTCGCGCTTGCTCGACCGGGTGACAGTGCCCACCGCGATCCTGTGGGGCACGGCAGACAACGTCGCGCCACCGCGGACCGCGCGCCTGCTGGCCGCCCGCCTGCCCGATGCGTCGCTGACCTGGATCGACAAGGTTGGCCACGAGCCGATGCACCAGGCGCCAGAGCGCTTCCTGCAGTTGCTCAAGGCCGCCATCGCAGGCGATAGCCACGCCCGCTGGAAGGGCGTCGCGCCGACCGCCGCCACGCGCGATGGGGTCTGCAAGCGCGAAGAGGGTAAGGTCTTTACGGGCGCATGGCGACGCATCGATGCCAATGACTGCGAAGGCATGCGCATCGAAAACGCCACCATCCAGGAACTGCACGCCAACGACAGCGAGATCAAGCTCGAAAACGTCCGCTTCGACAGCCATGGAGTGGCGCTCCACATCCAAGATAGCCTGGTCACGGCGACTGCCTTGGTGGTGCGCGCCGCCATCGCGTTCGACCTGGATCAGGCGCAGCTTGACCTCGCGGGCGCCGACGTCGAGGCCACGGTCATGGGCGCGCGCGTGGACGACGACTCGATCGCGATCTTCTCGGCCTGCCGTTGGTACACGCCACAACGCCAGGGCGGACTGCACGGCGTGTTCAAGCTCGAAACCGAAAGCGCCTACTGACTCGGTCCGCTGACCAGCAACTCATCCAGTGTGACCGATACCAGTCCGCGCGCGCGCATGTCGTCCAGCACCCTGGGCAGCAGGTCTACCGCTGCGCAGTTCTCGCCGCCGACGCCGTCGTGCAAAACCGCGATGGCACCAGCCTGCAACCCGCGCGACAGTCGACTCCAGCAGCGCTCGCGGTCGGCCCACGCCACGCCATCGCGCGCGGTGACGCTCCAGTGCACCAGCAGCATCCCGCAGCGGCGCGCAGCCTCGGCCACTGGCGGCGAGACGAGGCCGACCGGCGCGCGACACCACCGCGGAAAGATGCCTGTCGCCTCGGCGATGGTCCGGTTGGCTGCCGCCCACTCGCGCGCCAGTTGCGACGCCGGCAGCGCGGGCGTCCATGGCTGATGCCGCAGACTGTGGTTGGCGATCAGGTGGCCGCCCTCGACAATGGCGCGAAGCAACGCCGGGTGTCGCGAGGCGCGCTCGCCGATGACAAAGAACGTCGCCCTGTGGCCGTGCAGCGCCAACAACGCCAGCACTTTCGGGGTGTGCACCGGGTGCGGCCCATCGTCAAACGTCAGCGCCAACTGCCCGCGCACGCCCTGCACCCGCAGCAGCGGCCGCGCAAACACGCCAAGCTGCGCAAACCGCACGCCAGCGCCCACCCAGGCGAGCAACGCGGCCAGCGCAGCCACGGGAAGCCCAACAGAAATCGTTGCGCCAAAGACGCCATACGCAGCCGCCGCGACCACAGCTGCGAGCCACAGTGCAGCCAGCACCGCCTTGCCGAATCGCCACGCGTAAACGGGTACGGGTGGTGGCTGCGGCAAGCGGCGCACTGCTGGTGGAGCGTCCATAGGGGTCAGCGTCAGTCTGGCCGCGCGGTCAGGATGATCCTCACCAGCGCGACTTTGGGCCACAGCCGGGTCTTGACGCTCGCGAACATGCCGCACATGGTCGTGTGGTCGTTGTCGGCTTGCCGGTCGACGGTATCTTTGCGATCGCAGCTGTACAGCACAATGCCATCGCTCGTCTCAAGCCGCGCCACGACTTCGATGGCGTACTTGACGTCGCCCTTGTTCGAGATGCCAAGTTGGAACTTGGGCCGCGAGTTGTCGTTCGGGTCCTTGGTCAGCGCGTCTTGGACCTCGCTCGACGTCGGCATGTTACGAACCAGCAGTTCATTGACGGTCAGCGGGCCAAGCTTGAAGCTGAGCCGCACCGTGCCTGACTTGTCAAAGGCCGCGGTCTTGTTCAACTCCAGCTTGCCGGCCGGTATCGGATCGGCGGTCTTTTCCTTGCCGCCGCTCGTCTTGTCTTTGGCCGCCTTGGGCGGGTCACTACCTTCACGTCTATCGGCCTTGTCCTGCTTGTCGGTGCGGTCTCTGCCCTTGTCGGCGTTGGCCGGCTTGTCGCCTTTCTCTTGCAGCGCTTCCAGCCTGGCGCGCGCCTCTTCGCGCAGCGCCACGTCCGTCTCGACCTGCACGTACTGGCGATACAGTTCGATGGCCTCGGCGCGCTCGCCGTTGTTCTCACGCGAGCGACCCGCATTGAACAGCAAGTTGGGCCGCTTGCTCATTTCGTAGGCTCGCACGTACAGGCGTGCTGCCATGTCAAAGTTCTTGTTCTTGTAGTGCTTCTTGGCGAGTTCGGCGACGGCGGTCGCGTCTTTCTCCGACTCGTTTTGCGCAGCGGCCGGGCCAGCCACGGCGAACACGCTGGCTAGCACCAACGTCAGGGCCAGGACATGACGCGCAACGCGGATCACCGACCAACCTCAGGCGCGGTGCTCTGGGCAGCCGCGCGCAGCGATCTTGGCAACGGTGGCTAGGTGCGTCAAGCGCGGCCGCAACGTTTCGGCATCGCTAGCTGAAACCGATCACGGAGCGCCAATGATGAGGATGTCGTCGACGCGCGGTCCAGGATAGTTGTTGTCGTAGCCGTCGACTGTTGCAAACCGAATTCGCACCTTGATGCCCTTCTTGTTCGCAAAGTACTGCGACAGGTCGCCAGTAAACGTAAGCCACGTCTTGACTGCGGTGCGCGGCAGCAAATAGCTGCGCGTGCCTGCCGTGTTACAGATTTGGTTGGAATCTGCTCCACAACCCTGGGTCTGAATGCTGCAGCAGTTGGCGAAGTTGTCGGTCGAGAGTTGCAGGTACATCAGGTCGTAGTTGGACGACTGGTTACCGGTCTCGGTGTCGTAGTAATACTTCAGGGTTGTGTTGACCTTAGTCAGGCCGGTGGTGTCGAGGTCGTTCTTGTACGTTGCGGTGCCGGCGTTCGCCTGCGACTGACCGTTTGCACTCTTCGCGTCGTAGTTGGTCCCGTTGTTGTAGTTGAGCGAGCACGTGCCAGTCGGCGGAGCCACGGCCGGCGTGTTGTCGATGGCCCAGTTGTAGTTCGTCGACGAGTGCGTCGACGCGTAGGTCCAGTCGGTGCCGCTGCACGCGAACTGCTCGTCCAACAGCTTCTTGGCGTTGCACGGGTAGACGTTGGCGCACGATGCCTCAGCGCAGTCGGTTTTGCCGTCGCCGTTGTTGTCGATACCATCTGTGCAGACTTCGGGGACTCCGACAAAGTTCAGGTTGACCTTGACGTTGTCGATGAAGATACCCGTGCCGGTGTTGCCGGTGCCAAACTGCGTATTCACCTGCATGGTGGTCTCCAGGTAGAACTTGTGGTTGAGCACCGGCGTCAAGTTGAGCTTGATCGCCGACTTCCACACCTTCATGTCGCTATTGGCCTTCGGAAACGGAAAGGTCAACAGGATCCCGTTGCCACTGCTATTGCGCACCACGATCTGCGGAACGTCAGGTTGCCCGTCCGACGGCGGATCGACGTCGTAGTAGGTGTCGAACACCAATTCGCCGACGCCAGACTTCAGGCCAACCCAGTCGATGTCGGCCGACCGTGCCGTGCCTGCGGGCGACATGCAGTAGGCCTGACCGCCAAACTTGGCCGCGTCGCAGTAGTTGGTGTCGTTGTTGAAGTTGAGCGTGCACTTGTGTGCCGCCTGCTGCTCCGGCGTGCCGACCTTGGGGGCCTCGTCGATTTTCCAAACCACCTTGCGCTGTAGGTTTTGGACCGTAGATGCGGGCACTGTGATGACCCACTTCGAGGTCGCGGTGCAATCAAAAGCCTCGTCGAGGAAGTTGCAGTTGCTGTTCGGCGTGCACGAACCGGCTTTACAGATGCTGTCGGTGGTGCAAGCAATGCCGTCGTCGCACTTGGTGCCGTCGGCGGCCGCGACAGCAACGCATCCCTTGGCCTTGTCGCAGCTGTCTGTGGTGCAGGGGCTCTTGTCGTCGCAGACCAGCGCGGCGCCGGCCTTGCATACGCCCGCAGCACAAGCATCCGAGCCAGTGCACTTGTCGCCGTCGTCGCAGGCCGCGGTGTTGTTGGCCGAGGCGCAGTTGCCGGTCTTGGCGTCGCAGGTGTCATCGGTGCACGCATTGGCGTCGTCGCAGACCTTGGCCTTGCCCGCGCATTTGCCAGCCGCGCACGCATCACCGCTGGTGCACGCCGAGGCGTCGTCGCAAGCGCCGCCGTCGTTGCCCGGGGCGTTGACGCAGGTGCCGGCCTTTGCGTCACATGAATCGGTGGTGCAGGCGTTCTTGTCGTCGCACGACTTGGCGGTGCCACCGGTGCACTTGCTGGCTGCGCAGGCCTCGCCGGTGGTGCAGGCGTTGCCGTCGTCACAGGCGCCAGTGGTGCCGGTCCAATTGCAGTCGCCGGTCTTGGCATCGCAGTTGTCGTTGGTGCAAGGGTTGCCGTCGTCGCACTGGCCGCTCGCCTTGCCGGCGCACTTGCCCGCGGCGCACACGTCACCAGTTGTGCACTTGCTGCCGTCGTCGCAGGCCGCCGTGTTGTTGACGTGAGCGCAGCCGATCTTGGGATCGCAGCTGTCGGTCGTGCAGGCGTTCTTGTCGTCACAGGTCGCCAGATCGATACCGGAACCGGCCGTGCAGGTGGCGCCCTTGCCGGCGACCACGCCGCACTTGTCCCCAATAGTGCAGGCGTTGCCGTCGTCGCACGGGTTGGTATTGGGTGCAAACGCGCAGCCGGTTTTGGGGTCGCAGCTGTCGTTGGTGCAGGCGTTGCCGTCGTCACAGCTCAGCTTGGCGCCACCCTCGCACTTGCCGGTCTTGCACTTGGCCGGCTGCTGGCACAGGTCGTTGGCCGAGCCGCAAGCCGAACCGTCCGCCGCTGCAGTATTGACGCAGCCGGTCTTGGGGTCGCAGGTGTCGGTCGTGCAGTCGTTCTTGTCGTTGCAGTCCTTGGGACCGGCAGCGGGCTCGCACTTGCCGGCCTTACACGCTGCTGCCTGGCAGACATCGCCAGCGTTGCAAGGCGCGGTATTGGGCGTGAACACGCAACCATTGGCCACTTTCGGATCGCAGGTGTCGTCGGTGCACGGGTTGCTGTCGTTGCAAGGTTTGGCCGCGCCGCCCTGGCACTTGCCGTCTTTGCAGGCGTCGCCGTCGGTGCACAGGTTGCCGTCGTCGCAGGCGGCGGTGTTCGGTGCCGCACCGCAGCCGGTCTTGGCATCGCAGTTGTCGGTGGTGCACGGGTTGCCGTCGTCGCAAACCTTGGTGGTGCCCGCGCACTTGCCGTTGTTGGCGCAGACGTCTTTATCCGTGCAGGCGCTACCGTCATCGCAGGTGGCGCCGGGCGTCACCTTGAACACGCAGTTGCCGGTTGCGGCGTCGCAGGTATCGGTGGTGCAAGCGTTGCCATCGTCGCACGCGGTGCCCTTGCCTTCGCACTTGCCACCCTTGCACGCATCGTCGCTGGTGCAAACGTTGCCGTCGTCGCACTTGCCGTCCTGAGCCGCGTTGATGCAGCCGCCCTTGGCGGGATCGCAGCTATCGGCCGTGCAGACGTTCTTGTCGTCGCAGCTGTTGGGAGCGCCGGGCTCGCACTTGCCAGACTTGCACACGTCGCCAGCCGTGCAGGCGTTGCCGTCATCGCACGCCGCGGTATTGGCCGTATTAGCGCAGAAGCCAGTCTTGGCATCACAGGCGTCGTCTGTGCAGACCACGTTGTCGTTGCAGTCCTTGGCGGCGCCCGCCGCGCAGGCGCCGGCCTTGCAGGTGTCGTTGGTGGTGCATCCGTCGCCGTCATCGCACGCGACACCATCTGCCGCCTTGCCGGTCACGCAAGCGCCAGCCACGCACTGTACCGTTGCGCAAACTCCAGCTTTGGCGCAGTCGCCGTCTGCTTTGCAGGCGGGCGGCGTCGCGATGTCGCCGGTGGTGCCGCCGCCGTCGGTCGTCGTGCTACCGCCGTCCGTCGCCGTGCCGCCGCTATCGGGGTCGGTCGTGCCGCCGTCGGTCGTGGAGCCGCCCCCGTCCGTGGTCGTGCCGCCGCCGTCGGTGGTGCCGCCGTCGGTGGTAGTGCCGCCGCCGTCGGTCGTACCGCTGCCGTCCGGGTCCGTGGTGCCGCCGTCTGTCGTGGTGCCACCACCGTCGCTAGTACCGCCGCCGTCCGGGTCCGTGGTGCCGCCGTCTGTCGTGGTGCCACCACCGTCGGTTGTTGTGCCGCCGTCCGGGTCAGTGGTGCCGCCGTCGGTCGTGGTGCCGCCACCGTCGGTGCCGCCGCTGCCGCCGTCGGCGTCCGTGGTGCCGCCGTCGGTGCCGCCAGATCCACCATCCGGATCAGTGGTGCCGCCGTCCGTTCCACCGGAACCGCCGTCGGTGCCGCCGGAGCCCGTGTCGTTGTCGGTGGCGCCGCTATCGCCGCCAGTTGACGCGCCGTCCGTTCCGCCGCCGCCGCCACCATCGGTGCCGACGCCAACCGTGTTGCCATCGGCGTTCGCAGACACGTCGGCCTCAAGCGTTGGCGTCAGTGTCGCGTCTTCGCCGCAGGCGGTCAGTGCCAACAGCGAGGCAAAAGCCGTCAACCGCGCGAAGGCCAGGGGTTGGGTGCGCAGGTTGCGCAAAAGTGTGGGCATGGCGTGCATGGAACCTCGAAAAGGACAGTGGAGACGCGCGCAGAAGCGCAGGTCCGACACTGTCCCAGTTTCCGCACGTTGGCGTCAATTGGCCGCAGCTTCGACTCACAGTTTCTCACATCAAGAGTTGGCCCCGCGGCCGATCCCATCGAAATCACCTGAGTTTGCGCCGCCGCAGCGCGATGACCTATGCTCGCCGCCTCGCCAGGAGTCCTCCGCATGATTTCGACTGCCGCAGCACCGCCGCCCGGGCCAGCCCGCATCGACGTGCACACCCATTTGCTGCCGCGCGACTTGCCGCGCTGGGCGGATCGCTTTGGATATAGCGGCTTTGTAGGCCTGGAACACCCGGCTGGCTGCCGCGCCCGCATGGTCCGGGACGACGGCACCTTCTTTCGCGACGTAGACGCCAACCTGTGGGACCCCGCCGCACGTCTCTCCGACATGCATGACACCGGTGTCAGTGCCCAGGTGCTGTCGACCGTGCCCGTGCTGTTCAACTACTGGGCGCAGCCGCGCGACACGCTGCAGGTCGCGCAATTCTTGAACGACCACCTCGCCGACGTCGTCCGCTGCCATCCCGACCGCTTTTTTGGGCTGGGCACGCTGCCCATGCAGGACCCAGATCTGGCCGTACGCGAACTGGATCGCTGTGTCGGTGAGCTCGGTCTGCACGGCATACAAATTGGCAGCCATGTGCGCGGCCCCTTGGCCGACTGGAACCTGGATGAGGCGTCCCTGTTTCCGGTGTTTGCCCGTGCGGCCGAGCTGGGCGCGGCGGTGTTCGTGCACCCCTGGGACATGATGGGCGAGGCGACCATGCGCAAGTACTGGCTTCCGTGGCTGGTTGGCATGCCGGCAGAGTGTAGCCGCGCGTTGTGCTCACTCATCTTTGGCGGCGTCCTGGCCCGCCTGCCGACACTGCGGGTGTGCGTCGCCCACGGCGGCGGCAGCTTCGCGGCGACGTTGGGTCGCATTCAGCACGGCTTTGAGGCGCGGCCGGACCTGTGTGCCATCGACAATCCGCTCGCGCCGCGCGACCATGTCGGCCGCTTTTGGGTCGACGCCCTCGTGCACGACCCACTTGCGCTGCGGCTGGTCCTCGACACGCTCGGCGAAGACCGCGTGGCAGTCGGGTCGGACTACCCGTTTCCACTGGGCGAGGCGCGGCCGGGCGCGCTTGTCGATTCGATGGCCTTGGCGCCCGCGGTGCGCGCCAAGCTGCTGCGCGACAACGCCCTGAACTGGCTGGGCATCGCCCGCGAATCAGGCTGCGAGGAGGCCCCATGAGCACACGGCTTGTCATCTTGGACTTCGACGGCACGTTCACCGACTCGGAGGCCGAAGGTGCGCCCTTCGCCGAGCGTTACCCGACATTGCTCGCCGAGGCGCTTGGCATGGCCGCGACCACGTTTGCCCCGCAGTTTGCGCTCGGGCTGCAAGACGTTGCTGCGCGCTCGCCCGAGTTGGGCTGGCACATGAACGGCGTCGACGCCGCGCCCGCCGACGCGGACCCGTATATCCGCTGCTCGATGGCGGCGCATTGCGCGTTTGACCGGATGGGGATCCAGACCGATCCGGCAGCCCGCGGCAAGCTGTTGGCCGACGCCTATCAGGCGGCCTACAAGCACTCTGCTATCGTGTTCCGACCGGGCGCCCGCGAAGCGCTGCAAGCTCTGCTAGACCGCGGCCTCGCCGTTGTCGTTGTCACCAACAGCTCAACGGCGCACGTACAGCACAAGATTGCCCAGTTGGGCCTGCGCCCTGAAACGCCAGTCGAGGTGTTTGGCAACGCGATGAAGTTCTGGGTCGATCCGGCACCTGTGGGTGACGCCCGGTTCGATGCCCTGCCCGACCGCGAGACCAGCTCACACTTGCGGCGTCCGGTGTGGCTGCGCCGCAACCGTTATTTCGCGCGCATTGCCGAGCTGCTGGGCCAACACGGCGCCGATACGGCCCAGCTGGCCGTTTGTGGCGACATCTACGAGCTGGATCTGGCGCTGCCCGCCGCCATGGGTGCCAAAGTCGCGCTGATGCGCCGCGACAACACCTACGATTTCGAGGTCGACCTGATCGGCCGGGCCGGCGATCGCGGCAAGGTGCTCACGGACCTGCTACAGCTCAACGACTGGCTGTGAACCATGGCGGCGCGACCGGCCTTGGATATCCAGACTGCCCAGGCGCTCGACGCCGCCGATCCGCTGTCGCGATTCCGCCAGCAGTTCTTGCTGCCACCCGCCGCGAACGGCCAGCCGCTGGTGTACTTCGCAGGGCACTCGCTGGGGCCGCAGCCGCGCAACGCGCGCGCGTTTGTGCAAGAAGCGCTGGACGATTGGGCCCGCCACGGCGTCGAAGGCCACTTCGCAGGCCGCTACCCGTGGCTGCCCTACCATGAACTGCTGACCGAAACGACCGCGCGGCTGGTAGGGGCGCTTCCCAGCGAAGTCGTGGTGATGAACACGCTGACGGTCAACCTGCACCTGATGCTGGCGTCGTTTTACCGACCAACGGTAGGGCGCGACTTGATCCTGGTCGAGGCCGGCGCGTTTCCCTCAGATCGCCACGCTGTGGCGTCGCAGGCGCGCTGGCACGGCCGCGATCCGGCCGACGTGGTGGTCGAGGTGGCACCGCGGCCGGGTGAAGCCCACCTGCGCGACGACGACATCCTGGAGACGCTAGCGCGTTTGGGCGAGCGCACGGCGCTGGTGCTGTTCGGCAACTGCAACTACCTGACTGGTCAGGCCTTTGACATGGCTGCCATCGTCCGGGCAGGCCACGCTGCCGGTTGTACGGTCGGCTTTGACCTGGCCCACGGCGCCGGCAACCTGGACTGTCGGCTGCACGATAGCGGCGCGGACTTCGCGGTGTGGTGCAACTACAAGTATCTGAACTCAGGACCCGGCGGGCTGGGCGGGGCGTTCGTCCACGAGCGCCACCACACAGCCGATCTGCCTCGACTGGCCGGTTGGTGGGGGCACGACAAGGCCAGCCGGTTTGTCATGGGCCCGGACTTCTCGCCGATTCCGACCGCGGAAGGCTGGCAGCTGTCGAACCCGCCGATTCTGCAGATGGCGGCCGTGCGGGCGTCGATGGACCTGTTCGACGCCGCGGGCATCGCAAACCTGCGCGCGCGCGGCGACCGCCTGACGCAGTGCCTGGCCGACTGGGTTGACTGCTTGCCCGCCGGTCGCGTCCGGCTGTTGACCCCACGCGAACCGCAGCGGCGCGGGTCGATGTTGACGCTGCACGTGCCGGGCCGCGCCGCCGAGGTCGCCGAACAACTGCAGGCCCAGGGCATTGCAGTCGACTTGCGCCGGCCGGACATTCTGCGCCTGACCCCGGCTCCGCTCTACTGCTGCTTTGAGGACGTGGCGCGCGCAGGCCAGGCCTTGACCGCGCTTTTCGACTGACCGCGGAGGCGCAATGACCGCACCCAAGGTGACCCTGTTTGGCGGCGGCCCGGTCGGTTCGCTGCTCGCCTCATTGCTGGCAGAGCGCGGCTGCAACGTCGACCTCTACGAGCGGCGGCCCGACATGCGCCAGCAGGCCGTGGGCGCCGGCCGGTCCATCAACCTCGCCGTCTCCGTCCGCGGCCTCGACGCCCTGGCCCGGATTGGCCTGGACGGCGCGGTGCTGGACTGCACGGTGCCGATGCGCGGGCGCTGCGTGCACGACTTGCGCGGCCAGTGCGAGCTGCAGCGCTACGGCCGCAGCGACGGTCAGGTCATCCACTCGATGTCGCGCGGCGGCCTGAACAAGATCCTGCTCGATCGCGCCGAAGCCACCGGTCGGGTACGCGTGCACTTTGGGACGCGCCTGGAGTCCTACGACTTCGACCGCGGTACCGCTCGCGTCGCGGTGGAGGCCAGCCGCGAGACGCGGGAGATCCAAGCGCCCGTCGCCATTGGCACCGACGGCAGCGCCAGCGCCTTGCGCACCTCGATGCAACGCGCGGGCCTGCTCCAGCAAATGGCGCCACTGGACTTTGGCTACAAAGAACTGACGCTGCCGACGACGCCAGTTGGCACCTTTGCATTCGACGCCAATGCCCTGCACATCTGGCCGCGCGGCCGCTACATGCTCATCGCGCTGCCGAATCCTGATTGCACGTTCACGTGCACGCTGTTCTTGCCTCACCAGAGCGACGGCCGGACACCGAGCTTTGCCGACCTGCAAGACGATGCGGCAGTGGCCGACTTCCTGCGCGGCCAATTTGGCGATGTTCCACCGTACATGCCTGATATCGTACAGAAATTCGCGCGAGCGCCGATCGGTCACATGGCGACGCTGCGCTGCGAACCTTGGTCCAATGGCGCGACCTTGTTGCTGGGCGACGCGGCTCACGCCATCGTGCCCTTTTTTGGCCAGGGCATGAACGCCGGGTTCGAGAGCTGCGTGGGCCTCGTCGAGCAACTCGACCGCAACGGCGTACCCACATCGGCGCTTCAATGGGCGGAGACATTTGCGGAATTCTGGCCGGCGCGCAAGCGCGAGACCGACGCCATCGCCGACCTCGCGCTCGAGAACTTCGTCGAGATGCGCGACAAAGTCGCCGATCCAACCCACTTGTTGCAGCGGGCCGCGGAACTGGCCGTGCAGGCGCGATTGGGCGAGCGCTACTGGACGCGGTATCAGTTGGTCTCGTTTAGCCGAGTACCCTACAGCGAGGCCTTGCGCATCGGTCGCGTGCAGAGTCGTCTGCTGACCGATGCCTGCGCGAACGCGCAGCAATTGGCTGGCGTTGACCTTGACGCGCTGACAGCCGCCATGTCGGCCGAGGTGATACCGCTGCTTGCTGCGATTTCGATTTGACGGCGGGCTACTGCTTGGGCACGCACAGGCCCGACTTGCAGATCTTGCCGCCATTGTCGCAGGCAGCGCCCTCGTTGGTGGTCGTGTACTCGCAACCGGCTTTACCGCACGCATCCAGTGTACATGCGTTGCTATCGCCGCAGTCCCGCTGGTACTCCGTCTTACCGCCGCCAAGCCCACATGCGGGCAGAGAGCCAGTTGAGCTAAACGCAGAACAGGGCACAATCAAGCACGGCGCAGTCACGTAGCCACACGCAGGTTCACCCACGCACGCCCCGTACTGGGTGCACGCCGCCTTGATGATGCAGTTGTTGTAAAGATTGCACTCTGCGCCGGTGTTGCTCGTGTAGATGCAGCCCACCGAGTCCTTGCAAGTGTCAATGGTGCAGTCGTTCTTGTCGCCGCAGCTGACGGCTGCGCCCGCGCACTTGCCGGCAGAGCACACATCGTTCTGCGTGCACTTGTTGCCGTCGTTGCAGTCGACCGTGTTGTGCACGTACTGACAGCCTGTGTTCGTCGAGCAACTGTCGTTGGTGCACACGTTGTTGTCGTTGCAAGTCGCGGTCATGCCCGCGCATTTGCCGCTGGCGCACTTGTCATTGTGGGTGGGCGCAAATCCAAACCCGAGCGCCCATTCTTTTTTAGGTTTGTAATTTCAAGCCATTGGCTAGCGGCCTTGGCGGCGCATCGACCGCCTGGCGGAAACTTTCATCCCAGGTATCCGACGCCCATGCACAACGCAGCC
>SXGU01272940.1_pt1 | contig 16424 bp, 9 predicted proteins | sample 3174531 | NCBI WGS metagenome assembly SXGU01 (sample SAMN11356863, study PRJNA531348) | freshwater metagenome | isolation source: freshwater sample F1-140 | place: China: Fuxian Lake, Yuxi | collected 2017-12-25 | reverse complement strand
TGGAAGGCACCTTTGATACCAATCTCCATATCATCAAACGAAGCAGAATGTGAGAACTCAGACCATTCAGATGGTTCATCTTTCAAGAACTCCACAAACTCCAAGTCAATTTGAACATTGATACCCATTGGTTCCAACTTCCATAATGTAATGGTTTGGTCACCTGATGGTTGAGAACCAATAAGTTCTAAAGTTCCAAAGCTTTCGCCTTTATGCTCAGATACAAAAGCTCGTAACTGAGTCTTTAAGTTTTCATCAACCATTAAGTCAATGTCACCAATAGACTTCTTGTGCTTAGTAAAATCGGCGGTTGGAATACGACTGTCAAAAAAGTGTTTAGTCGAACCAGAGAAAATCTTTCCGTCTTTGAGAACTGAAGGTTTCCAGATGTAAAGGCCAGTATCTTCTTTGAAAGCTTGATTGAACTCGACTAATGACTTCATAATGACTTCAGAGACAATGTCTCTGTCATGGTCTGCTAAGTTGATATGTTGAGCAGCATGTCCGTCAATTTGTACATTTCCACCTTCTAAGAGAAATGATTTTGGTATTTTGTCTTCTTGTAAAAACGATGCGAATGTTAGCATTTGATATAACCACACAATAATAGTAAAGTTTATGATTTACTATTTATCAACAACCATTCTTTTATCTCAGTATATGATACAGGTGCATAGTTCCAATTATCAACCCCGACATCTACTCGTTTGAACTTAGGGTCAAACTTGATATTGCCATGAGTATGACCATGTAGTTGCCAACTACCATAATGCATTCTATCCCAGCTCAACATTGGATAATGGCACATTTGAATAAACTGTATTTGCCCAACAGCATCTTCATCTTGAATAGAAATAGTTTTCAAATCAAATACTGAAGTAAAATACTGATGCAAACTATTCAAAGGTTTATCATGATTTCCTCTACATAAATGTAGATTGCCATTCAATCTTTCAAGAATAGCTTTTACTTTATCATGAGAGGCAAAAGCAAAATCACCTAAGAAATAAACTATATCTTGCGGAGATACTTTATTATTCCAATTAGTTATCAATACTTCATTCATTTCTTCTACATTTTCAAATGGTCTATTACAGTATTTGATAATATTGCCATGAAAGAAATGAGTCAAGTGTCCGAGGTGAAAAACACCTCGGACACTTTTCCTATATATTTGGATTTATCCATCGTTGACCTTCTTTATATTGTTGTATTAGTGATAATACTAAATCTTGTTCACTCCAAAATTTAGTATATTTTTGTATTTTTTCGAATAATATTTCTAATTCTATATCGCTCCTATCTTCATATCTATTTTTCTTTTTTGCTACATTATCTGCATGTGTAAGAATTTGGCAATTACACGGATGCCGGAGAATTTCCGGAAAAACCCCAATTAAAAATCCATCTTTACGACTAAATATGTGGTCTCTAACTACTCCTTTAGTGTTTGTTCGGCAATTAAAAATTCCAAAGGTTTTTAATAAATCTAATTGAGCAGAGTCTTCTATCAAATCCCACATTCTATAAATCCAATTAGCGGACTTAAAATAAATTTCAAAATTAGTTTTTTCATTTATAGGAACCCAATTCCCCAAATCTTCATTTATTTTTCTAATATGAGATATCATTTTTGGAGATGTCATCCTTTCTTTACTACTTTTTCCAATTTTTTGTTTTGTTTCATTAGACATTGGAGGTTTAACATAACCTGGAGTATTTTGAGTTTTATGCCAATTTTCAATAAATTCTTTTGACCGCTGTAAACCTCTATTGCTTTTACCACAGTTTTCTTTTCGCCAGTTTTCACCCATTTCATCCATTTTAGTTTTTATCGTTTTTGATTGTTTTTCTCGTTGTTCATTGGACCATTTGTTTCCAAAATTACCATTATTTTCTCCTGACGACGTTAACGATAGTTTATGTTTTATTTCTGTAGCAGTTTCTTCACCGTGAATTTCTTCATAGGTTTTTCCTTTAAACCACAAATGCTGACATTGTCGGGAACAAAAATTTCTTTCTGTAATTTTTTTATAGTATTTCATATACACTGAATTACATCCGGTGCATTTTACTTCTTGCATTTTTGCCATAATACTTTTTACTTTTACCAAATATTTATTTATTAAAGGTAATGGAAGAAATGAGTATCTGCTGAGAAAAAGATATTTGAAGTATTAGCCATTATATAATATTTCGTTGAATTGAGATAATGTTTGCGGTATAGGATTATTATTGATATTCAAAGTTAAATCAAACCAATTATTATTCGATTGATATCGTAAGAAATCAATATCTTTTGAAATTGGAATTTGATATTGAGTACAATAATGACCTGTGTATTTACTTGTTTCCGTTACATAATTGATAGAAGTATCTTTTCTTGAGCATGGAACTAAAACTACTTTTTCTTTTTTGATAGCAGTCATATGTAATTGATTATCAATATAGATAAAGGCAGAACGAAACTTCTTATCTAAAATATCTGCAGAACAATTGATAATATCTTGATAAGCTTGATTATCTCCAATAGGATTTAGTGATAATGTAGCTGATGAAACTTTACCAATACAAAATCCAGTAATACAAGAACTATAATCTAAAAAAGAATGAGTTTTATCTGACTCAAAATAATTTGTAGAACATAAAAGGTTCAATGCTCGTAATACTTCTTCTTTAGTTTTTACAACATCTGCTTTTTTTACTATTTCATAAACTGAAGGAGTACTATAAAAGTCATAGGTTGTTTCTTTTTGACCAACTTCTCCAACTCGTTTGAAAATATATCGTTCATATGAATGATATCCAAGATTGATACCGGTTTCTCCAGTATTATAATAACGATTATTGCTAAATGTGCGAGAGCCCGTAACAATAGTAAACTTACCAAGATATTCATACACATAATCTTTATCTTTTGGAGACTCGACTATTCGAACATGGTCTCCAATACTTACTTCTTTCAGTGAAATCTTTTTAGAAGTTACGCGTTCAGTATTGACTTTAGCTTTTTGATAGATGTCTGACGATACTGGAAGTAATACATTTGCTGCACCTGCCCTGCCCCAAATACATGGTTCAGTAATGACACCTTCTTTGATGCATGAACAGTCGATGATGCGTGCTAAGTTTGCTGAACTAATTTCAAGTTCAAAACCTCGAGGGTCTAAAATTCGCCAAACAACATTCCCACCATTCCAGCCAGAACGACGAACTTCTTTTGTCAATTGATAACCTTCAAGTGGAACATTATCAAGTATCTTAGGCAATAACGGATGGTCAGGAGATACTTCTTGTCTTCTACGACCAGTGATTTTATCTGGTGTTATGTCCCAAATTTTTTGCTCAAAGACAATATCCGGTAATGAACTATCCTCAACCCATTCATAGAATTTAGCAGTTTGAGTTGCACTATCAAACGAATACTTCAACGGAAGAGGCTCTTTCCAAACATTCTCTTGCACCCATTCACGTTCTAAATATGTTGAATGAAAATAACCAGTACAATAAGCCCAACTCAATTGAGTTTGTTGTCTCTTTAGAAATCCCTTATTGCCAGGTTCGTATGGTGATGCAAATCCTAATGGATGTTCAGCACCTTTACGTTCAGGTTTCAAAGTTACATAAAGTTGTTTTGGGATTGTTGCTTCTATTGCAGCCGCCATGTCATCTTTCCTCTTTTATAGGTTTAGGATATTTCTTCGAATAATTCTTGTGGAGTTTTACGAGTTCCATCTTTTCGACAGATGTCTATAATTTGTCGTTTTGAAAAAATAGAACGTTGGATTGCTTTGATAAAGTCTTCTTGTTCTTCTTCTTTAGCACTAAAATCAAATGATTGCCCATCATCTTGAATATGCGACCAGTTTGAAGTTACTAAGAGTATCAATTTGACATCATTCCATTTTTGAACATTATAATCTCGTTCCATACTAAAGACATAATCACCTGAATAGTTTCTATAACGTTTAGAATAAACAAGCTCGCCTAAATGAAATCTGTCAAAGATAAATGGAACTATGTTTTGTTCAAGAAGTTCAAAGCCATATTGAAAACTATCAACTTGATACGTAAGCAGATGATTTTCATAAAATTGTAACTTTTGAGGTTTTTCGTAATGAATGTAGTGGAAGAAGCCGTATTTGTTTTTGATTTCTTGAATAAGAGTACTCTTACCCAACCCGTCTATGCCTTCTATTACAAAATGAGTGTATGGTGTTTTTGACATATGTGAACGTACTTTTACTTGAACTGTAGTGTAAGTACATTATATCAGGTTCTACAGCTCAAGTAAATAGCATCTTATTATTGGAGTATGTTTTATGGCATCAAAATTGGAATTCCAATCATGATGTAAATGGTCCAAGAGATGTATATCGGAATGATTGTTCCAACATACAATCGCTCGCCTGAGCTAAGCTCTTTGAATTTTGATATGATTTTGTCTTTCATGGTATTTCTCTCTTCTGGTTTAGTGTTAGATTTCTTAGCCTTATGGGCCAGTTCAGGTAACATGTCTAAAAGGTTGATAAATTTAGACATCTTTTCAACTTCTTTTGTTGTTTTACCGTTAGTATTTATTCAAATTATACCATAAATGAGTGTAAGATATTGTTTTTATTAGTAAAATGGTTGTTTCATAAAAGGAAACAACAAGTCAAATATTTCATAATTGTTACATCAAAGTTTGGTAAGACACTGAGAACTCGTCTTTCCATTCATTGAGATGCGACTTCCACAAAAAGCTAAGCATACTATCCAGCATGTAAGTTGTTGCGTAATCTTCTTCACTTCTAACTGATCGACCTGCACCTTGAATGATACGAAGGATAGTTTGAAGTTGATAAAGTTGAGGGTGTCTATCAGCAATGTACTTCACTCGCTTTTCACCTAATGATGCATAAGGACACTTGATAAAGATTTGAAAGCGGGATAAGTCATCATCAAGTGACAAACCTTCAAACATTGCAGGTGAGATAAGTACTGACGGTTCATCACACTTTTTGAACTTTTCAACAAGAGGTGCAAGCTTAGTACCTCTTTCATGTTGGAACAACCTAACGTCCTTGCTCAACTTTGCAGATACCATTTCAGTTACATCAAAACTTGGGGTCAGAATGATACCACTTTCACCTTCGTCAATATGTCTATTTGACAGCTTTACACATGCATTGACAATCTTGGTCTGAACCTTAGGGTCTTTCATTGAAAGATAGTTGAACTTATCAATGTTTAGGAATACCATCTTCTTGTTATCGACAGGAAAGTAAGGTGGCAATTTGATGAACTCTACTTCAGAAGCATCAAGACCTAAAGTATCAATCAAGAGTGGTCCTGACACAGTCGCTGACATAAAGAGTTGATACTTTGTATTGATAAGTTGCTTGAACATTTCGCCTACAAAGATAGGCTTGACAATCAGCTCTTTCTCTTTTGGTTTGACTTCAAGAATATGTTCATAGTTATATGTCATCAGGTCGCCAATCTTGCAAGCCATGTCACCATACTTCTTGCCAAGTTTAGAAAGTTTAGAATACTGCTTTAAGTCATACGAAATCTGAACCTTAGCCATTGACTTTGCAATATCTTCAACATTCTTGTATAGGTCAAACAACTTTTGAAGATACGACATATAGTTGCTTTCATCGATTGAGTTAGAAGCAATGTCAGCTTTGAACTTTTTAAGGAATGTAAAGACACCTAAGTCAGTAATGTTGAGATGAGTGCCTATTTCTTCTGCTATTTGGGTTAGTCTTTTATCAGATACAAACACAGCACAATGTTCAGCGAAAGCATCATTCACCGTATGTGCTTCGTCCCATACAGTAATGGTTCGATGAGCATGTTGGAAGGTATAAAGTCTATCAACAAAAAAGTAGGAATAGTTTGTAATGAGATGTCTTGCTTTATGCTTAGCTTTCTTGACATAAGCAAACTCACATTTACGACAGTACTTTTCGACTATTTGCAATAGGTCAGCTTCTTTAGACCTTCGCATATCACCTTCACAGCAACTGTCCGCAAACACAGGTTCAGTAAATGTTGAAAGTGCTCGACACTCATAGTTGTTTGAACCTTTCACTTGTAAGAAGTCACGAACTCCATCAAAAGTTTCTGCATATTGAGTTGCTAAGATGTTAGTTCCCATTAGGATAAAAGAACCTTCTTCACCTATCTCACCTGAGAGTGTATGTAAGACATCAGCCACAACAGCACCTATGATAGACTTACCGCTTCCTGTTGGAGCTGATAGGATGACTTTAGTTTTGCCTCGGTCAAGGTATGCTTCTAAGATATAATGAATGTCTGCAAGCTGATGCCCTCGAGGGTTCTTGCCTAACTTCTTGAACGAGTCAAGAATTGCTTGTTCGTATTTTAGCATTGATGAGTGCTCTTCTTTTAGTGGAGTGTTCATTAGACATTATAACACATCTGATGTGCAATGTACAGTGTTAGAGCTTAGGCTGTTAGACATTCCGTATAAATAGTGTTTATTATAACATACTTTACAAGTACACGACGGATTACTCATATAATGTTTTCGACTAATACTATTGCAAAACTTGCAGGAATCAATAACTTCGTTTTGAATGAAGCTACTACCTCTGTTTCTAAATACACTGACGAACAGATAATTGACTTATTGAAAAAAGTTGAATTAGGTATTCGACAAAATGATGAACTATTCGCATTGAATAAAAAACGTTTTGGTGGAGTTGATAAAACTGCTGAAGAAACTGCTGAAGAAGACCAAAAGAAACAAGAAGAAGCTGATAAGGAAGCTAATAAAGAGAATGCTGCTAGAGATGAGGAGAAGGCCGCCGCAAGTTATGAAGAATTGAAAAAGAATGTAAAGAATTATTTTGTTGATGAACGTAATTATGAACAAAAAACTGAGCTTGCAGCCTTTAAAAATTATTGTAAAGGTAAAATTGAACAAATTATAAAAATCGAGAATGGTCTCGATTTAAGACCATACATGTCATCGTGGATTGAAATAGGTGATGAATTTACGGTATTAAGAAAAATTATTATTAAAGTTTTTGTAGAAATGCATAATTATCTACAAAGTAAAAATGATAAATTTAATTCTAAAAATTTTGGTGATTATGTTAATTCTTTTTTTAAAAATACTGAAATTAAGCAGATAGTTTATGAAAAAACTATAAAAGATAAAAAAAATATTCCGACTGCTTTAGTAAATTGGACTTGGTATAATAACGATAAGCCAATAATAGAAGTAGTCAATGAAAATAAAGAACTAATCAAACTTATTATCAAAAGGGCTGATGAGTTTGCGAGTCAACCAATTCCAGCAACTATAACAGATTCAACAACATTTATTTCACGGGTTTTTACCATTTTTACTAGACCTTCTGATAATATCAAAATACGAGGATGCAAATTTATTGATGCACTTGAACATGCAAATAAAGGAAAAAATAAAATTTTTATTTGGAACCAAGGTGTTTATTCAGCAGTATCATTAGATGATACAATCAATTTGAGCGTTATACTAAAAGGTCTTACAAAAAAGACGCTCAAACAATTGAGCAATATTGCATTACGTTCATACGGTCGTGAAGATTTATCGACATTTAAAAAAGATGAGCTTGATAAACTTAATGAAAGTTTATTCGACACTGATTTAGAAAATGATGTTCTAAACGAAGCATGGTCATTAAAAGCTCGTAAGATTACTGTTGATTCATTGCATAAAGCTTGGTCAGAAGAAGGTCGTCCAAAAACTCCAGCAGCTTTCAAAGAATTCATTGAAGACCATCTTATTATTCAATTTGGTGAAAAACATAGTCGTAAAATTAGTGAATTGCTAAGTAAAGTTCTAAAAGCTCCTGAACAAAGTGCTCCTACTAAAGATGAAGAAAATAAAAAAGATGATGTTGAAACTGATACTTCAAAACCAGAAGATGATGAGCCATTGCTAAAACCAGAAGAAGATGACGAAGAAGATGACGAAGAAGAAACTCCATCAGCTGAAGAACTAACACCAGAACAAAAAGAAGCTGATTTATTACACAAATTTGGAATATCTAAACAACAATATAATCTTCTTAGCAAGTTAGTAAAAGATTATAATAATGGTATTCTTAACAGAGAATATTGGAAAACCCCAGCAAATAGAAATCTTTATGCATCAATAATCAAAAGTGCTTTTCATCATGAAGGACATGATATAACCGCACCATTACATGAACATAATATTCATTCTATAGAAGATTTAGATAAAGCTATTATCACTGAACAACAATGCAAATTAGCAGGTATCAAATCTCCTTTCAATTCTCAAAAATTCTTTGAAGATTTGGACAAAGTATTACAACAGTTTAGTTAGAACGGTTTTCTTCAATAAAACAAGATGTCATATTTCGAATAGCTTTAGCATTTCGAATAATACTTTCTTTGAGTTCTTTTTCAATCAAATGAAAGTGTCTTGAATAAACATGCAATGATGCTGCATTCCAGATGATAGGTCCTTTTTGTAGTGACGGGTAATTGACTAATAATTGATTATGCAATCTATCCGTCACATACTTGTTCCAAAACAAATCTCCTTTATATCCAAAAACTGCATCATTACTTCTAAAATTGACAATAGAAATCAGTTCATTATTTCTAATAAAGTATTGAACATTTTGACAACACATGAAGTCACTTCGTCCATCTTTACTTGCATCAACATGCATTGATGGTCTATTATAAATCATAATAGCTTGACGAGTATCTGGATTTTTAGCTAATGCATTATAACATTCGCTAAACTGTTTTCCATTTTCATATGAAAATATACACCAACCATAATTAGAATTGATAAAACCATTTTCATCTGCTACATATTTCCAAATCTTTGGAATTGGAGGAGGAATATCATTTACATTTCTTGATTGAGAAATATACCATTGAAGTTCTCGTTCATTCCAATCATCATTAGGTGTTCCAAAAATTACATCTTCATCTGCAATAAAACTTGCATTGATAATTTCTACAACTTGAGCTCCTGTTCTATCCACAACAGTTTCTTTATTTCGAAATAGTTCAACAAATTGTCGTCTTATGTCTTGTACTTTAGATGAGGTGTGTATCATGTGTCTATCTCTCTCTTATATTGTATTTGTGCATTATATCACATTTTTGAGAAAATGTATAAAAATTGCTGTCTAGTTCATCATGGAAATCAATGTATTTGAAAATAGTAATAAAATCAATAAGTTATAATCCTTATGTAAAAATAAATTAGTAATAAAATCAACTGCTTAGAAAAACATAAACTAAAAATAAGACATCCACATAATTCAAACTCTTCATCTACAAGGAGGACATTCTAAACATAATATAATACCCTTAGTCTGTCAGTTTTTTCTTCCACATAAATGACATCAAAATGACATATTTTAGTGTTTCCTCCACATAAGAAAAACAATGTTCTAATATTCAAAAGATGTGTTTCTAAACATAGTTATTGATAAATAGCTACAGTTCTCATATACTACATTCCCACTTTCTATTACACATATAAAGGACCAATCACATGAAGATAGATGGATTACACTTATTAGAAGGCTCTCAGATTACTAATCCAGTAGTCGCTCATGGGACTTCATTCCCAACCGGCCCAGCAAACCCACCTGACATCGGTGAGATATTTTACTTGACATCAGGTAATGTTGGACTTCATTATTGTTCAGCAACTGATGGAACCAATGGCACTTGGATAAAGATTGCTTCTGCTGAAATGGACCCGGATTTAGTGGCCATTGCTTCATTAGTTGGAAATACAGGATTACTCAAAAAGACTGCAGCTAATACTTGGACATTAGATACTACTGCTTATGCAACTCAATCAGGATTGAATGCTGTTGCTGGAGCGCCAGGTAAATTGATGGTTGGTGATTCTTGGCCACCAACTCCTGAACCATTGCAAATGTTTTATGCGACTACCGCTATTGACACATCGCCAAAAGGCTTTTACTATTGGGATGTCGATAATGCTATGTGGGTAGAAGTTCAACCAGCTCTTGCTTCTTGGGATATCATTTCTGGAACTCCAACTACTTTAGCTGGATATGGTATCACTGATGCATACACTAAAACAGAAACTTATACTCAAGCAGAAGTCGATTCCGCTATTTCAGCAGCAACTCCAACATTCGCTTCACTTACTGGTAAGCCAACAACTTTAGCTGGATATGGCATCACTGATGGACAACCACTTGATGGCGATTTGAGTTCAATTGCAGGTTTATCAGGTACGTCAGGTATCCTAACAAAAACTGCTGTTGATACATGGACATTAGATACTAACACTTATTTGACTGCTCATCCTTCAGTATCAGGTGCTACTTCTGCAAATAATTCAGGTTTGACATATGTTCAAGATTTGACATTTGATGCTAATGGTCATGTCACTGGCATTCAATCAGTTGCAGTTCAAAGTGCTTCTACTTCTCAATCTGGTGTTGTTCAACTTTCTGATAGTACTTCAACAACAAGCTCATCACTTGGTGCAACTTCAACTGCTGTCAAAAGTGCTTACGATGTAGCTACTGCAGCTCTTCCTAAAGCTGGTGGTTCAATGACAGGAAGTATTGTCATTCCAACTGGTCAAAAAATCACAATTACTGATGCACCTGTCCTTGGAACTGATGCTGCTAACAAAAACTATGTTGATGCTAACTTAGCAGGTTTATCATGGAAAGACTCTGTTAAAGCAGCAACCAATGGAAACATTACTTTATCAGGTGCTCAAACAGTTGATGGAATAGCTCTTGTAGCAGGCGATAGAGTGCTTGTCAAAAATCAAACGTCAGCTTCTCAAAATGGTATCTATGTAGTTGCTGCTGGAGCATGGACTCGTGCAACTGATATGGATGCAACTACTCCAATCAACGAAATCAATTCTGCTGCTGTATTTGTCGAACAAGGAACAGTTTATGCTGATACAGGTTGGACACAAACTTTTGTAGTGAATACTATAGACTTTGACCAAATTTCATTTACCCAGTTCAATGGTGCAGCTGGTATTACTGCAGGTATCGGTTTGACTAAAACTGGTAATACTCTTGATATTTCATTGGGTGCTGGTATTGCTCAATTACCAACTGACGAAGTAGGTATTGATGTGTATGCAACAGGTGGATTGATGACAACTGTTGATGGTACTAATTCAAGTTCTTTGACTAATGCTCAATTATCATTGACAAAAGTTGGAACTGCAGGTACTTACAAATCAGTCACTACTGATGACTTTGGCCGTGTAACCGCTGGAAGTAATCCAACTACTCTTGCTGAATATGGAATTACTGATGCACAAGCACTTGATGCCGATTTGACAGCTATTGCTGCACTTGCTGGAACAAGTGGTTTCTTGAAGAAAACCGCAGCTGATACATGGACTTTAGATACTACGACTTATGCAACTGACAGTTTAGCAATGCATTTAGCCGGAGCTGAAACTGCAACAGGTTTGAAAACTTTCAGTGCTGGTATCAAACTTCCTGATGCAAGTACTTTCTATTTAGGTACTGATAATGACTTAGCATTTTCACATTCTGGTGTTGCTGGTACTATTACTAACAATACTGGCAACTTGACAATTGGGACAAGTGCAACTGGTGGTTCATTATTCTTAAGAACTAATAATACATCAGGTTCATACATAGGTATTTTATCAGCTGATGCAACAGTTTATGCTAATACTTTTTATGTAAAAACTCAAAGTGCTGGAACGACTATGTTGACCATGAACACTGGTGGAGCAAGCTTCTCTGCTTCTATTAGTGCTACTGGTAATGTCAACTCCCAAGCGACTGTTACATGTTCAAGTTTTTATACTCGTCAATATATTCCTCTAATTGCTTCTTTAGGAGACCAGGCAGATAATGTTTATGATAGAGGATGGTCATATAAATGGCACAATGGATCGGTTGCAAAAACAGGATACTTTGGATTAGATAAAAGTACTGGCAAATTTACATTCGTTCCAGATGCATCAATAACAAGTGATGTTGTCACTGGTACTAAAGGTACTATTGATGCTTACTTAGCTTGGGCTGATGTTACTGGCAAACCAACTACACTTTCAGGTTATGGTATTACTGATGCAGTTTCATCATCTCATCTTACTGATGAAACTCTTCATTTGACCTCAGCTCAAAATACTTGGATTGATGCAATTACTGTAACATCTGCTGAAGTCAATTACTTATCGGGTGCTACTTCATCAATTCAAACTCAACTTGATGCTAAGATGCCAAGATCTGGTGGAATATTTACTGGCAATATAGCAATTTACACAACAGGTAATGCCTCATTGGAAATGGGTAGACTTGATGGGATATCAGCTACTCCTTATATTGATTTCCATTCAGGTGCTACTGTTACTGATTATGACTCACGTATTATTGCGGGTGGTGGTAATGGAACAAGTGCTCAGGGTACTCTTAGCATTATTGCTGGTGGGGGTCTTACTCTTACCGGTCCAATTACTGCGTCAAATACAATCAACGGCACAACAATTCCAACAAGTGCTACATTACTTGTTACGAATGATATTGGTTCGACAGTTCAAGCATATGATGCAGATTTGAGTGCTATTGGTGCACTTGTTGGTACTACAGGTATTTTGAAAAAAACAGCTGCTAATACATGGTCGTTAGATACAACTGCCTATGCAGTTGATAATACTGTTGTACATTTGACGGGAAATGAAACAATTACTGGTGCTAAAACATTCTCTGGGGTAGTAACAAATTTCATCAATGGTTCATCTACTAGTGGCGCTGAAGTTGTAGTATTCAAAGGTACTGATTATGGTGCAGGTAATCCATACATGTACATCAAACATAGTACTACATTATCTAATGAGTATCATATTGGATTATGGGACGGAACTGGATCAATAGGAACTATCAATTTTAACGCTGGCATAGTAAAAGTATCAAGTCTTACAAATTCAACTTCATCATCTACCGGTGCATTCGTTGTAACAGGTGGCGTTGGTATTGGAGAAGATTTGAATGTTGGACTTACTGCTACGATTTCAGGTATGACAACCATGAATTCCGGAGCAATTATTCAAGCTGCTGGAGCTACTGATGCATTACGTATTACTCAAACAGGAACAGGTAATGCTCTTCTTGTTGAAGATAGTACTAATCCTGATAGTACTCCATTTGTTATCAATCAATATGGTAAAGTAATTATTGGTGATACTGTAGCAGCTGGCGGTGGTATGAATTGGTCATTACAAGCTAATAGTGCTAATACTGATAATGGTATCGGAATTACTCAATATGGAAATAATACATATTTTCCAACTTTAGCATTTGGAAAAACTCGTGGTTCTACTTCAGGTTCTTGGGGAGGTGCTGTTCAAAATAATGATATATTGGGAACTATAAGATTTTATGGTGATACAGGTTCTGCTGCTGCTAGAGCGGCTGCAATTTCTACAAATGTTGATGGTACTCCAGCCGTAGGAAGTATGCCAGGTAAATTGATATTCAGTACTTCACCAGTTGGTTCTGAAACTCCAGTTGAAAGACTGTCAATTGATAGTACAGGTTTAGCAACATTTTCTAATGGCGTAGATATCAGCAATGTAGATAACCAATTGAAAATTACTCGTAATGGAAATCAATACTTACTCATTGAAAATAATGATATTACAACATTTCCACTTTTTGTTAGTTATTCTGATATAGCAAATGCTAAAGTAATGAAATATGATGCAAGAACTGATGCTGCAGGAACTGCTCCAACAGGTGGTAATTTAGGTCATATATTCACTATCAATGGTATAGAAAAGTTAGGTGTTTATTCAACAAGTACAACTGTAACAGGCAATCTAACTGTTTCTGGTAATTTGACAATCAATGGTACAACCACTACTGTCAATTCAACTACCGTTACTATTGATGACCCAGTCTTTACTTTAGGTGGAGATGTTGCTGCAGTTTCTGATGATAATAAAGACAGAGGTATTGAATTCAGATATCATAATGGCACTACTGCTAAAACTGGTTTCTTTGGTTTTGATGATAGTACTGGCAAATTTACATTTATCCCAGATGCAACTAATACTTCTGAAGTATTCTCTGGAACTAAAGGTACTATTGATGCTAACATTGATTGGGCAGATATTCTTAACAAACCTTCTTCAGGTGCTGGTGCCGGTACAGTTACTTCAGTATCAGTAGTATCAGCTAATGGTTTTGCAGGTTCAGTTGCAACTGCTACTTCAACTCCAGCTATTACTATTTCTACTTCAATTACTGGATTACTAAAAGGAAATGGCACAGCAATTTCTGCTGCAGTTGCAGGTACTGATTATCTTTCTCCTTCAACTACAATTGATGGTGGTTCATTCTAAATCCAATCATTATTCAGGTTCTCGTTTTTCTGATAGATATCAGAGAGAACCTGAATAACATTATTACGTAACCCTTACATAAGGAACTATAAAATGGCACAAACAATATTACTAAAACGCTCTGCTACTCCAGGCAAAGTACCTCTTACAACTGATTTAGCATTAGGCGAAATAGGTATCAATACTTATGACGGTAAAATGTATTTCGAAAAAGATAATGGAACCGTTTCGATTGTTCAAGTTGGTACAGTTACTTCAGTTGGAGGAACAGGAACAGTCTCAGGATTGACATTGACAGGAACTGTAACGGGTTCTGGAAGTTTGACATTAGGTGGTACTTTAGCATTAGTCAATGGAGATATCCCAGCTACTTTGACTGGCAAAACTTACAATGGATTGACATTGACTGCTGCAGCAACTGGCTTTACGATTGCTGGTGGTACGACAAGTAAAACCTTGACAGTAAGTAACACCTTGACCTTGACTGGTACTGATGCATCTTCAATTGCATTTGGAGCAGGTGGTACTGTAGCTTATACATCAAACAACTTATCCGCATTTGCTACTACTACTTCAGCTCAATTAGCAGGTGTTATCTCTGATGAAACTGGTTCAGGCTCTCTTGTATTTGCAACATCTCCAACTTTAGTAACACCAAACATTGGTGTTGCAACAGGTACTTCATTCAACAGCATTACTGGTCTTTCTTCTACTACTCCACTTATCAATGGAACAGCGGCTGTTGGTACAGGAACAACAGTAGCAAGAGCTGATCACGTGCATCCAAGTGATACATCAAAATTATCACTTACTGGCGGAACTGTTGTAGGTGATTTGACTTTATCACATGCATCACCTAGCATTTATTTCTACGAAACTGATGCTGCAGTAGATACCAAAAGATGGTTATTGGTTGCTGACGGTTCATCATTCCAACTTCAAATCAGAACTGATGCTAATGTGTATGTTGGCAATGTAATGACAATAACACGAGCAGGTAATGCTACTTTTAGTGGTACTGTAACTGCAGACTCATTCAATAGTATCACCGGTCTTTCTTCTACTACTCCTTCTGCTTTAGGTACTGCAGCTGTTGGTACAGGAGTTACAGTTGCTCGTGCTGATCACGTTCATGCAATGCCTACCTTAGATGCATTATCTAATACCACGATAACTACTATTGCTTCAGGCGAAATATTGAAGTGGAATGGTACTGCTTGGGTTAATAACACATTAGCAGAAGCTGGTATTCAAGCAGCAGGTTCATATCAACCACTTGATGCAGACCTTACTTCTTGGGCTGGTGTAACACGAGCAGCTGGTATTGACACATTCGTTACAACTCCAACTTCTGCCAATTTAGCCGCTGCAGTAACTGATGAAACGGGAAGTGGAGCTCTTGTTTTTGCTACATCACCTACATTAGTAACTCCAGTTCTTGGTGTTGCAACAGGTACTTCATTCAATAGCATTACTGGTCTTTCTTCTACTTCGCCAGTTATGAGCGGAACAGCGGCTGTTGGTACAGGAACAACAGTAGCAAGAGCTGATCACGTGCATCCAAGTGATACATCAAAATTATCACTTTCTGGCGGAACAATGACAGGAAGTATTGTCATTCCAACAGGACAGCATATTACTGTTACTGATGCTCCTGTTAATGGAACTGATGCAGTCAATAAGAATTATGTTGATGCTAACTTAGCTGGTTTATCTTGGAAAGACTCGGTACGAATTGCAACAACTACTAACATCACTTTATCAGGATTGCAAACAATTGATGGATTAGCAGTAACTGCTGGTATGAGAGTTCTTGTAAAAGACCAAACTACTGCTTCTCAAAATGGTATCTATGTAGCTTCTGCTACTGCATGGACTCGTGCTGATGATATGGATGCAACTACTCCAATCAACGAGCTTAACAGTGCTGCAGTATTTGTTGAAGGTGGTTCTACCCAACAAGATACAGGTTGGACGCAAATCAATGCAGTAACAACATTAGGAACTGATGCTATCACATTTACACAGTTCAATG
>SXGU01227863.1_pt1 | contig 16443 bp, 17 predicted proteins | sample 3174531 | NCBI WGS metagenome assembly SXGU01 (sample SAMN11356863, study PRJNA531348) | freshwater metagenome | isolation source: freshwater sample F1-140 | place: China: Fuxian Lake, Yuxi | collected 2017-12-25 | reverse complement strand
CGGCGATCGTCGTCGCCCGGATCCGGGACTCGGCGAACGCCAGGTCCTCGGGAACTCGCGGGCTGAGGTGGTGGCAGACCATGAGCATGTCGAGGTGCTCGGCGACGGTGTTGACCGTGTGCGGGAGCGTCGGGTTGGTCGACCCGGGGATCACGTGGGGGAGCGAGGCGACCTCGATGATGTCCGGGGCGTGGCCGCCTCCGGCCCCCTCGGTGTGGAACGCGTGGATCGAGCGGCCCGCGATGGCCGCCACCGTCGACTCCAGGAAGCCGGCTTCGTTGAGCGAGTCCGAGTGCAGGGCGACCTGGAGCCCGTGCTCGTCGGCAGCCCGGAGCGCGGCGTCGATGGCGGCCGGGGTCGAGCCCCAGTCCTCGTGCACCTTGTACGCCGCCGCGCCGGCCAGGGCCTGCTCGGCAAGTCCCTCCGCGCTGACCGTGTTGCCCTTGCCCATGAGCAGGACGTTGACGGGCAGGTGGTCGAGGGCCCGGTGCACCGCCTGCAGGTGCCACGCGCCCGGGGTCACCGTCGTGGCGCGGGAGCCCTCGGACGGTCCGGTGCCACCGCCTCCGACCGTCGTGATGCCGGTGGCGAGCGCCTCGTGGACCTGGGAGGTCGACAGGAAGTGCACGTGGACGTCGATCGCCCCGGCCGTCAGGATCCGGCCCTCGCCGGAGATGACGTCGGTCGAGGGCCCGATCGCCAGGTCGGGATGGACGCCGTCGGCGATGTCGGGGTTGCCGGCCCGGCCGAGCGCCACGATCCGGCCGTCCCGGATGCCGATGTCGGCCTTGACCACCCCCCAGTGGTCGAGGACCACGACGTTCGTGATGACCGTGTCCGGTGCACCACCCGCCCGGGTGGTGGTGCCCTGGGCCATCGACTCCCGGATGGACTTGCCACCGCCGAAGACGGCCTCCTCCCCGCCGAACGTCAGGTCCTGCTCCACCTCGACCCACAGGTCGGTGTCCCCGAGCCGGACCTGGTCACCGGTCGTGGCGCCGTAGAGCGCGGCGTACTCCGCCCTGGTCAGCTCAGCCATCGGTCCGCTCCCTCACCTGGATGCCGGGGACGACCTGGCGGCCCCGCAGCGCGACGACGGCGACCTCGCGGGACGCCCCGGGCTCGAACCTGCGCGACGTCCCCGACGGGATGTCCAGCCGAAACCCGTGGGCCGCCTCGCGGTCGAAGTCGAGCGCGGCGTTCGCGTCGGGCAGGTGCAGGTGCGACCCGATCTGCACCGGCCGGTCGCCGGTGTTGACGATCACCAGGGTGTGCCGCTCGTCGGCGCCGCGGTCGGCGTTGATCTCGAGCGAGCCGGTCGCCAGGCGCTTGGCTCCCGGCCCCTCACCGTCCGCCCCGGCGATGGGGTCGTGGATCGTCACCAGCTTGCGGCCGTCCGGGAACGTGGCCTCCACCTGCACGTCGTGCAGCATCTCCGCCACCCCCGGCATGACCTGGTCGGCGCGGAGCACCTGCCGGCCGGACTCCATCAGCTCCGGAACCCCGACTCCCTCGCGGGCCCGCTCGATGACCCAGGTGGACAGGAGCGCGACCGCCTCCGGGTGGTTGAGAAGCACGCCGCGGTCGAGACGGTCCCGGGCCACCATGCCGGCGACCGCCAGCAGCAGCTTCTCGGTGTCGCCCGGGGTGAGATGCATGACGCGACGCTAGGTGCCGCGGGTAACGGCAGTGTTACAGGTCATTGCTACGGGGCGTCGCGGACGGCTTCGGCGACGGGCGTGTCGCCGTTCACCAGGTCCCACTGCCGGCCGTGGGTCCTGTCGAGGCCGAGCACCGCGGCGACCACCGCCGCCACGTCCGCGCGGGTCACGTCACCGCGCGGGACGTCGTGGCCGAGCGTCACCAGCCCGGTGGCCGGGGCGTCGGTCAGGCGTCCGGGCCGGAGGATGGTCCAGTCGAGGCCGCTCTCCCGCAGCGCCGCGTCGGCGTCCCGCTTCGCCTCGACGTACGCCCGCCACACCTCACCGGTGTCCTCCGGGAGAGGGTCGTCGACGCCGATCGCCGAGATCTGCACGAACCGCGAGATCCCCGCCTCCTGGGCGCCGGCCATCGACTTCAGCGAGCCCTCGAGGTCGACGGTCCGCTTGCGCTCCTTGTTGCCGTCCGGGCCGCCGCCCGCGGCGAACACGACGGCGTCACAGCCGGAGAAGGCAACTGCGAACTCCGCCGCGTCGGCCTGCTCGATGTCGAGCATCCGGACCTCGGCGCCGCGTCGCTCCAAGTCGTCGCGGTAGGCCTCGCGGCGCACCAGCGCCACGGCGTCGTGATCGGATCTCCGGAGCTCGACGAGTAGATGTCTGGCCACGTGTCCGTGCCCACCGACGACGGCGATTCGCATGTCGACCACCGTACGCAGCGACGGCTGGGACCCTGGGCCGGGGACCTAGGACGCGGTCGCGGGCGCGAACCGCTTCGGGTTGTCGGGATCGACGCGCAGCCGCACCTGGTCACCAGGCATCGGCCGAGTGCCCATCTCGTAGAGCATGGTCAGCGAACCCCGGTAGCTCCCGGAGCCGTCCGCGGCCGGGATGTCGAGCTCGACCTTGCGCCGGACGTGGATGTTGTTGACGACCGTGGTCATCCGGGTGGGCACCTCGCGGACGACGACCGCCGTGACCAGCCGGCCGTGCTCGTCCAGCCTGATGGCGCTCGTCGCCGCGACCGCGACGGCTACCGCGGCCCCAGCCGCCAGGACCAGCAGGACCAGGGACGCGCCCAGGCTGTAGGGGGCGCCGTAGTGCACGACCCAGGGCAGGAGCGAGCCCATGAACAGCCACCACATCGACAGGTGCCCGACAGGTCTGCTGAGCAGGACGAGGACCAGGACCTGGACGCAGTAGCTGATGACCCAGAGGAGGACCAGCCCTCCTTCCGCGTCGATGTCACCACCGACGCCCGCGGGTGCGTTCGCCTCGAAGAGACCCAGCCGGAGCAGCACGGTCGGAGTGGCCACCACCACCCACCAGCCCGCCATCATGGCGACGACCTGGCCGCTGCGGCTCATCTCGTGAGCGCCTGGACCAGCCGAGCGGCGGGGCTCTCCAGGTTGTACCTCTCCGCCAGGTCGATCACCCGCTGCGGGTCCGGGGGAGTGACCGGGCAGCCGATGCCGCGCCGGTCCAGGTCGAGGTCCCTCGAGACCGCCACCACCTGCGGCGCCACCGCCAGGTAGTCCGCCGCCGCCTTGATCTTGCCGCGTGGACCGGGACCGAGGTCGGCGTCCGGGTCGTCGACGGCGGCGAGGATGCCGGCCATGTCACCGAACCGGTTGAGCAGGGTGGCGGCGGTCTTGTCACCGACGCCCGGCACCCCCGGCAGCCCGTCCGACGCGTCTCCCCGGAGCGTCGCGAAGTCGGCGTACTGGCGTGCGTCGATCCCGTACTTCTCGCGGACCCAGGCGTTGTCCACCCGCTCGTGCTTGCTGACGCCGCGGCCGATGTAGAGCACGCGCACGTCGGCCTCGTCGTCGACCAGCTGGAAGAGGTCCCGGTCACCGGTCACGATGTCGACCGGCTGCCCGGCGTCGGTCGCCAGCGTCCCGATGACGTCGTCGGCCTCTGCGGCGGGTGCCCCGATGACGCAGATGCCGAAGGCCTCGAGGGCCTCGAGGATGATCGGGATCTGCACCTCCAGAGGGTCGGGGACCTCCTCGACGTCCACGGCAGTCGGCCGGGCGGCGACGACCCGGTGTGCCTTGTACGACGGCAGCAGGTCGACCCGCCACTGCGGCCGCCAGTCCTCGTCCCAGCAGCACACCAGGTCGGTCGGCCGGTACTCGCCGACCAGGCGGGCGATCATGTCCAGGAGCCCCCGCACCGCGTTGACCGGGATGCCGTCGGCGGCCGTGATCTCCGGGACCCCGAAGAAGGCCCGGAAGTACATCGAGGCGGTGTCGAGGAGCATCAGCCGACCGGAGCCGGACCGGGTCGTGGTCATCTGCCGCATCCTGTCAGAACAGGTTCTACCCTGAGCCGCGTGACACCGTCCGATCTCGAGCCCACCGATCGCAAGATCCTCGAGTTGCTCGCCGTCGACGGCCGGATGTCCTTCACCGACCTCGGGAAGGCCACCGGGCTCTCGACGTCCGCCGTCCACCAGCGGGTCAAGCGCCTGGAGCAGCGCGGGTTGATCCTGGGCTACGGCGCCACCGTCAACCATGACGAGATCGGGCTGCCGCTGACCGCGTTCATCTCGATCCGGCCGATCGACCCGTCCCAGCCGGACGACTCGCCTGACCGGTTGAGCGACATCCCCGAGATCGAGTCCTGCTGGTCGGTCGCGGGGGAGGAGTCCTACATCCTCAAGGTCCGGCTGAGCACACCGAGCCAGCTCGAGGGCCTGCTCGCCCGGATCCGGGCGGCTGCCAACGTCTCGACACGCACCACCATCGTGCTGTCGACCTACTACGAGAACCGTCCCGTCACCGGAGGGTGACTCAGTAGGCCTGCAGCGCCGCCGTACGCCGCGACGCCTCGGCCATCTCGGCGGCCTTGAGCACCCCGTCGTCGTCACGGGCGTGCTCGGCCCACCACGCCTGACCGGCGGCCGGCAGGGTGTGGATCGGGTCGTAGTAGGCGTAGGTGCGGTTCAGCGCCTCGGGGTCCTCGGCCTCGATCGAGGTCCGGTAGTTCTTGGTCCAGTAGGAGATGCCGCGCTCGGTGTCGTAGTCGGCGAGCTGGTGGACCCACCGCTTCCCGACGAAGGGGACGTCGCAGACGATCCGCGGCGTCGCGAACCCGGGCAGGTAGCCCATGATGTGGTGCTGCAGCCGCTGCGCGTCGGCGACCGAGACCCTCCAGTGCTCCGAGAACGGGATCATGTCGCACATGTAGAAGTAGTAGGGCATGATCTGCGCCCCGTCGAGCAGCCGGAAGCACAGGTCGAGCAGCGCGTGCGGGTCGGCGTTGACCCCGTTGAGCAGCACGCCCTGGTTGCGGACGTCGCGCAGGCCGGCGTCGAGCATCGCGCGGGTCGCGTCGGCCACCAGCGGCGTGATCGAGTGCGCGTGGTTGGCGTGGGTGTGCATGGCGATCGAGACCCCCCGCGCCCGCGCGAGTGCCGCCACGCGGGAGACCCCCTCGACGACGTCGGGCTGCAGCCAGTGCTGCGGCAGGCCCACCAGCGCCTTGGTGGCAAGCCGGATGTCCCTGATGTTCTCGATCTCGAGCACCGCGGTGAGGAACGCCTCGAGCCGCGGCCACGGCATGTTGGCGACGTCGCCGCCGGAGACGACCACGTCGCGCACCTGCGGGGTGCGGCGCAGGTAGTCGAGCATGTCGCCGAGCCGGTCGTTCGGCTTGGCGACGAACTTGAGCTTGTCGATGACCGGCGTCGAGTTGCCCACCAGGTCCATGCGGGTGCAGTGGCCGCAGTACTGCGGGCAGGTGGGGAGCAGCTCCGCGAGCACCTTGGTGGGGTAGCGATGCGTCAGCCCCTCCGTGGCCCACATGTCGTGCTCGTGCAGCGAGTCCCGGGTGGCGTGCGGGTGCGAGGGCCAGTCGGTGCGCCGGTCGGAGAACACCGGCAGCATGTAGTGCCGGATCGGGTCGGCGTAGAACGCCTCCGTCAGCGACCCCGGCCCGGCAGGAGTGACGTGCGGGACCATCGTGTTCATCATCTGCGGGGGGACCAGCATGGACATGGTCGCCCGCTCGTTCTGGTCGCGCTCGAGGTCCGCGTAGAACCGGTCGTCGACCAGGTCGCCCAGGAGCTCGCGGAGCTGCTTGACGTTCTTCACGCAGTGGGCGCGCTGCCACTGGACCGACGCCCAGTCCTCGGCGGTGACCTCGCGCCACCCCGGGAACCGGGTCCAGTCCGGCTCGACGAGCTCGACACGCTGGTAGGGGTAGGGCTGCCCGGTCCCGAGCCCGATGGACGTTTCAATGGTCACTGTGACACTGTAGGTGGACGATCTGCGGTGTGTCCAAGAGCACGCCGCAAATCATCCTGTCCAGATATGTTACTGAGGAGAAACTTCGTGCGCGCCGAGGCAGTTCCGGGTGATCCGACCGGGTTGCACCGGGTCCTGGACCAGCCGGCGGTGCTGCCGCAGGCAGCCACCCGCCTGGACACCCGGCGCGAGCTGTGGCCCGACGAGGTTCGGGTGCGGGTCGAGCGGCTCAACCTGGACGCCGCCTCGTTCCGGCAGCTGGAGCGCACCCACGGAGGCGACGGGAGCGCCGTCCGGGCACAGGTCCTCGAGATCGTGGCCGAGCGCGGCAAGATGCAGAACCCCGAGACCGGGTCCGGGGGGATGCTCGTCGGCACCGTCGAGGAGGTCGGCCCCACGTCACCGCTCGGTCTGGCGGTGGGGGACCGGGTCGCCACCCTCGTATCGCTCACGCTCACGCCGCTGGTCATCGAGGACGGGCTGGCCGGCTGGGACGGTCTGTCCGAGCAGGTGCCGTGCGACGGCTACGCCGTGCTCTTCGGCCGCTCCATCGCCGCCCGGATCCCTGACGACCTGCCGGCCGAGCTCAGCCTCGCGGTCATGGACGTCTGCGGCGCCCCGGCGCTCACGCACCGGGTGGTCGGCCAGTACGCCGAGCCGGTCGTGGCCGTGGTCGGCGCGGCCGGCAAGTCGGGTTCGCTGAGCCTGGCCGCCGCGGCGAAGGCCGGCGCCAAGCGGACCGTCGGGATCGTCCCGCACGAGGCGGAGGCGGACCTGCTGCGCGGCACCGGTCTCGCCGACCACGTGGTGGTCGCCGACGCCCGCGACCCGATCGCGACCCGGGACGCGGTGCTGTCGGCCGTCGGGGGGACAGCCGACATCACCGTGGTCTGCGTCGACGTCCCCGGCTGCGAGGGCGGCGCCATCCTGGCCACCTCCTCGGGCGGGACGGTCATCTTCTTCTCCATGGCGACGTCCTTCTCCGCCGCTGCGCTCGGCGCGGAGGGACTGGCCGCCGACGTGACCATGCTGGTCGGCAACGGCTACGTCCCCGGCCACGCCGACTACGCCATGCAGCTGCTGCGGGAGAACGACGCTGTCCGCGGCCTCTTCGAGCGTCGGCTGGTGGACGCATGACCAAGCGAAAGCCCGTCCTGCAGCTCGACCCCGCCGACGTACGCCGGGCCCGCACCCTCGCCCGCAAGGCCGGCCGCCCGATCGTCAAGCTGGCCCAGCAGCACACGACGGTCTCCGTGGAGCGGGCCACTCTTCGGATCGCCGGACTGGCGGGAGCCGACGCTGAAGGCACACCCTGGGTCAACCGGCTCGCCGACGTCGTCCGCGCCGACCTCGACGAGGACGGTGGCCTTGCCCACGGCCTCGCGCTCCCGGTGTGGGACGCGCTGCTTCGGGGCGAGGCGGAGGACCTGGCCACCCTGGCGCAGAAAGCGAGCGCCGGGTCCGTCCGGTTCCGGCTGCCCGAGGGCCGGGACGCCCAGCGCGCGCGGGCGGCCGCGAAACGCCAGGTCGGCGCCGGCATCAAGCTCATCGACAAGCGCCGGGTGGAGCGGGACCGGATGATCGCCAGGATCGGCGACGCCCCGCGCCAGCCGTGGATCTACCTCATCGTGGCCACCGGCGACATCCACGAGGATATCCCCCAGGCGCAGCAGGCCGCTCGCGAGGGCGCCGACGTGATCGCCGTGATCCGCTCGACCGGTCAGAGCCTGCTCGACTACGTGCCGGAGGGCGCGACCCGCGAGGGCTTCGCCGGCACCTACGCCACCCAGGAGAACTTCCGGCTGATGCGGGCCGCCCTCGACGAGTCCAGCAAGGAGCTGGGCCGCTACGTGCGGCTGACCAACTACGCGTCGGGTCTCTGCATGCCCGAGATCGCGGCGCTCGCCGGCCTCGAGCGGCTCGACATGATGCTGAACGACTCGATGTACGGGATCCTCTTCCGCGACATCAACCCGGTGCGCACGTTCGTCGACCAGCGGTTCAGCAGGCAGGTCCACGCCCGCGCCGGCATCATCATCAACACCGGCGAGGACAACTACCTGACCACGGCCGATGCGGTCGAGGCCGCGCACACGGTCACGACGAGCCAGCTGCTCAACGAGTACTTCGCCAAGGAGGCCGGGCTCGACGACTGGCAGCTCGGACTGGGCCACGCCTTCGAGATCGACCCGGACGTCCCCGAGTCGTTCCGGCTCGAGCTGGCGCACGCCATGCTCGCCCGCGAGCTGTTCCCGGACGCACCCCTCAAGTGGATGCCCCCGACCCGGCACATGACCGGCGACGTCTTCCGGGGCTACCTGCTCGACGGGTTCTTCAACCTGGTGGGCGCGCTCACCGGGCAGGGCATCCTGCTCGTCGGGATGATGACCGAGGCGGTGGTGACGCCGTGGCTCTCCGACCGGGACCTGGCGCTCCAGAACGTCCGCTACGTGATGAACGCGGCCGGCAACCTGCACGAGGACTTCCACCCGGCCCCCGACGGGTTCATCGCCCGCCGGGCCCGGGAGGTGCTGGGGGAGTCCATCGAGCTCTTCGAGCAGATCCTCGACCACCCGCACGGCCTGCTGGGCGCGATCGCCGACGGCACCTTCGGGCTGATGAAGCGGCCCGCGAACGCCGGCCGCGGCCTCGACGGCGTGGCCCGCAAGTCGACGGCCTACTACAACCCCGCGACCGAGCTCCTGGAGGCGGGGCGATGACCGTCATCCGGCCCTACGGCGACACCACCGGCGACGGCATGGTGCAGACCAGCTTCACGCTGCCCGTTCCGCACTCCAAGCAGGCCGAGGGCGCCGCACTCCAGCTCGCCAACAAGATGGGGATGGACCCGGCCCTGGTGGTCCACGCCAAGCCGATGGGCCCCGAGTTCACGTTCTTCGTCGTCTACGGGCGGGTCAACCACCTGGTCGACACCGACAAGGTCGTGGTGGTCGAGCGGGACTTCCCCCTGCTCACGCCCAAGGAGGTCAACGCCGCCGTCAAGCGCGGGCTGCGCCGGCGCCTGGTCGTCGTCGGGGCCTGCATCGGCACCGACGCCCACACTGTCGGCATCGACGCGATCCTCAACATCAAGGGCTTCGCCGGCGAGAAGGGCCTCGAGTACTACCGCGAGCTCAAGGTGGTCAACCTCGGGGCCCAGGTCTCCGTGCCGCAGCTCGTGGCTCGCGCGAGCGAGGAGAAGGCGGACGCCGTCCTGGTCTCGCAGGTCGTCACCCAGCGCGAGGCGCACCTGCTCAACACCCGGGAGATGTCGGCGGCGTTCCGCGAGGCCTACCCGGAGGCCCGACGGCCCCTCCTGGTCGTCGGTGGACCCCGCTTCGACGAGACGATGTCCCACGAGCTGGGTGTCGACCGGGTGTTCACCCGGGGGACCACGCCCGGCGAGGTGGCATCGTTCCTCGTGCACCGGCTCGTCGAGAGGAAGGTCTCCTGATGACCGCCCCCGGGGAACCCCAGGTCGGCACCGTCGTGACGCACCGCCGCTACGTGCCCTACTCGCACGCGCACTACGCCGGCTCCCTGGTGGATGGCGCCTACGGCCTGGCGCTGTTCGGCGACGTCGCCACCGACCTGTGCATCAGCACCGACGGCGACGAGGGCCTCTTCGCGTCCTACGACGACGTGCAGTTCGTCGCACCGGTGCGCGCCGGTGACGTGGTCGAGGTGAGCGCCGAGCTGGTCCGGGTCGGCAGCCGGTCGCGGGGGATCGCCTTCACCCTGACCGTGGTCGCCCGAGGGGAGCCGACCGACGAGGCCCCCGGTGCGGCCCGGCGCCTGGACCCACCTCTCGTCGCGACCACCGCGACGGGGACGGTCGTCGTCCCCCCGCGCCGACCGCTCTAGACCTGGCTCGGCGTGTCGGTCCGACACGCCGCGCAGCGCGGGAAAACCCGGCGAAATCCGTGAACTCGTGGTGAACGGCGGGTGGCCGCTTGACCTGCGAGGACGCGCGTTTGCGCAGGTCACGAGGCGGTTGACAAGCCCCGCTCCAGAGAGTGAAGGTGGCCGCCGTCCGCTCATGCAGATCGCGGGAGGTGCACCGGTCCACCTGTCCTCACCGAGGGTGAGATGCCATCACCTGAACGGTGGGGACGTGGAGATCGGAGCGCTCCGCGAGAGTGGGGGCGGAGGGGCCCGCACCCCCTAGACAACGGCCCGACCACGTCATCCAGTCGATTCTCGGGCTGGACCGAAGGGCTGCGGGGCCCCTCCGACCTCTGCACGGCAGGTAGCGTTGCGCCGTGCTCACCCCGCGCCGCCGACTCCTGTGCGCCGCCGTCGCGGGACTGGCCCTGAGCGCCGCGTTCGAGCCGCTGGCCCTGCCCTGGGTGGTCCCGTTCTCCGTCGCGGCGTTCGCGCTCCTCACTCGCGGTCAGCGGGTGCGCCCGGCGATCGTGCTGGGTCTGGTCTTCGGGGCCACGTTCTACTTCACCCACATCGTGTGGATGCAGGCGGTGGGGATCCCCGCGTGGATCGCGCTGTCGCTCCTGGAGACCTCCTTCTACGGAGTGCTCGGCGCGCTCTCCGCCGTGCTGCAACGTCACCGCCTCTGGCCCTTGTGGTTCGCCGCCGCGTGGACCGCGGTCGAGATCGTCCGCAGCGGCTGGCCCCTCGGGGGCATGCCGTGGGGCCGGCTGGCCTTCGCGGTCGTCGACAGCCCGGTCGCACCCGCGCTGCCCTACGTCGGCGCCGTCGGCGTCACGTTCCTCCTCGCCCTCCTGGGCGCGCTCCTGGCCGCCGTGGCCCGGGCTGCCCTGACATCGGCGCCGGTGCGCCCGGCTGCGCTTGCCCTGGTGGGCCTGTGCGCCCTGCTCGCGCTGCCGGTGGTGATGCCCTGGGACGGCACCGAGAGGGACGACGCCACCGCCACCATCGCGGTCGTGCAGGGCGACGTACCTGGTCGCGGAGACGACATCCTGTACGACTACCGCCAGGTCACCCAGAACCACGCGGACGCGACCGTCGCGCTCGCGGAGCGGGTCGCCGCCGGCGAGGTGCCCGAGCCGGACTTCGTGCTCTGGCCGGAGAACTCCACCGCCACGGACCCGTTCGACGACGCCTCCACCAACGCCCAGATCACCGAGGCGAGCGACGCGATCGGCGTACCGATCCTGGTCGGCGCGATCGCCGACGGTGGACCCAACCAGGTCCTCAACCAGGGCATCGTCTGGGACCCGTACACCGGCGCGGGGGAGCGCTACACCAAGCGACACCCGGTGCCCTTCGGGGAGTACGTCCCGCTCCGGTCGGTGTTCCTCCGCTACAACTTCTTCGACCGGCTCCGCGACGTGGGTCGCGACATGCTGACCGGCACCCGCGACGAGCCACTCGACGTGGGAGGGGTGTCCGTGGCCGACGCGATCTGCTTCGACATCGCCTACGACGACGGTCTCACCGCGCAGATCTCCCGTGGAGCCGAGCTGCTGGTCGTGCAGACGAGCAACGCGACGTTCATCCGGACCGACCAGATCGACCAGCAGTTCGCCATCACCCGGGTGCGGGCGATCGAGACGGGACGGTGGACAGCGGTCGCGTCGACCAACGGCGTGAGCGGCGTGATCGCCCCTGACGGATCCGTCGTCGACGTCGCCGAGCCGCGCACCCAGGACGTGCTGCTCGAGCAGGTGACCCTCATCGACACGTTGACCCCCGCGACCCGGATCGGCCCCTGGTCGGGACGCGTGGCCGCACTTCTCACGGTCGTGGGACTCCTGGTGGCGCTTCGTGGCCGTCGTGCCCGGACCGACACCGAGATCCCGCCGACCCAGGCCGACCCCGAGCTGGTGGGTGCGCGATGACCTCGGACCTGGGCCGCGTCGTGATGGTGGTCCCGACCTACAACGAGGCCGACAACCTGGAGTGGATCGTGGGTCGGCTGCGCGCCGTCCAGCCGACGGTCGACGTCCTGGTCGTCGACGACGGGTCCCCGGACGGCACCGGCGAGGTGGCGGACCGGCTGGCCGGCGCCGACCCGGCGGTCCACGTGCTGCACCGCCACGCGAAGGCGGGGCTGGGCGCCGCTTATCTGGCCGGTTTCGCGTGGGCGCTGGCAGCGGGCTACGACGTGATCGGCGAGATGGACGCGGACGGGTCGCACCAGCCCGAGCAGCTGGACAGGCTGTTGACCGCGCTGGACGACGCGGACCTGGTCATCGGGTCCCGCTGGGTGCCCGGCGGCTCGGTCGTGAACTGGCCGTGGCGGCGCGAGCTGCTGTCCCGCGGGGGCAACCTCTACGTCCGGCTGCTGCTCGGTATCGACGTGCGGGACGCCACCGCGGGCTTCCGGCTGTTCCGGCGTTCGGCGCTGGAGAAGATCGACCTCTCGTCCGTGCAGTCCACCGGCTACGTGTTCCAGACCGACCTGGTCACCCGGTGCCTGCGGGCCGGACTGGTCGTCCGCGAGGTGCCGATCGAGTTCGTCGAGCGGGTGCGTGGCGACTCGAAGATGAGCGGCGCGGTCGCGGCGGAGTCGCTGCGCCGGATCACCAGGTGGGGGCTGCGTGAGCGCCGCGACCAGGTCCGCCGCGCGGCCCGACGCGAAGGACGCCGGTCGTGAGCCGGCGCAGGGGAGGCCTCGGCTGGGTCCTGGTGGCCGCGTTCGTCGTCGTGCCCCTGGTCGAGATCTACGTCCTGATCCAGGTCGGTCAGGTGATCGGTGTCTGGTGGACGATCCTGCTCCTGATCGCCGACAGCATCCTGGGGACCTGGCTCATCCGCCGGGAGGGCGGACGCGCCTGGCGGGCCCTCCAGAGCGCGCTCAGCAGTGGCCGGATGCCCGCGCGTGAGCTCGCGGACGGGGCGCTGATCCTGGTCGGGGGGACTCTGATGCTCACCCCCGGCTTCGTCACCGACGCCTTCGGCATCCTGTTGATACTGCCGTTCACCCGGCCGGTCGCCAGACGGCTGCTCACCACCGTGGTGGCGCGCCGGCTCGTGGCGGTCCCGCCACCCGGGCGGCCCCGCGGTGGCGGGTCAGGCCCGGTCGTGCCGGGCGAGGTCGTCGATCCCGACTAGGACTCGCCCCTCCGCGGATCAGGCGGAGGCTTTGCGCTTCCGCGCGTTGGCGCGGTGCAGGTGCGCCGGGCCGATCTGACCGTCGCGCAGCAGCTCGAGGCGCTCCTTGAGGATGTCCTCGAGCTCCTTCTCCGAGCGGCGCTCGAGCAGCATGTCCCAGTGGGTCCGGACCGGCTTCTCCGCCTTGACGACCTTCTCGATGCCGTCGGTGCTGAGTGCCTCGGCACCGCAGCGCGGGCACTCCCACACGGCCGGGATCTCGGCCTCGATGGACATCGTGATCTCGAACTCGTGCGCCTCGGGACAGCGGTAGCCGACCTGCTGACGGGCCGCGAACTCGATGCCGCGCTCGTCCTCGAAGCTCTGGCCTCCCAGGCGGGCTCCACGCAATGTGCGCTCAGCCATGAGGCACCTCCATGTCTTTGTTTCCCCGTTGTGTCTGACGTCCCGGGGGTTGGACGCTGGCCGCGCCACGCAGGTTGCGCGAAGGGCGCATCCTGAACTCCCGAGGTCTTCAACGGTAGCGGGAACCACACTGTTCCCGAAATTTCAAGACGTACCGCCAGTATGCGCGGCAACTGACTAGACCGCCGCGGGACGCCGCCGCTTGGCGTCAGGCCCGGCGGGGGGCGGTGTTGCCGGCGTCCCGGATCCCGCGAGCCGTGTCGACCTTCGCGAGCAGCAGCCCACCGACGATGAAGAACACGATGAGCGCGAAGATGGCCGGTCGGTAGGAGTCGGTGAACTGGTAGACGAGCCCGAACACCAGGGCGCCGAACCAGGAGGTCCCTCGCTCCAGCGCGTGGTAGAAGGAGAAGAACTCGGCCTCCTTGCCACTCGGGATGAACAGCGAGAAGTAGGACCGCGCCAACGCCTGGGTCCCGCCCAGGACGATGCCGATCGCGGCCGCCAGGACCAGGAACGGCACCAGCTCCCCGTCGGGCAGGAACAGGGCGACGGTGACGATGGCCGACCAGATGCCCAGTCCCACGAGGATGACCGGCTTGGCCCCGACCCGGGCCGCGGCCCGGCCGAAACCGAGCGCGCCGAAGATCGCGACGAACTGGACCAGGAGATAGGTGCCGAGCACGGTCCCGGTCTCGAACCCGAGCTCCTCCTCGCCGTACACCGCCGCCTGCCCGATGACGGTCTGGATGCCGTCGTTGAAGAAGAGGTAGGCGAGCAGGAACGTGAGGGCGACCGGGTAGTTCCGCAGCTCCTTGAGGGTCACCCAGAGCTGGCCGAAGCTGCGCTGGACGACGTTGCCCTCGACGTCCTCGACGTCGGTCGGTGGGCGGTCGCGCAGCCCGAAGTACGGGATGAGGGTGAAGCCGGCCCACCACACGGCCGCGGACAGCATGCTGATCCGGACCGCCATGCCCTCGGAGAGCCCGAAGGTGTCGTGCATGGTCACGAGCACGAAGTTGAGGGCGAGCAGGAGGCCGCCGCCGGCGTACCCGAAGGCCCAGCCCCGCGACGAGACCCGGTCCCGCTCGTCCTCGTCGGAGATCAGGACCAGGATGGCGTCATTGAAGACCGCGGCGGCGCCCATGCAGATGTTGGCCACGATGAACGCCGCGATGCCCAGCTGCCAGTTGTTCTCGGTCACGAAGAACAGCAGGCCCGCGAACGCCGCGCCCGTCCACGCGAAGCCGGCCAGCAGCTCCTTCTTGCGGGACGTCCGGTCCGCCACGGCGCCGAGGAGGGGCAGCAGCACCGCGGCGATGATCGTCGAGGCGGTGATCGTGTAGGCCGGCAGCGAGCCGGGTGCCAGGGAGAGCCCGAGCAGCGACACCCGGTTGTCGACGGCCTCCTCCTCGGCGATGGCGATCAGGTAGGGGCCGAAGAGGACGCCGGCGATCGTCGTCGCGAAGGCGCTGTTGGCCCAGTCGTACCAGTACCAGGCCCGTTGCTCCTTGGCGCGGTCGAGCGGCCCGAGATCCGCGATCCCTGCTGGATCGGTGGCGGTCATGGCGAGTCCCTCCAGTTGCCGCGCTCGATGAGCACGTCCTTCAACACATCCGTGCGGTCGGTGAAGATGCCGTCCACCCCGCGGTCGAGGAGCTCGCGCATCTCGTCGGGGTCGTCGACCGTCCACACGTGGACGGGACGTCCTGCGGCGTGCGCACGGCGGACCAGGCCACGTGACGCGACGGTGAGCCGCCCCCGACGGTGCGGGACCTGCAGGGCGGCCACCCGGCGACCCGTGAGCAGGTCGGCGAGGCGGCCGCTCGGCAGGAACCGGAACAGCACGACGTCGAGCAGCGACGCGGACGTCGGCACCCGCCCGCGGGTGTGCCTGCGGAACTCGCGGAGCCGGGCCCGGCTGAAGGAGCCGACCAGGACCCGGTCCCACGCCTCCCGCTCGGCGATGAAGTCGGCGAGGGCCCGGGCGGCACCGTCGGACTTGAGGTCGATGTTGAAGCGGGCCTGCGGGAACTCGTCGAAGAGCTGGGCCAGGGTGGGGACCTGTTCCCGCCCGCCCACCAGCGCGCGCCGCACCTGCTCGAAGGTCAGGTCGGTGATCGCGCCCTGCTGGTCGGTGACCCGGTCCAGGACGGTGTCGTGGAACGCCAGCAGGACTCCGTCCGCGGTGACGTGGACGTCGGTCTCGAGGTAGTCGTAGCCGAGCGAGACCGCGTGCTTGAACGCCGCGAGCGTGTTCTCGAGACCCTCGATCTCGGGGTGGTAGGCCCCGCCCCGGTGCGCGAACGCGAGCACGCCGCCGGGCGTGGCCCACTCGCTGGCCGCTCTCGGCGCCTCCCCAACCACGCTGTGCAGTATCCACCCGGCGCGGGTCCGCGGGGAGGCACCACCACCGCGTTAACCTCGGAGACATGGATCCGCTGTCCTGTCCCGTGTGCGAGACCGAGATGGACACCCGCCCGCTCGGTGACGGCGAGGTCCACAGCTGCCCCTCGGGCCACGGGATCTTCCTGCGCCGTGCCGACCTCGGCAGCCTCGTCGAGTCCGAGTCCGACTGGCACCGGCACGCCGGTCAGCACACCCAGCCGATGCCCCGGATCACCGCGGACATGACCGCACCGCCCGCCGGCAAGCCACCGGCGAGAGCCTGGGTCGAAACGCTGTTCTAGGCCCCCGGCGGCCGCTCACCGAGGTCCCGGGGCGAAGCTCGCGGGGGTATCGGTCAGATATCCCTGAAGGGCTCGATGTTCGCGCCCAGCAGGTTGAGCCGCTCGGCGAGGTCCTCGTAGCCACGGTGGATGACGTAGGTCGAGCGCAGGACCGACGTGCCCTTGGACGCCAGCATCGCGAGCAGGATCACCACGGCCGGGCGCAGCGCCGGCGGGCACACGACCTCGGTCCCGGAGAAGTGCGTCGGACCCTCGATCATCACCCGGTGCGGGTCGAGCAGCTTGACGTGGCCGCCCAGCTTGTTGAGCTCGGTCAGGTAGATCGCCCTGTTCTCGTACACCCAGTCGTGCAGCATGGTCTGGCCCTCGGCGACGGCGGCGATCACCGCGAAGAACGGCAGG
>SXGU01484744.1_pt1 | contig 16444 bp, 8 predicted proteins | sample 3174531 | NCBI WGS metagenome assembly SXGU01 (sample SAMN11356863, study PRJNA531348) | freshwater metagenome | isolation source: freshwater sample F1-140 | place: China: Fuxian Lake, Yuxi | collected 2017-12-25 | reverse complement strand
TGAGACCATCAACAAGCTGATGCGGGTGCAGAAGCAGTTGATTCAGGATTTCGGGCGGGAGCCCACCCCGGAGGAAATCGCCGAGGAAATGCAGATGCCCGTGGACCGGGTCCGCGCGGTCCTCAAGATGGCTCAGCAGCCCATCTCCCTGCAAAGCCCTGTAGGCGACAGCGATGACACCAACTTCGGAGACTTCATCGAGGATAAGTCTGCCGAAAACCCATCCGACATGACCAGTTACAGCCTGCTCAAGGAGAAGCTGGCTGGCGTGCTCGATTCCCTGACGGAACGAGAGCGCAAAGTGCTCGAACTCCGGTTCGGACTGGGGGATGGCTATAGCCGAACCCTGGAGGAAGTCGGCAAACAGTTCAAGGTCACCCGCGAACGTATCCGGCAGATCGAGGCCAAGGCCCTTCGGAAGATGCGCCATCCAACCCGGTTACGCCAACTCCAAGGATTCCTTGAAGGCGATGAAGTTGCCGCTTGATCCACGGTTCCCATCCAGCCCAGGCCCCAAACAACGATGGGGCCTTTTTTTTGCTCCGATCCTTCGCCGTTACCCATTACGCTCTCAACGCCCGTGATGAAGCCTTCCTCATCCCATCTGCGTGACTTGGACTATTCCGTGGTTCAGCAATGCATGCATTGCGGGTTGTGCCTGCCGACTTGTCCCACTTACGACGCGACCAAGTTGGAGCGAAACAGTCCCCGCGGACGTATTGCACTCATGCGCGCCATTGCCGATGAGCGATTGGAACCCACCCGAGCCTTCGCCGAAGAAATGTATTTCTGTCTGGGCTGCCTAGCTTGCATGACGGCTTGTCCTGCTGGTGTCAACTACGCCGAACTCTTCGAGCACGCCCGCGCCGAGGCTGAATCCTCTGGAGTCCTCGATTCACCCAAACGATCCCTGATCCGCGCCTTCACTCTGCAATGGCTATTCATGGATCTCAACCGCCTGCAATTAGTCGGAAAAGCCCTCCAACTTTGGCAAGGATTAGGGCTTCAAGGCGCCGTTCGAAACAGCGGCCTGCTAAATTTCTTGCCCGCCCGCTTGCGCGAATTGGAAGCCATGACGCCCACGGTTCAACCCCAGTTTACCAGTGAACTGGTCGAACCCGTCACACCCGCCGTCAGCTGCCGCCGTCACAAAGTCGCGGTGCTTGCCGGCTGCGCCCAAGACCTCATCTTCAGCGATGTCAATCGGGATACGATCGAGGTATTGGCTGCAAATGGGTGTGAAGTCCATTGCCCGCCCTCCCAGCACTGTTGTGGATCATTGCACGCCCACAACGGCGAATGGACTCTGGCTCAGGAATTGGCTCGTCGAAACATCGACCAATTTCCCCCGGATCAATTCGACGCGATCATCACGAATGCCGGAGGGTGCGGTTCCCATCTCAAGCACTACGCCAAATTACTCGCTGACGATCCCCGCTACATCGCCCGAGCCCATCAATGGGACGACAAGGTCAAAGATATTCACGAGTGGCTCGCTACCATCGGCATTGAACCACCGCAACCCACCTCCAAACCCGTTCAAGTGGTCACTTACCACGAAAGTTGCCACCTCTGCCATGGGCAAAAAATCAGTCAGCAACCTCGAGATATTCTAAAGAAGATCCCAGGCATGCGCCTCGTCGAATTGCCCGAAGCCAGTTGGTGTTGCGGTAGCGCTGGCATCTATAACCTCACCCAACCCGAAATGGCGGGCCAACTGCTCGAACGTAAGGTGAATCACATCGCCACAACAGGGGCAAACATCGTCGCCACCGGAAACCCAGGCTGCCTCCTCCAATTGGTCAACGGTTGCGCCGCGCGTGGAATTCAATTGCGAGTCGTCCATCCCATCACACTGCTTGCGGAAGCCTACCGTCATCACGCCTGACCTATGACTTCCGCCCAAGCTATTGAACTGTTCAAGCAATCCGGCGCGTTGCTCGAAGGCCATTTCATTCTCCGAAGCGGTCTCCACAGCCGCCAGTTCTTCCAGTGTGCCCTGGCCTTGCAGCACATGCCCACGGTCGAAAAATTCGGATCCGCTCTCGCCGAAACCATCCGTTCGTTCTCTCCGGAAACCGTCATTGCTCCAGCCATGGGCGGTTTGGTCATCGGGCAAGAAGTCGCCAGACAGCTGGGTTGCCGCTTTATCTTCGCGGAAAAGGAGGAAGGGAAGTTGGTACTGCGACGGGGATTCAAAATCCGTCCAGGTGAACGATGCCTCATTGTCGAGGATGTCGTCACCAAAGGCGGGCGGGTCATGGAAACTCTGGAAATCGTGCGCTCGCTCGGAGGCAACCCGGTGGCTGTGGCCATGTTGGTGGATCGATCGGACGGCACGCTTAATTTAGGAGTGCCCACATCAAGTCTCATCCGACTCCAAGTGGAGACCTTCCCTCCCGATCAATTACCCCCAGACCTGCTCCTAACGCCCGCAATGAAGCCCGGGAGCAAATAACGCCAGGCAATCAAGCCTAATAAAGCTGTTCCATGACCCGCAACCACTGACGGCGGTGCATTTCAACCGCTCCTTCGGTCCAGATCACCACATCCGACCGATCCATTTTGGCGCTCACCGGTAATTGGTTGCGGTTGCGCAACTCGGCGTGTTCCGTGCTCCATCCACGCTCGAGCAGCCGAGTGCGTTGAGAAATCGACGAACAAGCCACACAAATTCGTTGGTTAAATTCGTTCTCATAACCCTTTTCAAAAAGCAGGGGGATCACCACGGCCGAAACTCGAGCTCCGCTGGAGCGCGACTGATTCAAAAATCCAACCCACTCGGCGTGGATTCTGGGATGTAGAATGGCTTCCAATTTCGCGCGCAACTCCGGATCCGAGAAGGCACTCTCAGCCACGATATCACGGCGCATCTCCTGGTGCGGCGTGAGGGAATCGGGCCCAAACACTCGCCCGATCTCCAGCGTCGCCGTCGAGCCTGGCGAGGTCAGTATTTTCGACAAGACATCCGTATCGACCACTGGAATCCCCAGATCCATCAAGATCTGGTAAGTGGTACTCTTACCCATCCCAATTCCGCCGGTGATTCCAAGAGTGATCATCCAAAAAAGAAGCGACCTCAGCAATGCTGAGACCGCTTTTCAAAAGTGAGATGCCGGAGAGACTCAGCGAACCACTGCTCGATAAAACCGTCCGCGGTTCACGGTCGATTCGGTGTCAGTCACAAAGATGAAACCCTTTTCGTTCACATCGGTACGGAGGGTTCGCCACTGGACCAAATCCGAGCTAACCTGAGTCTCGTAGGTCTGTCCGATCTGTCCCTCAATTCGGATTCGCGCGATTCCATTCTTAACTTCCGCCAGCGATAACTTGGCTGCAGAGCCACCATCCACCGCTGGTTGGGTAGGAACCACGAGGTTATCGATGAACGCTGTGTCCAGCCCTGCAGATCGGGCCACATCCTTGGAATAGCGCCATTCGAAGGTCCGAACCCCCGGATTGACACTTAAGGCGTAGGGAGTCCAATCGACTTCACCGGTCCATCGAGATTGGAGAACGCCATCCACATAGAACTCAAACCAGTCCCAACCTTCTTCGGAACTGACCTTATATTCGAAGGTCGCAATGCCCGCGCGAACAGAGGCCTTCAGAATCAGGGAGCTGAATTGACCGTCCTCCACCTCACCTGCTTTGGCAGAGGAATTGCCAAAAGCCGCGGCCTTATCGGACATCGTCCAGGCACTGGCCCCACCCGAAGTGTAAGGCAGATTGGCAAACCCCTCCTCGAAAGGATCGCTGTAGCGGCGCTCCTGGAAAATTGGCTTCAGAGTTGTGTCCGTCGTGATGGGAAATTCCAGCGAATCATCATAGCTGACCAAACTACCAGACCACTGCACGAACTCATGCCGACTGTCGGGAAGCGCACGAATCACGATAGAGGCCCCCTCCGGAAACAATCCAGAACCGATATCCACATTGCCGCCCGCACTTGGTTGCACGATCAATCGGCGAAGGTTCCGAGGAGTAAACGAGTAGGCCAGTTCGACCGTTCCCGCCTGTCCCGCAAACCCATCCAAAGCAATCCGGACTACCGTGCCGCCTTCGACCGCTTGTTCCAAGCGACTATAACCAGCCCCTGGGGTCGCATCGTCGTTAGAACCAAGAGATTCGAGGCTGGCGAGTCGATTTCCGGTATAAACCGCCACCACCGTATCGAAGTTCGAACCCTGAGTATCCAAGGTTAAGATTCCGTTTGCTGGCGGGACAAAGGTGTACCAAATCGAACGACCTCCCTGGTTACCTGCATGCAGAGGTTCACCGAACTCACGGCTCGCGCTCAGCGAATTTGCGGTCAGCTTACCCTCCGTACCGGACAGGGGGGAGGCATTTGAGAGATGATCGTTAACCAGCGTGTCGGTGACGTAGTTGACGGTGATGCGGCTCGGTTGAGAAACATTTTCAGAGATATCTGCCGCCCGCACCTCGATTGAATTAATTCCAGGGCGCAGACGAATGCCCCTTTTTCTCCAACTCTCAGTCCCTTCAGCAGGTTCTGAGAGATTCTCGTTTACCTTGACCAAAATTTCAGTAAGGCCGGATGGGTTCGGATCCTGATCGACGGCCGATCCGCTGATATCAATCGTCCCGCTCGTCGTCACGACACCGATTGATGGCGATAGAATTGTTACCACAGGCGGCAAATTATCGGGTACCGCATTAGGAAGCACTCTCAGACGAATCGAGCCATCCTGACCGATGTTCACACCACCCACGGCAATTCGATAAGTGTTTCCAGCCTTGATGGGGACAACCAACGAACCGTTCTTCTTGGCGCCATCGTTATCAATCGAGGTGATTTCCTTCAGGGTGAGCAATGTGTCCCCTGTATACACTGCGATATACGTGTCGATCGCGCTGCCGACAGTCTCGATCAGCGCGTTGCCCGTAATGCTGGGAGACCACGCGTACCATAGAGATCCCACGGCGCTAGGCACCTTGGCATGAACCGGTTCATTGATCTCTGAGGTCGAATAGCGCGTTGTGTCAGAAAGGATCTGACCTGCAGTGGCGATTTTTCTTGGCTTTCCAAAGTTATCATTCGCAGGGCGTCCACCAGCGGAGTAGGACAGGGTAGTTTCCTTGGTCTCTTTGCCGGGGGCAAACGCTGTCACTTTTATGGTCACAGCGCCCTCCACTGAGGGCGCAGGAATGAGTGATGAATAGATGGCGTCACCCGCAATTTGATCCGGAGCGACACCATCATCTGTGAAATTCATGCCTTGGGCGAAGATTCCAGCGCCTTCCACCGTTGCTGTGACGGAGCCACTCAAAACCGGTACCACATCCGTCAGTTTGATATATAGTGGCGATGTGGCACCGACCAATAAGGAAGAACCGGTGGGTGGATTCGCCGAAGTTTCTAGAATGCCATCCGAGGCTGCTTGAATCGCCTTGAAGGCATTTACCATACCCCCTGTCGACGTGGTCGTCGCCGCAGACGGAATAGTCACCGCAGAAATCAAGATGCGTTCGCGGATTTCAGTCATGTCGGCATTCGGATGGGCAGCAGCGATCAACGCCGCAACGCCAGCAACGTGCGGACAAGCCATGCTGGTTCCGCTGAACGAAGCGTAGGATAGGTCAGACTGGGCGCTGCAGGAATAGATATCGACTCCCGGAGCGGCGATGTGAACCGTGCGACGCCCGTAATTGGAGAACGATGCCAGCAAACCCTTGCGATCGATGGCAGCGACTGACAGCACATTATCGAGAGGAAGATTGGCGGGATACGAGGGGAACAGGTCGTTATCCGCAGAGGAATTGCCCGCGGCAGCAATAAACAAGTGACCCTGCAAGCCCGCTTGGCGAATCGCATCAAAAAGAGCTGTCGAGAACCCGCCACCACCCCAACTATTATTCGAAATCTTGGCCCCCATCTTGACCGCATAATTCAGGCAATCCACCGCGTCGGCAGTGAACCCGCCTCCACCGCTGCCCGTCGAATTAAATAATTTGCACGCCATGATCCGGATATTCCAGGTCACACCCACATGGGGATACCCATTGTTCGCAGCGGCACCTATCGTACCAGCCACGTGCGAGCCATGGTCATTGTCATCAAAAGGATCGCCAGTACCTGTCGTGGCATCGAACCCATAGACGTCGTCGATCACTCCGTTACCGTCGTCATCCAGACCGTTCTTGCGCTTGTCACGCCCAAGACCATCCGACCCGGTCTCACCTTCATTCACCCACATCTGACTCTTCAGATCCGCATGGGTGTAACGAACGCCGGTATCGATGACCGCGACAATCACGTTGGTGCTGCCTGTAGAAATTTCCCAAGCGGAGGCAGCGCCAATGTCAATGCCCGCCCGCCCGCTATCCTGGCCGTTATTCTGGAGACCCCAAAGAGCCCCATCGATAAACTTAGGATCCGAAGGCGTGACGGAGATGTGCCGGACATAATCCGGTTCGACATAAACAAACAAACCGGAATCCCGAAGTTGAACCAACCGGTCCATCAATCGTTGGGCTTGTTCTTCGCTGGAGACGACAGCGGCCGTGCCCACACGGTTGTCGACAGTTTCCAACGCCACCAAACCGGGAACCAATGGATAGGTCCTTGAAATCTTCATTCCGACTGCAGCCAGGGTTGCAGCGGATTGTTGTTGAACCTGTGGGCTCTTGAGATCCCCGATGGAGCGGGCCAACAGGCGTGTGGGGTGCACCTCATGGCTGCCAAGTCGAATAGGATCGACACTCTTGGCGTTAGCGGAGAGGAGTACTCCTAAAGCCAGGGCAGATGCGGTAGCGAATAGCTGCTTGGGCAACATAGTATTCGTGGAATTATCGTGCTTACTCGTTCGATCTGACCCGGTACATCCTTCTGGCTGTGGAGGAGTCTAAGACATCCTCAAAGCGCACCGTTTCAATAAGGTCACTGCGGTTGGTCACACTGCCCAAGGTCTTCCAGACCGAGGACGCCAGCGAATCAGCCGCTTCAATCTGATAAACTCTTCGAGCTGCTCCATCCCAGCGCAAAACGGCCTTCGGCTGTGGTGAACGCACATACTCTATCTTAAGATTGCTCGCACCATCGAACGGGTAGATGTCTTGTCCATTCGCGATACCATCAGCGTCCGAGTCAATCCGGAGACTATCCCGCAACCCACGATTGACGCGGATTGCCCTACCATCTCGAAGCAATACTTCGATACTACTATAGGGCCCGGCGAAGTCGGGTACCCAGCGCAAACGCCCATTCAGTGCGCCATCCAATTGCTCCGCTGGGATACTCGCGCTCGCAAAATAAATGGTTAGATTTTCAGAAATGGTCAGAGAGCGTGCCAAGTTTTCACGAACGGATGGAGAAAGATCAATGTAATCTACATACAGCCCATTGCGCTCACCAGTCCCTTCAAAGAAGAAACCAGAACCCACATCCCCGTTTAGACTTAATCGACCCAAGGCAACATTGTCTAGGAAACCGGCCTTACTCGCCCCCATATCAGTGCCGGCCCATTTGTGTGCCGCTTCGCGTCCCGCTAGTGGATTGCTATCAAAAGACGACCCTAACAAATCACCTGTCTTAGGTTTGGTCAGCAGTTCGAACCCATAGACCGTACTCACACGGTTCAGTGACGCGGATCCCGCATCGCTGAGATCGCCCGAAACATCCAATGTCACACTGGAATCGGTGACGATCTGATGATTTCGCATTTTGATATTCTCAGATCTCAGCGTAATTCGGCCACCACTTTCTATGCGGCCATTCTCCAATTTGGTGTTCTTAGCCCTAATTTGGATCTGTGCGGGTGATGAAAACAGCTGAACCCTGGTATCGCTTTCCACGACATAACCGCCATAAATCAAGCCTGAGTTATCGAACTGATTCACCCAATAATAGTGACCCGCCGCGGCGTTGGTCCCTGTGACAGAAATCGTTTCATAAGGAAAACTAAGATCCGTGCCGAGACTCATCGACCCTGGAACCAGAATGTATCCGTTATTGGTCAGATATTTGAGATTGGGAAAATTGGTGTATGTCCAATTCCCCAGTCTGGCATTGGCGGTGGAATCGAAGAGATCGAAGATCGAGCCCATCGAAAGAGACCCATTAACTGTCAGCGACTCTGTTTCCATTCTAAGGGCGTCGGTCACGGCCATCCGATCGGTCAACGTGGTGTTGGTGGCAGTCGTCAATAGCCCATTCAATTCAACCGGGGATCGTGTTCGAAGAGTACTGTTGATCATCAGCACGTGAAACAGAACATCGACTTGGGTTCCACCGGTCGTATCAATAACACCACCACCGCCACCCCCACCGCCACCGCCACCCCCACCGCCACCCCCACCTCCGCCGCCATCACCACATGGCTCACCTAAGAAGTCCGAAAGCAGCGGGGTGTGGCCAGGAGGACAAGCGGCCTGTTCCTCCACATCGCTACTGGGAGAACCCCCATGCAGTGCCAGTTTCCGCGCGAACGCTGCAGCACCGTTTGTAGGAATGATCACCTGGTTAGTCCATATCGCGCTGTAGATTTCCAATCCGCCAAACAATCGGATGACCTCTTTGCGAGCCAAATTTCGAAGGTTCAATTCACCGTTCGTTGATCCAATTTGGTAATAAAGCCTCGGGGTTTCCACCAAAAGTCCATCGGTACTCCCGAGGTGTCTTGCACTGATATTCACCACGCCTTCAGCTCGGATGCGAGCTCCGGCCAAGTTTAAGGTGTCCGCGTCGATATCGATACGACCCGCAACATTCGTCGGAGAGGCGTCATCTGTCTGGGGTGGCGTCGAAGTGATCGCAGCCACCGACGAGTTGTAGCCGGAATAAAAATTCGTGACGAGTGTGTTGCTATACACCAAGCCCGAAGGGAACTGCTGATTATAGAACCGCGTGAAGAGGTCTGGTCGCAGGGTCTCATTTGCTCGCGACCGAAATCGAGTAAGATTATTAGGGGCTGTTCGTCTTATTTCGAAGTTGGCAGGGCGGTAGGTGAAGCCGGAAACGACGTTACTGAACACCACAAAATTGGTGTCATAAGCCAATCGATCCACGACGTAAAGCTGGCGGGTCTCAGATCCACCAAAGACATTGGTAGAACGGCTCGAGAAGTTGACAATCGCCGCCCTGCCCACCTGGAGGAATCCGGACTGATCAAACGTGACATCCACACTGATATTGGTGTCGACATTGGCCACAAACACCGCCTGGATCACATAATTGGTGTCATTCACCTTGTTGGTGAAAACAAACGGCTTCGGTTCATAGAGAGAAAGCGATGTCTCGTAAGTGGCCCCGCCCGCGTTGGTTAGGGTGTAGTTAGGGCTATCCACCAGAGTCACCCGATTAGTTTGAAACAAAATCCGAGTGATATCCGTACCGTTATTGCCAACTCCCCAATCATTATCAAAAACGCCGAATTCAGGGTAGAACCAGTTGGTGGAAACAAAGGAACTGGAGGCCGATAACAAGGGGCGCAACTGTATTGATCCGCGCGACAAGTTGACATCGTTGCCGCTGAATCGGAGCACTCCAAAGGTGTCGGCAAGAATGCTGCCTCGGTTAATCAGATTGGTCGCATTGATATACAGGAAAGGCCCACCGCCTACAGAGTTCTCGCTCACATCAATGGTTCCATCACGATCATTGAGAAACGTGCCGGTTCGACCTCTAACTCCGGATGGCCCCGTCAGGTCAAAACGGAATCCTGGGCTACCGCTCATCCATCCTTGGTTCCAGAAATACTCCGTATTTTGAAAGTCATATGGTAAACTCGAACCAACCGGATAGATGGCGCTGAATTCACCTTGGTTCACGAACACCTTCGCATCCACCGGCCCAGGCGATGCAATAATGGTGATGTTGGTGAATCCGGCCGCTGTCTGGGCGCAGGCAGCGACTACCGTCAGCAGGAGTCCGAAGAGAAATTGGCTAAACCGCTTCATAGGTAAAAGTAGTTGAGTTTCCATCCTATCGGCGGCCGAAGATGCGACGTTCCATGTCTTTAATACTGGTTCCTTGAGGGAAAAGAACCGGAGCGTTTGTCGATCCGTCAATTATGCCCCAGACAAACCCAGAGCTGGCATCAAAACCCGTCAAGCGATCCTCTTCCGATGTATTGCCGATGTGAAAGGTCCTGGGGCCGACTTTGCTGAGTGCGATCTCCATCTGTGGAAACGTGGTAATCGCGCCACCATCGGCGACACCGGGACCAATGGTTCCAGGCCCGGTTGTGGCATCGGAACTGGCGCTGTGCAACTGGCTGTTGTTAGAGAACTGTGGAATTCGATCGTAGTGGTATGGGAAAGCTGCGGCCAGACCCAAGTCGCCTGCAGTAAAAAGAATATCCGGAGTTTGAACTACTCGGGTCACCGTCTGCCGTGTCCGACCGATGACACCATTGACTTCCTGGACTATACTTTCATCATACCGAACCACAAAGACTTGGTTGCTTGCCGAAGAGTTACGCGGCATGCGACGAAACACCACCTTGTCGACACCTGATCGAGGCGCCACGTAGATAAATGTGGAGTTGGTAGGGGCAGTTCCGCCGCCACCTCCGGCAGCGGCGTTGGTTAGAGAACTGAACACACCGCCGGGCAATCCCCATGGCGAGTTATCTTGGGTCGTTGCACCGCCGGGAAAAAATCCACCCGCCGAGCCGCCAATGGCATCCGACGGTACAGTTTCGACGTTCACATTTTCCGGATGATAGAGATAGCGCAATCCACCGATGTCATCCCGGGTAATCCCATTGGCATAGAGCCCCAGGCTGTTTTGGATACGCGCGACCCGAGTGAGCCCGCTGTTGCCTGCCTGCAGGCCACTGATGCCGACCACCGAGGAATTCGGAAGCGCCGGATCCAACTCGATTTCGGTGGCTTCGGAATAATCGAAAGGGAGAAGGTAACGAAGGATGCGGTAGGTATAACGAGTGCCGTTAACGTAGGGTGTCGGCTCGAAGGTGATGGGATCAAAATTTCGCTGTACCACGTTGTATCGAAAGATGTCGGGGATCACCGTTGGCGTGCGATTTCGCAGCGTCCACGCATAGCGCTCAGGAGACGCTAATCCCATATGTTCCAAGAGAATCGACAAAACGGTCGTCTTCAGATCGATGATTCGAAGTTGAACCGCACGATTGTTAATGCGAGTGACATTCAGCGGGAACTCACTCAGATCATCGCTGAGCGTCGAGACGCGTGGAAGTTCGTTAAGGATCTTGACCGCAGATTCGACAGCCTCAATGCCACGTGTTCCAAAATAGTCCTCGAAGGACCGATCGTAGGCATAAGTGATTACCGGAGAATTCCATCGATACTCTTCGCCGAGGTTCATCGGTCCCCCAGAATCGCCAACGCGAGCCGACACAGTGATGGGTAGGTTGTAGCCGATTTCGCTGGTCATCCAGGCATCGAGCGGTCCCAGCATCGAGAACGCATGCAACCGCGTGCTCGAACCGAGCAGGCACACCCAAAATAAGGCTGCGAGAAATGGTCTTCGCATAGAAATTAAAAGTCAGCGTACGCGGATTACACGGTAGAAGCCCAATGCGGCAGCTCCTTGAATATCGATTGAGTCCTCATTGGAACCGGCCACCCTAGGCGAGCTGTGGTCCAACCAGTTCCTCAGGTCGGGAGATTGTTGCACTTGATAGAGATTGCCCGCCTGTGTCGACCAAGCGAGTTGGGTCCCTTGTTGTGTCCCACGAACCTCCAATTGAAACCGGCTGTGATTCGACAACGGATTGGTTCCGGACAAAAACTCCATCCGATCCGAAGCACCGTCGGCGTCGGAGTCGACCAAAGGCGATGGCCAATCTGAGGTACCACTACCGAAATAGAGCGTCTGCCAATCATCTGGCAAACCATCTCCATTGGCATCCTCCGCCCATGTAAGGCCCTCGGCTATTTCACTGGCAGCCCCTTTGCGTCCGTCTGCCAAGACATAGGCGACAGTGACCTTATGCCGACTGGCGGGCAGCAATGCTTTAGAACTCCAGTAGACATTCTCGGTCACTTCTGGCGCCGTGGCTTCATCGAAATAGACTTCATATTTGACGACATCCAACCCATTGGGTCGACTCCACGTGGCATGTAGTCGGTTCGGACTCGTCGAATAGACCGTCGGGGTCTGCATCGGAGGCAATCCACTGGTGGCCGGGGCAATTCGCTGGGCCGCCAGATTGATGCTGGAACTTTCGGAGTTGTATCCTGACCAAATTACCAGCGCCGAGTTTCCGCCAGTACTGGCGACTGTTGGCTCAAACTGTCGTCCTTCCCAATCTGTGTTCACCTGGAGTTCCTCACCGACAGGAGTTGCCGATTCATCCACGGGCCGGGTAAAGACGCCTTCATCCCAACCGTCCTGGCCAAAACTCGTCCAGGTTACCATGGCCCCAGCGGCGAGTTGGGTTAATTTGGGTCGGTACTGTCGGCCCTTAGTTTGTGAGTTGATGCTCGAGCTGCTCGAGGAGGGCTCCAAGTTGGAGGAATAGGACCGCACCTTGACGTCCCAGTTCGTGACAAGACTTTCCAAATTCAAGTCCGACCACGCGAACAAAATCCCACCATTGCTTAAGCCCACTAAGGCTGGATTAGCACAGGAATTTAGGCTCTGGTTGACTCGAAACTCAGCACCTCTCGCCGTACCGTCTGCCTGGAATACACGGCTGACAATATCGACACTGTCGGATGCCGACTGCTCTTCCGAAACCCAAGCCAAGGCGAAGTCGCCATTCCTCAAAGTAGCGACGGCCGGCGTGCGTTGGTTTAGGCTAGTGTACTGATTGGCAAGAGCAGCCCCACCAATTCGCGCACCCATCGGATCCAACTTTTGGTAGTAGATGTCGGACATGACGCCGCGAGATTCGCGTTGGGACCAAGCGACCACACAGGAACCATCCCCTAAGGCCGCCACCACCGGATTCTGACAGTTTGACCCGGGTGCGCTAATGGAGAATTCCGATCCAATGCGCGTCCCATTACTTGCAAAGGTTCGGCCTCGAATCTCTGATTTTCCACCGGACCCATTGCGCCAGACGATGATATGGCTCCCAGTGGTCAGCCTCGCAACTTCTGGGGAATCCTGATCCCCATCCACTTCCAGATTCACACCGATGGGATTCGAAAGAGGCTGCCCATTTCCAGACAGCAAAATTCCAGAAATGCCGAGGCCATGACCGTCGATGGCATTGTCTTGCCAAGCGAGGAAGCCACCGTTTGGCCCCATAGCCAATCGAGCTCCAGTTTGTTCACCGGCCGTGGCGCCCGCAACGGCAAACTGCGGCCCTTGTTTGGCTAAATCAACGCCACCAGCGAGCCCGCTGTTTGCCAGGGCGGCCGACAGGCAGGCAGCCAGGACGGCCTGGTTTGCGGAGAACACGATTCGACGCGTGTATTTTGGAAAACAAGTCATAACGCCTACTTCAACAATTTCGATGGGCGGGACACACGTTAAATTACCTATCGCTGAATCGTTCACAATTGCAAACTATATCTCGTTTGGAAGGAGTGGCACCCATGGATACCTAATCCTGAACAATTCAACGATCGCGATTAACGTGACGCTTGAGGCACCACGACACCACCAGGATTGGCGGGTACCGCATTCGGGTCGTAAGGCAAGTTGTTGGGATCGTGGATGCGCATGCCTGCGGGGTCAACGATCGTCGGCGTTACGAAGATGAGCAGATTCTTCTTTTGAGTGAGGCTCGCTTCGCTCCGGAACAAACGCCCGATGAGCGGCAAGTCGCCCAGCACCGGGATCTTGTCCTTCTGCTTTTTGACGTCTTCAGAAATCAACCCGCCGAGAACGACAGTTTGACCATCCCAAACGATCGCACTGGTAGTGACAGTTCGCGCTCGCAATCGTGGCAGTGGCAGCTGAGCGCGGAGCGGTTGACCCACTTGAGAGCCGGAAACCGACTGAACCTGCGCCACGAAATCGCCCGGATCATCATAACCGATGAATTCGGTGAAACCGGGTATCAAGGTCAATTGGATGCTCACGTCATCGGATGACACATAGGGGATGACATCCAGGATTGGGCCGAATGGTAGTACCTGAGTGCTGGGAATGATGGTTGATCCAACGCCACCGCCACCACCGCCAATATTGACCGCACCGCCACCACCACCACCACCACCACCCGACTGATTGCCATTAAGACCCGTCACAATCGTGCGAACGTCAGCTACTTGTACTTGAGCCTGGCGACCGCTCAGGGTCGTGACCTTCGGCGCTGCTAGCAAATCGACACCATCGCGCTGCTGAAGTGCCCGAATAACTACTCGGAATTGCGGGTCGGTTAGAATCCCAGTGAGAGTAGCGACTGCCGGGATTCGACTCTGGTTGCCATCTTGGTTTCGGATTCCCGCCGACAAATGCTGGTCGTTGCCGGAGGTGGGAATGTAGGTCGATAGTGGATTTACCCCATTCGCTGGATAGCCTGGAAAGGCACCGCCCGGGTTGGCGGCTGTCGCTGCGCCTTGAAGCGTTGGGGCTGTACCCGCCTGGCCACCGATTCCTCCGCCCAGCAAGAAATTCCCTAAGAACCAATCAAAGCCGATGGCTTTGCTATCGGATTGGCTGATTTCGGCAAATTTAGCTTCGATGGTCACCTGAGGAGGCGCCACGTTGAGTGCTTGTATCGCCTGCTCGATCACATCGAGATCGGTGAGGGTCGCACGGACGAACAGGATGCCCGTTCGATCGTTAAAGAACAGTGCCTTTTGGTCGGCATTCGGGTCTCCACCGCCAAGGCCACCGAGACCACCCGGTTGCGCGAATCCGCCGCCACCACCACCACCACCAGCCCCGCCGAGACCACCACCGCCGGGCACTGCGGTCACTGGAAAATTCAGGCCGCAAGCAATAAAGAAGTTTCGGACCAGCACCTGCACATTGGCCATTTGGTTGGTATAAGTGACGTTTTGGATGCCAATACCTTGGCCGCCACCACCGCCACCACCAGCACCACCGCCGCCTCCACCACCACCTTGGCCGCCGAGACCGCCAGAAGAGGTCACGGAAACCCGCGGTACACTAAAGATTCCTTGACCACCTTGGCCACCCTGACCGCCGCCGCCACCGCCAACGCCACCGCCACCCTGACCGCCGCCGCCGCCTTGGCTCAGCGTATCACCAAAAGGGAACCCTGTAACACTTTCCAAACCTTGCTGGAAGGTATTGGGATCGACTCGGAAGCGACGTGTATATAAAGGAATTGCTTCGGGCAGTTTCTGACTAAACACGATCGCATAGTCCTCAATGCTATACTTGATGGGCTTTTCGGCCGTCTTGATCATCGCATCCAACGCATCCGCAAGACGGATATTGCGCAGTTTGGTGGTCAACCGGATTTGGATGTTGTTAACGTCCACGGGTTCCGAAGGAGGTGGTTGCGTCAACTGACCCGTGGCCGGATCCAAAGTCGGTTGTCCTACAGTGGTTACCTGATCAAGGAGTGAACTAATGATAAAATTCACACCTTTTTTCTCCGGATCGCGTTCGCGAGATTCCTCATCGAGAATCTTGATGGCCTCACTCAGAGGAATGCCGTCGAACTTAACTTCATCCAAGACGATTCGGTCCAGTTTGTGCTGAATCGCTTGCCGCCCCGTACCCGTGTAAATGCGATTGGTTGTCGCGAAAGGATTGGCGAACGGCAACGGCTTGAGTGGCGGGGTATTCCAAGCCTTTTCAACTTCGATGATCTTGTCTTTGACGTTGATCTCTCGTTTCCTGGCTTCGATACCGTATCGGGCTTCCTTGACCTTATTCAGGTAGAAGTTGGCTCCCGCGTTATTTGGGTCGAGTTCTATTGCCTCGTTGAGCTTCTTTTCGGCCCTTTCGAACATGCCGGCCTCAAAGAAGAGCTTACCGTCATTCACCAGAATCTGTGAATTGGTGATGTTGGTTCGCACCTCAGGCAGTTGTGCTAGAGCCCCGGGGCTCGGTGCCATGCGTCGTTGACCTTCAACGCGCTTTTCATTGTCGCGCTTGAAGTTTCGAGCTTTGAGATTATTCGGATCGATCCGGAGCGCTCGATTGATCTGGGTATTGGCCTCTTCATAGTTGCCACCGCGCGCTGCCCGCTCGGCCAGCGTTTGACGCACGGTGACAAAACCAATGACAGTCGCCGCTCTTTCAGGTTCGCCGACACCGCTTCCTAATATTTCAACGGCCTCCCATGCTTTCTCGTATAGGGTTGCCGCTGATGCAAGGTCGCCCTGTTTTTGGGCGGCTTGAGCCGACTCGATGGTCTTTCGGAGCAGTATCGCCTGCTCTTGCCGGCGAACAGCTTCTTCTTCAGCGGTTTGGGAGGTGTTGACCTGAGCCCATGTGCTAGGGATTCCGGCACACAGGAGCAACGCAGTTAGTATAGATGACGCCTTGGTCATGGGGATCTGAAAAACAGTTGTGACAGAAATTGTTTAGGCTGGGCTACTGAGCGGAAGCCGTTCGGAT
>SXGU01025287.1_pt1 | contig 16444 bp, 8 predicted proteins | sample 3174531 | NCBI WGS metagenome assembly SXGU01 (sample SAMN11356863, study PRJNA531348) | freshwater metagenome | isolation source: freshwater sample F1-140 | place: China: Fuxian Lake, Yuxi | collected 2017-12-25 | reverse complement strand
TAAGAAAAAAGCTCCCTCTCGGCAATTGCTCCTGCATTGCTCTACTTACCTACATCCCTGTAGGCATCCTGCTGGAGAGGGTTGGGGAGAGGAGAATAAAAATAAGGAAAAAAGCCTTATTTGATCCCCTCATCCTAACCTTCTCCCGGAGGGAGAAGGGACTGTCCAGCCTTAACTTAATGGCAGTGTCGCTTTATCCGGCTAGTCGAAAGAAAAACCTAGGCTGCGTGTCTTAGCGGCAAGTAAAAATACCTAATTCCATGATGTCGTTTTAGCGAAATCACCTTAAACTGTTCATCACATTTTGTTTTGCACGAGATAAAACCATGCTATCCATCAGGGTCGGCCCTATTCTCTATTCGCTGCCCGGCGAACAAGTCAGCCATATCGATTATTTGAGCATCATTACGCCGCTGCCTTTTATCCGCGCGCCGATTGAAGGCTTGGTCAGTTTTAACGCTCAACCCTTATTGCAAATCAATGTTGCCGACGCGCTGGGAGTTGAGCTGGAGACGAAAACGGGTAATAAAAGGCTGATCGTCAATACCGCTCAAGGCAATTTTTCACTGCGTGTCGACGAGGTTGTCAAGTTAAGCAAAACAAAAACATCGGCGCCGGATGAACATCAACAATCGCCGCCTAGGTTGCCGTTGGACGATATTTTGCGGCCTCTGGTAAAAACCAAAAAATCAATTGCCGCGCTAAAGCCGAATAATTCCCCGGTCCGAGTTACACAGCAAAACCTAACCGTATTATTGGTTGCTACCGGGGATAAAACCCTCGCATTGTTAGCTCATAATATCGATCGCATTCAGCAAATGACTTCCTTGGAGATACTTGATAAACAAAGTGGGCAAGACGATGTGCTGATCAAGGTAAAGGATCATTTGTTGCCCACGCATTCCTTAGCGCACTTGTTGCAGCTCAAAGAGGCCGGCGCCGAACCTCTTGCCGTGATCGTGCGTGGCGTGCAAAGTTCTTGGGCCTTGCGGGTGCAACGAGTGATCGGTATCGAAACTATCGAGCGGGTTTATTCGTCCGGCACCGATGCCCGCGGTTTGTGGTATGTGACGCAAACCGGGCAAATCCGCGAACTTATCGACGCCGATTCTTTTGTGACGGCAAGCGCGTGTTCCCCGTCGCGCTTATGGTATGTCACCCGGAATGGGCATATTCAGGAATTAATCGATGCGGATAATTTACGGGGAGCCGGTAATGCTTCGCCGCCGCTAATAACGATCACCGCGCCGCAGGCAACCTCCGGCGCGGTGCCACGCAGTGAACATTTAACCACCGAAGGCTTACGCATTTATTGTGGGGCAGGCAGTTATATCCTGCCCTTGACTATGGCGACACAAGCCCTGGAAAGTGTGGATTTAGCCGACATCAGTACCTCGCGTTTCGCCAATGCCGACCGCTCGAACCGGGCTCAGCGCATCCCCTGGATAGACGCAACGGCTTTGCTTTTCGGCAAGCCCGCGGTAACCGTTAAAAACACCGTAGCGGTCACGCTGGCTGATGGTGGGCGTATCCTGCTCGGCGTTGATCGTGTGGTATTATCGCAATTCTTGTCTGCCGCCGAGAAATGGCGAGAAGTTGACTTGCCCTATCCGGTAACATTATTTTTCGATGCTGCATGTTACGATGAACAAACCGGGCAATGGCTGCTGCGGGCTGTTAACGCAGTCAGCTTTACCGGTTTGCCGTGGACGCTTAAAAAATCCGTGGCGAAGGCAATCCTCGGCTGGTTTGATCGTCAGCCCCGACACCTTGAAACGCGCCCAAAAAATCATTCGGTATCGCCCAAGCCAGAAATTTAAATTTTATGAATCTAAACGCCAAAAATAAAATCTACCTGATGTTCGGCGGTATCGCCGGGTTCTTCATTATTTTCGCTTTGTTGCTGTTAAATCAAAGCATCGCCATAAAGCGCTACAGTGACGATATTGAAAGCCATTGGATGCCCAATATTGTCGCCATTAATGCGATTAATACGGCGGCCAGCGACTGGCGTTCCACCGTTTCGCAAACCGTCATCTCCACGGATCCGGAAGAAATGGACGAATACGAACAAACCCGGCAGCGGCTGACCGATGAAATCGCGACTTGGCAAGCCAAATACGAACCAAGGATTGTTTCCGACAAGGAGCGTACGCTTTATCAAAAGTTTGCGAGTAGTTATGAAAATTATATTGAAGCCAGTAAACAAGCCCTTGTATTGGTGCAAAATGGTAATAAAGAAAAAGCCGCCGTCCAGTTTAAGCGCAACCGCAGTTTGTTTAATGCGCTCAGCGGCGATTTACAGCAACTGGTTGAGTTGAATAATAAAGGCAGTCTCGATGCCGCGCAACAGAGCGCCAAGGCTTTGGCGCAAGTCAAAATGGTAATTGCGATCGGCAGCAGTCTGCTGGTCATGATCCTTATTGTTTTTATGGCGCTGTTGCGGGGCAAGGCTAAGCTAAGTCCTTACAAACTGATGATCGATGCCGCAACCAAGAAAATTACCTGGAGTTTTTTGGCGATCATGTTTTTTTTCCTAGCTTTTAGCGGAGTGTTTTACCAGCAACTCACACGGGTGAGTCTACAAATTAACGAACTCAACAGCAATCGGCTGCCGAGTATTATTGCCGTTAATGCACTGAACACTAAGATCAGCGATTACCGCATTACCGAAGCGTTATATGTTTTATCGATCATCGACGATGAAATGGCGCAATTGGACCAAAAGCTAACGACGTTGGCGGATAACATAGCCGAGCTACGGCAAAAATATTCAGCGCTGATTTCTTCCGAGCATGAGCGCGATCTTTATACCGAGTTTTCCAGGAGTTATGACGACTATATCGCGGCGAGCGGCCAAACCATGACTTTTTCCCGGAACAAGAACAGCGTCAATGCGGGCAGTCAACTTAGGCAAAGCGGCGTTTTGTTCGGCGATTTCCGCTCGATACTGGTGGATTTGGTCGCGCTCAACCAACGCGGCGGCGTTGAAAACAGTTATGCCGTCGATGCGGCCTTGCAATCCTTAAAAATCGTTACCCTGGGCGGCGGCGCGTTTGTTCTATTGTTACTGACCATCGTTGCGCAATTGGTGCAAGCGTGGTTATTGGATGAGCCGCTGGACAGTGCAAGGGAAGGCGGTTCGGGCACCGTGTTAAGCATAAAAATGAAACTGCGCCTGGCCTTTTTGGGGATGGTCGCGACCTTTATTTTGTTCAGTTTGCTGATTAACGGTTTAATGCAAACAATGAATGAACAAACCCGCCAACTCGAATCCAATTGGATACCCAGCATCATTCTGATCAACGGCATCAACACCCTAACCGGCGATTACCGTATCGCTGAAGCGCAACACATTTTGTCGACCGACACGACTGAAATGCTGCTGTGGGATAAAAACCTGACGCGATTGGCGGAGAATATCGCTAAAGCCAGAGCGCGTTACGAGGCGCTTATTTCATCCGAGGAAGAGCGCGGTATTTATCAGGATTTTTCCCATAAATATGATGAATACCTGACTAAAAGCGACAAAATGCTCGTCTTATCGCGCAAAAAAGACACGGTTGCCGCGACTAAAGAGCTTCAGCATAACCGCATTATTTACGATGCGTTCAGTGCTGATTTGCTTAAGCTGGTGAATTTAAATTCATTAGGCGGTATCGAGTCGACGCATCTGAACAAGAGTATTTTTGACGAAGCGCAACAAATTATTTTTTCCGTGGTGTTGACTATCTTCATGATCGCCATTTTGTTTATGATCGTTTTCGACAAAAATATCTCGGTTGCCTTGCAACGCTTGACCGGTTTAATGCGCCGTTTAGCCGACGGCGTCATGAGCGGCAACAATGACAGCTTCAAAAACCGGCGCGATGAAATCGGGCAAATGGCCGATGCCTTATTTGTCGTAACAGAAACGTTGCAGACCTTGACCAACGATTCTATCGAACTGATCGATGCGGCGCGGGCGGGTATTTTATCGGCCCGTGTCGATGCCCAGCGTCATCCCGGAGAATTCGGCAGAATCATGGCCGGCATGAACTCGTTAATCGACGTGTTGAGCAAACCGCTCGGCGAAGTCGCGCAAATTATGCAAAATTTAGCCTTGGGCGATTTGGAAGGGCGCATCGAAGGCGATTACGACGGCGAGTTGCGCATTTTAAAATCCAACGTCAACCGCAGTTTGGATGGCTTGGTAAGTTTATTGACCGAATTAAGCGTGACCATGCAATACATGGCGCAGGCCGATTTAACGCATATGCTGGCCGGCAATTATCAAGGCGAGTTCTCGGTATTAAAAGCCAGTACCAATCAAACCATTGCCCAGCTGATTGTTATATTAAAAGAGATTATCGACAGTACCGCGCAATCCGCGGTGGCGATTACACAAACGTCGGAAGCCTCAAAATATGTCGCGGATGCGGCTTCGCGGCAAATGGTGGCGGTTGAAAATGTGTCCAGAACCATAGAGGAAACCGCCGTTTCGGTCAATGAAATCGCCCAAAAAGCCAAGCAAAGCAGCGAGCTGGCTTGCACGACGGCGCAATCCGCCCATGACGGGCAAGCCCAGCTGAATAAACTGATCGAACTGATTCAGCACATTGATGCCGAATACGGCAGAATCGAGCAAATTACCGATGAGATTACCCGGATTGCCGATAAAACCCATTTGCTGTCGCTGAATGCCGGGCTGGAAGCCATGCGGGCAGGCGAGCATGGCTTGGGCTTCGGTTTTGTCGCGCAACAAATCGGCCAGTTAGCCGAGGAGGTCAGTTTCTCGGCTCGCGATATTGGCGGCGTGATCAGCAGCTCCGGGCAAAAAATACGCTTGGGCGTTCATGCCACGCAAGAAACGCAAGCGGCGATGGAGCAAATTGCCCAAGCGGCGCAGGCCAGCGAGGCCAATGTGCAAGGCATTTCAGTTGCGATAATTCAGCAATCGGCGGCGGTTAAATCGCTGACCGAACGGGTCGGTGAAATTCGCGTCAGCAGTGAAACCACAGCTTCGGCCTCTGAACAAATCAGCACCACGATGATCCATCTGGCCCAAACCGTTACAGACACCGCAGCCCAGGCAAAACGCTTTAAACTCGTTGACTAAGTAGGCAAGCCAAAGTTTTTTAGCACATTGCAAAAAAGTAATTCACCACGAAGGTACGAACGACTTGCACGGATGCAGGAGGCCACTGCCATGAAGTTAAGGATGGACAGTCCCTTCTCCCTCCGAGACAAATCCGCCGGGAGCGGATTTGCACTCGCCAGTAGGGTGGCGGACAGGATAGTCCGGCATGATTAGGTTAGGATAAGGGGATCAAATAAGGCTTTTTTCCTTATTTTTATTCTCCTCACCCCAACCCTCTCCAGCAGGAGAGGGAGCTTTTTCCTTCGAGCTCTTCGTGTCTTCGTGGTGAATAATTTTTGCTTTTGTTCTAAAACGAATACTTTCACAGTCTTCGGAGCTTGGGAACGGCAGCAGACCCTCTCCAGACTTTGCGATGTTCTATTCATTCCGGACTCTACAAAAACGCCAGAATGTTCTTTCATGGAAATAACCTAAAATGAATACCCCACTTCCCGATCATCAGGAATCGGTGCTGAGAAAGCTCTTAGTCCCCTTAATTTTAAGCATACTGCTTGGCGGCTTCATCTTTTACGGCAGCGAAGCCTATCAAATCATGGGCTTGGCCGCTCTCGAAAACACCATTGCTATTTTCGGCTATGCCTTGGGCATTGCCGAATTTCTGGTTCTTGCGGTGTTGGTGCAGCGCATCGTTCAGTTGATTTTTCTCGACCGCTTGGTCGCTAAAGCGCTGGGCGCGCCGACGCCGCGTTTGCTGTCGCAAATGGCGTCGGTGATTATTTACACCTTAGCCATTGCCGCCATTGTCGGCGTGGTTTTCAAAAAAGACCTGACCGTCGTTTTAGCGACTTTCGGCGGCGCCAGTATCGTGATCGGTTTTGCGTTGCAAAGCATGATTCAGGACTTGTTTGCCGGGCTCACCATGAACCTGGATCGTTCCATTAACATCGGGGATTATATTTGTATCAACAAAGCCAATAACGTTGAGGGCGAAGTCAGGGAAATCAGTTGGCGCACCACGCAAATTCTCGATAATGCCGGTAATATCATCATCGTCCCGAACAACCAAGTGTCATCGAGCGTAATCACCAACTTTTCGGCACCGGACAAGTTTTTCGAATTTGCCATCGTGGTCACATTGGATATTGAAATCCCGGTAGAAAAGGCCTTGCGCATTCTTCGCGCCGCCGCCATCGAAGCGTCGCCGCTGTTTTCACCGCCGGGCGCGCCGCAGCCCACGGTAGCGGTGCGGGCCATTACGCTGCAAGGCGTCGAATATACGGTCTTTGTTTTCCCCAGTTTTAAAACCCGTTCGCTGAGCCGAAACCGCGTACAGCAATATATTCTCCGCCACTTAAATTTCGCAGGCTTAACCCCGGCGCGCGAAAAGCGCGAACAGCGCAGTTTTCAAGCGCAAGCGGCGAACGATACCTCGTTTATGCATCTTGCCTTGCTGTTGGGCGCGAAAGAATTGTTTCAAGATTTTGCCGAACCTGAACTGCAACTGCTGGCTAAGGCGGCGGTCATCCGGCAATTGCCGGTTGATAGCGTCGTGGTGCAAGGCGGCGAAATAGCCGGTTGTATGTTGTTAGTGATTGAAGGCTTATTAGTGGCCGAAGAATGGCGCAAAAAAGTGGGCAAAAAGGCTTCCGTAGTCGATGCCGTATTAGGGCCGGGCTGCTTAATCAACAGCAGCGCGATGCTGGCGGGCGGCAGTTGCGATGCGACGATACGCGCTAAAAGCGAAGTGCTGCTTTGCGAAATTAATTACGCGGCTATCGAAAAACTGTTGCTGCAACAGCCGGACAGCGGGCGTTATTTGAGTCGGCGCGTGGCCGAGCAATTAATGCTGGATATGGCCGCCGGCAAGCACAGCCCTTATCAACAAGACGGTTTCAATAATGTCGAAGAACTCGGCGCGATGGTGTTTAAAAATTTACGCCGTTCTTATGCGCATTTGAAATTGAATTGAGAGCTTAAGGCGAGAAAAATGGCACGCGGATGGCACTGATAATTATGATTAACGCGGATTTTTAGAGCCTATCCGTGCTTATACCTGGATTTCATTCTTTATATTTCTCATCTAACGAAACAAAAAAACTGTCAGCTAATAATGCGTTAAAATCAGCTCAACTTATGTGAAGGTATGTGGCTTATGTACGGCGATTTTGACGATAATTTATTGATGCAATGGTGCGAGTTGTATGACCGCTTTGTTACCAAGGATAGGCAGCGCTTGGCTGCAACCTTAACCAATTGCAGTTCCAAGAAACTGCAACACTATCTTTTACCCATTTCGACCGACATTGCGGCTTTTTTGGCGACAGCCGGTAACACAGACGAAGATTTCTTAACCGCTTACGGTCACTTACGTGTTTTAGATGAGCGTTTTTGGAAGAAGGCGCTCCCGCCCGATGGTTTTATCGAAAAAAACTTAAATGGCTCGCGCTATATTTTGATACGCGCAGCCCAACATCCCATTGCCAAGGCGATACCCGAGAACAAGCACCTTAAACTCGACGACGAACTTGGCACCCATATGTTTTTGCAATTACATCATCATTGGCAGGAAGTGTATCTCTCCATCGAACTGGAACTGCGCATTAGTAATGTATTCGATACATTGGTAGACGCGTCTTTGCAGCACATGAAAATAGGTATGTCGCCGTTTGCCGGCGACGGCGATATGCAGTGGCGGCATGATTCACAAGATGGGCGGGGAGTTGATGGCCGTCTTATTCCATTCTGGTGTGAAGGGGCTAAAGATGAAGATGCACTTTGGAATCGGCTTAGCTCCGTGCTGGAGTCCGCGCGTGAACAACACGTGCATGTTCTACTTTTTCCCGAACTGGTCATGACCGAAACCTTGCAAAAAGCGCTCAGCGAGTGGTTGGAGAAATACAACGCCTTCGAACCGGTTATTCGATTGATCGTCGCGGGAACACGGCATGTTATCGATGCTAACGGGAGTAATGTCTACAGTAATCGCTGTACGGTATTCAACCATATCGGCGATATTGAATGGGAGCAGGACAAGTGCCAGCCATTCCATTTGACAGCTAAAGACGCGGACAAGTTTTTCGGTATTCAGTCGCCGGTTTTCGAACCGACGCAGTTGGCGCAGCGTTTGGTGATGCGTCACACCGCCTTAGGTCGGCTTGCCAGTCCGATTTGCTTGGATTTTCTTTGCGATAAGCTTTGGAAGCTTATGCCGGTGGACGTGTTTTTTGTGCCTGCGATGTCGCCGAATTTAAAGCGTTTTAGCGATAATTCCCGTGTGTCCGGCAGTGCCTGGGGTTCTGCAGTGTTCGTATGCAATGCTCAACCGGACCAAAAGCAGAAAGCGGTGCTGGCTTACCGTCCTGCAAAAAACGATGCCTTGCAGCCTGAAGAAAAAGCTTTGTTTTTATTCACAGTGGATGTTGATATAGATATGAACTAAGATTAAAGTACATATTTAATTCATAACTTTTATTGCCACATAGGTGAACTATGAACAATCTAATTCAACATCGCGACACCTACAAACAAGCCTTGCAAACTAAAGATGCAAATGCTTTGCTGCGGGAAAAAGCTTGGCTGACAGCCGCTGCCGCATCGGCCTTGTTGGAACAAGATACCGAGGCGATGCGCCGTGTTAGGGCTTGTTGCGCCGATTTGTCCTCATTGGCGGACCGTTTCGACAGCACCGGCAAACCCGGAGATCGCTGGCGCACGTTGGGAGACATGTTGACTTTGGCGTTGGACAGCGGCAAGCCGTTAGAGCAATTGCGCTTGGTGTTGCCATCTACTGTAGGAGGCATGATGATGAAGCATATCGAAAAAGAACCGGGCATCACGCCGACGGAGCTGTCCCGACGCTGCCAAAAACAACCCAGCCATACCGCCAACGAAATCAAAAAGCTCGAAAATGCCGGATTGATATACCGCTTCAAGCGGGGTAAAAGCCACGAACTTTTTCTGTCGATATTGGGGAAAGAAGCGTTGGACAGCGTTGCACCGATGAAAATTATTTCGCAACAGGAACCGAAGTCGGTTTATAAATATGAAGATAAAGAGCGTGTGCAGCAATTAGCTGCATCCGGCACTCCGCAACTCTCATTCCCTATTGCCGCATAAATGGCTAGCCAAACTGAAAAACTCCCCACGCTGACCCGTTTCGTCGCCTTTTATTCCTACAAAGGCGGCGTTGGGCGCACCTTGGCAATGGCTAATTGCGCACGGGCGTTGGCAGCGCGCGGCAAAAAAATCGTGTTGCTGGATTTCGATCTGGAAGCGCCCGGTTTGCTGCATTTCGATGCCTTCCAGCCCAAAAATAATAAAAAAAAACCGGCGGGCTTTGCCGAATATCTTGAAGTCTGCCTGCAAGACGGGCCGCCGGAACAGTTGGATGATTATATCCACGAGTGCAAAGGGCTGGACAGCGATGAAGGTAAAACCTGGCTGATGCCTGCCGGTCGCCACGGCGAGCCGGGCTATTTGGGTTTTTTGAATAGGATGACCTGGAGCGAGTTTTACAGCGGCCGAGACGGCTACCGAATTCTCGAAAACCTGCGCGGCCATATTATCGAGCGCTACCAACCGGATTATGTGTTCATCGATTCACGCACCGGGCTGTCGGAAATCGGCGGCATCGCTACGCATCAACTGGCCGACATTGTTGTACTGGTGTTTAACTTAAACGGGCAAAACCTGCAAGGCGCAAAGCGCGTGTTCGATTCGATCCGTAAAGCGCCGCTCCATCCCGACGTGATCCTGGTGGCTTCGCCTGTGCCGGTCATGCCGATGGACAAAGGTACGCCGTTTTATAAAAAAATGAAGGACATCAAAAAAGATTTTTCCGGCGCTTATAATGCAGAGCAAGCGCTGGTTATTCCTTATCATCCTTTGTTGGCTTTTGAGGATCGCTTGCTGGTCGATGACGGCGATTTATTCAGTTCCGATGCGCCTTACATCCGCTTGATGGAAATGATCCAAGAAGTTGCTGCGGTCGATGCGGATTACTATTTGCAGCAAATGACCGAGCCGATGCAGCGTGGCGATTGGCAACGGGTACAAGACATTGCCCTGCAAGGTTTGGCTAAAAATCCGACAAATATCCATTTACTGACGAATCTGGCGTCGGCTTATTATTTCACTGGCGCACTGGACAAATCTATTGCGGCTAATGATGAATTATTACGGCATCATGCTGACACTGTCGAACCTTCTCAACAAAGAACCGTGGTCCGGGCTTTATTCAACAAAGGCGTTGCGTTGGAGCAATTACAGCGGACTGAAGAAGCAATCGCCGCCTGTGACGAATTGCTGCTGCGGTTTGGCGAATCTCAGGCGGTGGCTTTGCAAGAACAAGTCGCTAAGGCATTGTTCAACAAAGGCGTTGCATTGGGACAATTACAGCGGAGCGAAGAAGAAATCGCCGCCTATGATGAGTTGGTGCGGAAGTTTGGCGAATCTCAGGTTGTGGCTTTGCAAGAACCCGTCGCCAATGCGTTGGTCAACAAAGGCCTTACATTAGGGCAATTGCAGCTGATCGAAGAAGCAATCGCCGCCTATGAGGAGTTGGTACAGCGATTTAGCGAATCTCAGGCGGTGGCTTTGCAAGAACCCGTCGCCAATGCGTTATTCAACAAAGGCGTTGCATTGGAACAATTACAGCGGACCGAAGAAGCAATCGCCGCCTATGATGAATTGCTGCTGCGCTTTGGCGAATCTCAGGCGGTGGCTTTGCAAGAACAAGTCGCCAATGCGTTATTCAACAAAGGCTTTGCATTGATAGAATTACAGCGGACCGAAGAAGCAATCGCCGCCTATGAGGAGTTGGTGCAGCGATTTGGTGAATCTCAGGCGGTGGCTTTGCAAGAACCAGTCGCTAAGGCATTGGTCAACAAAGGCGTTGCATTAGAGCAATTACAGCGAACCGAAGAAGCAATCGCCGCCTATGACGAGCTGTTGCGGCGTTTTGGTGAATCTCAGGTTGTGGCTTTGCAAGAACCAGTCGCTAAGGCGTTGCGCAACAAAGGCGTTACGTTGGAGCAATTGCAACTGACCGAAGAAGCAATCGCCGCCTATGAGGAGTTGGTGCAGCGATTTTTTGGTGAATCTCAGGCGGTGGCTTTGCAAGAACCCGTCGCCAATGCGTTGGTCAACAAGGGCCTTACATTAGGGCAATTACAGCGGACCGAAGAAGTCGCCGTCTGTGACGAGGTGTTACGGCGTTTTGGCGAGTCTCAGGTTGCGGGTTTGCCGGCTTTGCAAGAGCTAGTCGCCGAGGCGTTGAACAGCAAAGGCTTCGTTATATTGCTAAATGCAAAAAAAGCCCCGAACAACTTTGAACAACGCCAAAGCCAATTGCAAACAGCATTGACTCATTTTGAAAAGGCGCTAACTCATATTGAGGTGAAGACGGAGAGTCGCGCAATAATTCTCGGCAATCAAGGCTACGCACTGTTTCTATTGGGACGCACAACTGAAAGCGAACAAGTGCTGCAACAGGCGCTTACCCTAGGCGGCAATGAACTCTACGAAGTTGAATTGGCCGATAGCCGCATCAATTCGCTACCCGAAGACGAAGCATTCCGTGCTTTGCTCGACCGCTTGTGGGGCGAAATCAGTGAACAGACAGTGACCGCGAGCGGCGCCTAGTCATAGAAAACGCACTCAGGTTCTTGGCGAATCCGCATCAAAATACTTGGGCAGACGAAAGTTGATTCAACTCAAACACGCTAATAGCCTCACTTAGGAGCGTGCATGAAATGACTTAAGCATTTGATTCTCCTCATCCCAGCCCTCTCGGCAATTGCTCCTGCATTGCTCTACCTCCTGCATCCATGCAAGTCGTCCAGCAGGAGAGGGAGCCAGTTGCCGACGTTATTTCATGCTCGTTCCCAAGTTATTTCTGTTAGTTTGGGATAGGGCAGGGCGGAAAACAAATTTACTGCGGGCTAATTTTTGAGACTGATTGATAAGCATCAAACGCGTTCGGGTGGACAAAATTGCCCACCCTACTGGTGTTTATGTTAAGGAGTAACGTTGACGGTAATAGGACTCACACTGTGCTCAATAGTGCCGTCGCTTAATTCATAGCCGATCCAGAAATAATACGTTCCCGCTTTAAATCCAGGCAGCTTAGGATTGGTAGCCGCCGCTAATTTACCTTCATAGATAGGCACTTGGATACGGTCTGGGAACTTTTCAATGGCGGGCAGAAAGCCGGGAATTCGATTAAAGTTTGGCGCCTGGATAGAGCCGTTCACCGTTTCACGAAGCGGAACAACCGTACTGATCATTTTGTCGTTTAAGGTGCGGAACTTTTTGAAGGTGGTCCATTGGCCTGCCTCGGTCGGTACTGAGGGTTTGTAATAGGAGGCTACCATCACTTTTCCGCTCATGCCTTGGTGAGCAATCGGCGGATAAATCTCCGCGGCAATGTCAACCGTATCGCCGAGTTTAGGCGCCGACAATGCCGGTCTTGGCGGCAGTGGCGCAACCTGACCGATTTGAGGCAATGTAGGTACATGTTGCAGTACGCCGTAATTCACCTGGGTGCCGCCTAATAAAAAGCTTCCTGCGACGCTGGGTGTCATTTTTAAGTCGGCAATAGGGGAGAAAATGCGCGGACCTACGTCGACGACATGATTTTGAGTGGCATAAGTGTCATACAAAGACTTCATTTTTTTGTAGACGGCAGGATTGGTAGTCGACAAATCGGTTTGTTCAAACGGGTCGTCGGCCAAATTAAACAAATAAACATGGCCATTCCAGCGGTTAAGTTCGGTATTCCACGATTGGGCCAGTTTCCAATCGCCTTTACGCATCATTTTGGCGCTGTCTTGCTCAAAACCTAAGGCGCGGTTGGGTTGTTTACAAGAAAGATCGCCATTGAACACGTCGCTCATCGGTATGCCATCCAACGGCATAATCGGGTTGCCTTGGTAAGTTGTAGGGTATGCCGTTCCGGTCATATTCAAAATAGTGGCGGAAATATCCATCACTGAAGACAAGCAATCGTATCTTGCACCTTTTGCTTTAGGGTCTGCTTTTGGAGAGAACACGAAGGCTGCAGTATGGATTCCGCCTTCAAAGGTTTCCGCTTTATACCGGTTGAGCGGGGTGTTGCTTAACATGCCCAAGCCTTCGGAGGCGGGAATAAACGAGGTGCTGCTGCCTATAGCCGATAAGGCGTCAATCGTATCTTTGGAAAAGGTGGCATTAATATACGATTGTTTTGCAGGACTGCCCGATTCTATCGCCGCTGCACCATTGTCCGACATCACGAAGAATACGGTGTTGTTGTATTCGCCAATGTCTTTCAGGTGTTGGATCAATTTACCGACACTTTGATCCAGTTTCTCAACTAAACCGGCGTAAGCCGCCATCCGCCGGGCTTCTATTTGCTGTTGATCGGCTGACAATTGATCCCAAGGCGTGACTTCAATATCGCGTGGCGGCAGGACGGCATCCGCTTTGACTAAGCCCAACGATTTGAGCTTTTCAAAGCGATCGGCACGCAATTTATCCCAACCCTGGGTGTAAATGGGTAAGTATTTGGTAATTAACTCGTCGGGAGCCTGGAAAGGCCCGTGAGAAGCAATATGTGCGATATTGAGATAAAAAGGCTTGCTTTTATCACGCTTATTCAGCATTTTAATCGCTTCATCGGTGTAAAAATCGGTCGAAAAAGCATTCGGCGGAAAATCGGAAAATTGGTGGCCGTTTTTATTGTAAGGCGTAGTGACAGGCACGCCAGCATCCGGACTGGTTAGCCCTGTGTAATAACTCGGTGGTTGGCTGGTGATTAATTTACCGTTGGCATCGGAAAGGTAATGCATGTCGCCTCCGGGCAAGAGCACCAAACTTTGAGTAAAGCCGCGATCGGAAGGGTATTCGCCGGGTTTATCGCCTAAATCCCATTTGCCGGTCATCATGGTGTAATAACCGTTGCCTTGGAGCAATTCAGGAAAAGTCGGTAGGGTTTTAGTTAATCTGCCTTCATAACCCGGAACGTTTTTTTGTGGCGGACGGTCCGGCGAATAACCGTCCATGTTGCCGACACCTGCGGCGTGGTTGTCTCTACCGGTAAAAAACATGGCTCTGGCCGGTGTTGAAGTCGGCGCGGAATAGTAATTAGTCAGTTGTGTTCCGTTAGTGGTTAGCGTATCTAAATTGGGCGTATCGATCTCGCTGCCGAATTGGCCTAGATCGGAAAAGCCCATGTCATCGATCATGATGGTGACAAAATTAGGTTTTTTAGCGGGGGCGGCATAAGTGGTCAAAGAGGCGCTCATGCAGGCGATAGCAATCGCTGTTTTTAAGTTATTTTTCTTCTTAAACATTTTTAATTAATCCTATGGTAGTGTGGGCGTTAGTTGAAGCGTATCTATTAATTTTGCCAATTAAATATTACATGATGACGGTGTTGGCCCGATCAACAAACGATTAGTCTTTGCGCTATAACTTTTATTTTATAATCAGCGTTATGACCTGATTATAACGCCGCTTTTCATGAGTCAAGGGTAGAAAATAAATCGGTGAGTTACTGAACATAAAAGCGATTATTCACGGGTTATAATTCAAATTTTTTAATACTAAACAAGCTTAGCCTATAGGGTTATAATTCGCCAATAATAAATAATAACCTTAATATCTTTAAAAAACCGCTAAAACGGTAATAATACCTAAAATTCCGTATTATTAAAGCTTATTATAAAGAGGCTATTTGTATTATTTAATAACAAAACTTCTTAATAAAAAAAAGCTGATTTTTTGGTGCATTTTTAAGTCCCAAAGATATTTTATATGCTTGATTTTAAAGTAACATTTTTGTGTATTACAAAACTTTGCTTTAAAGTCTTATCCGGCAGCACTATTCTTTAAAGACAATTGATTATAGGAGAACAAGGCAAAAAATAAAAGAGCTTATTATTTAACTAAAGCGTATTCTTTTAAAAGTTAGGCAACGCGCGTCCGGTATTAATTTTTTATCTAAAAAACATCAAATCTACATGTTAGTCTTTATCTCGATCGTAGAAATTAAAAGGGGTCAATAATGTTACAAAGTATTGTGCTTAAGCCGATGGGGGCTTTTTGCAATTTGCGTTGCCACTACTGTTTTTATTTGGACAAACAGGCTCTGTATGCCGGCGTCCCCTCAGGGCATCGCATGACTGAGCTGACCTTGCGCACCATGATCGAACAAATGTTTGCATGTTCGAATAATCCTACTTTTGTTTGGCAGGGTGGCGAGCCGACTATTATGGGTCTGGAATTTTTTCAACAAGCGGTGGAACTGCAAAAACATTTTGCTAAAGGGCGTATATTTTCCAATTCGCTGCAAACGCATGGCATGCTGCTGAATCAAAATTGGATGCATTTTTTGCGCAAAGAAAATTTCTTGGTCGGTCTTTCGCTCGACGGCCCGCAAGCCGTGCATGATTATTATCGGGTGGACGCTTTAGGTAGAGGAACGTTTCAAGCGGTATATGACAGTGCGTTGTTAATGCAGCAAGAAAAAATCCCTTTTAACGTTTTAGCTACGGTAAGCGATTATTCGGTTAAATACGCTCGGGAAATTTATCAATTTTTTGCCGAAAACGATTTTCTTTTTATGCAGTTCAGCCCGATTGTGGAGCTGGATCCTGACAATACCGGGCAGGCCGCAGCTTATACTGTTGACGCGTTGGCGTACGGGCAGTTTTTATACGAAATTTTCGAGCTGTGGGTAAAGGATTTCGATTACCCGCGCTTGAAACAAAAGACCTCGATTCGCTGGTTCGATTCGGTTTTACAAAGTTACGTCGGCATAACGCCGGATCATTGTATTTTCCATAAAACCTGCAACGACTATTTGGTCATGGAGCATAACGGCGATATTTTTTCCTGCGACTTTTTTGTAGAGAAAGACAAAAAATTGGGCAATATTCACCAAACCAGCTTGTATAAAGCCTTCCAGTCGGCGGAACATACTGCTTTCGGCTTGGAGAAAGCCAATTTAAACGAGGAATGCCGCAGCTGCGAATGGCTGAAACAATGCTATGGCGGCTGTATTAAAGATCGGGTTCGCGATCCTAAAGATCATGGGCATAATCATTTCTGCGAATCTTATCGTTATTTTTTTAAACACGCCGATGCTACGCTGAAAGACTTCGCTGATTTATATCGTAAATATTATCAGTAAGTTAAATCTCCTTTAACCCTCATGAGCGGCAACGAAAAATGAACTCTTTAAAACTCGATGTTCAAGTTTTTAAATTTTTCGCAGCCGGATCCTTGGAAAAGTCATCCGGCAGCCCTGTAGTGTAGCGAAGCCGTCGCTTCCAGGCAGCCCAAATCCCTTCCAACCATATGCTTGCCTGAAGGCATTAACTG
>SXGU01210540.1_pt1 | contig 16447 bp, 16 predicted proteins | sample 3174531 | NCBI WGS metagenome assembly SXGU01 (sample SAMN11356863, study PRJNA531348) | freshwater metagenome | isolation source: freshwater sample F1-140 | place: China: Fuxian Lake, Yuxi | collected 2017-12-25 | reverse complement strand
GTCCATCAGCATGCCCAGCGCCAGGAAGATCAGGGCATAGGTCGCCAGGCTCCATGCCATGCGGTTCAGCCAGTGCTGCAGGGCCGTTGTCTGGTAGCGTGCAAATGGCAGCCGGATGCTGATCAGGCCGCGCACCTCGTCCGTCCTGAATTCCTCCGCGTTGCCCTGCGCCCGGGGGCCGTGGCAGCGCAGGCAGGACGCATCGACCCGCAGCGGCAGGCTGTACTGCAGTACCGCCTTGCCGCTTATGCCGGCAACCGACTGCGCCCGCTCCGCCGACTGTGGATGCTCGCGGAACCAGGCGATGGCGTCGAGTTCCAGGCGGTCGGCCTGGTTGTCCGGATTGCGCGGGCGATCCGAGACATTGCGAAAGCTCAAGTCCGTGGAGTACTTCGTGGCGAACTCCTTCGAGATGTCCGCCAGCGCCGTATCCTCTGCCGCCACGTGTCCGTGATAGGCGTTGCGCACCGCCAGCAGCAGCTGTCCCATGCTGCGCGCATCATGGAGGGGCTCGGCGTCGCGTTCGGCGGCTTCGTGGCGGAATTCATAGCCCAGGTCGACCAAGGCAGCCGCCATAGCCATCAGGGCCAGCGCCAGCCAGATCTTTCCGCGCAGGGTCATGATTGAAGCGGGCCCTAATGCAGGTTTTTGCCGGCGGAGTAGATGCCGCCATCATCGACCACCGGACGATTGGCCTGGATGTCGGCCAGCGCCGTGCGTATCGTGCCGTCGGCGATCCAGTGCGCGGCATGGGGTCCGAGCAGGATTTCGCGCGGCGCCATCGGGCGGGCGATGGCAAAGCCCTGGATATAGTCGATGCCGACCTCGGCCATGGCACGTAGCGTGGCAGCGTCCTCGACCCACTCGGCGATCGAGCGCATGCCGAGATTGCGCGACAGGTCGGCGATGGCCTGCACGATGGACAGGCGCGAGGGGTGGCGTGCCGCCGATTCGACGATGGCGCCGTCGATCTTTATCACGTCGGCCTGCAGGTCGGAGAGGTACATGAAAGAGGTGTAGCCGGCGCCGAAGTCGTCGAGTGCCAGCTTGACGTCGAATTCGCGCAGGCGCTCCAGCACGCGTCGCGTCTGGCTGAAGTCGCGCAGTGCGACGCCCTCGGTGATCTCGGCGCAAAGTCGCGCCGCGGCGCGCGGGTGGGCGCGCAGCATGGCATAGGCATCGGCCATGAACTGCTCATCGTTGATCGATGCGCCCGAGAAATTGACCGTGACGAACCGCGTGGCGGTGAGCTCGGCCAGGTGCGTGTCCAGCCATTCCAGCACCGTTGCCAGTACCCAGCGGTCGATCACGCCGACACGGCCATGGGCCTCGGCCACCGAGATCACGCGGCCGGCGGGAATGACGCTGCCGTCGGGCGCGCGGGCGCGCAGCAGGACTTCGAAGTCGAGGCCGCCTTGCGGGTCGCTCAAGGACATGATCGGCTGCATGGCGATGGCGAGAAACTCGGGCGCCCGTTCCGGCGTCAGGCGCGCCACCAGTACGCGTTCTTCTTCATGTTCCTGGAAGGCCGGCGCGTCGGCACCGTAGGCGACGACGTGGCCGGAGACCGCGAGGTGCTTGGCTTCGCGGCAGGCGCGGTCGGCGGCGGAAATCAGGTCCGGCACCTCGATGCCGGGCGTCACTTCGACGGCGCCAAAGGAGACGCCGATGCGGAAGGCCAACTCCTGGACGCGGAAGGGGCTGGCGTCGATCACCTCGACCAGCTCGCGGCAGCGCGCCGTGGCTTCGACCAAGCCCATGCCGGGCAACAGGATGAGGAATTCGTCGCCGCCGATGCGGCCCAGCAGGTTCTCGCTGCCCAGCGACGTCGTCATGCGGCTGCACAACTGGCGCAGGACTTCGTCGCCGGCGGTGTGGCCGAAAAGGTCGTTGACCGTCTTGAAGCGGTCGAGATCCATGTAGGCCAGGGTCACCGGTGTCTGCTCGCCGACGGAGCGGATCGCGCCGCGCAGCGCCTGCTCGATGGCGCGGCGCGACAGGGTGCCGGTGAGCTGGTCGTGGTCGGCCAGGTACATCAGCTTGCGGCTGGCCGTCACCGCTTCGGTGATGTCCTCGATCGAGCCTTCGATCAGGCCATCGCCGATGGACGCGCGTGCCTCGTACCAGGCGCCGTGGTCGGCCGACTGGAAGCGCAACTGGGCGCGCGGTCCCTCGGTCAGCAGGCTGGCCAGCGATTCCCAGGTGCCGGCCTCGAAGTAGTCCTGCCAGCGCGCACTGCCTTCGAGCGCCCGCTGGCCGAGCAGGCGCCCGAGGGCCGGGTTGCCGCGCAGCATGCGCCCGGTGGCGTCGGCGGTGAAAAAGGCCACCGGCACCTGGTCGTAGGTCTTCTGCAGTGCCTGCTCGGCGCCCTCGCGGCCGGAGCGCTCGATGCGCATCTGCTCGGCCAGCGCCATCGCCACCAGCAGGCCGGAGCTCAGCGCCGCGGTGACGCTGTTCACGTAGGGTAGCGGCCCGGGCAGGCCGAACATGGCCTTGATCACCTCGGCGAAGCCGGCGACTGCCGTGACCACCAGCGAGCCGGCGAACCACATCGCGATGCGCGAACGCGAGACCAGCAGGATGCTGCCCAGGTAATAGACGATGATGCCGTAGCCGACGAAGGAACCCAGCCAGAGCATGGGGATGAAGTGGCGGTAGGGCAGCAGCATGGCCGCGGCGAACATCGGCAGGTAGAGCAGTTCCAGCACGCGCAGCAGCGAGCCTTTGCCGACCTTCGTCAGGTCGTTCTGGAACAGCCGGGTAAACAGGTAAACCGTCAGCGGGAAGTTGCTGGCGAAGATGATTTTCCGCATGCCGTCGAGCCAGCCGGTAGGCACCTGGTGCCCGAGCCAGAGCGTGTCCCATCCCGCGGAGTTGGCGCCAAGCCGCGCATTCACGATCAGCCAGGCGGCGAATACGATGTACAGCGGTTCGCGGTTGACGAGGGCGGCGAGCAGCATGAAGATCGCCAACACCGTGAGGCCGCCTTCGAGCAGGCCCATGTCGTTGGCGAAGTTGCGCGTCGACAGGTCGAAATCCGCGGCCTTCCATGCCGTCACGGAAAGGCGTGCCGGCCCGACGAAGGTGGCGCGGCATAGCAGGGGCACGCCGGAGAGGTTGCCGGCCGTGGTGGCAAACCCGGTGTTGGTCTGGCTCAGCCCGCCCGAGGTGCCGGCACGCGTCGCGGTGCCGAGCGGCGCCAGCGCATTGCCGCGCCAGCAGGAGAGGGTGCGCATGTGGCGCGACGGAAAGTACACCAGCGGCGTGCCGGCACTGTCATTGTCGAGTTTGGGCGGCGTGAAAGCGAGCCAGACCGGGGCTTCCGAGAGCTGGGTGTCGAAGGACGTGACTGGCTTCGCCCCGCGTAGGGCGTCACGGGCCGCCGCCGGTTCGATCTGTCCGTCGTCGGGGACGAAGGACAACGCGGTAAATGGCAGGTCGGATGGTGGCCTGACGGCGGTATCGGATTCCCAGGCGAACAGCGCCAGCAGCATGATCCCGCCCAGCGCGAGCGGAATCGCGACGACGGAAAGCCGGGCCAGCCACTGCGTATTGCGCTGCAGGAAGTCGCGCAGTAGTTGGCGCGAAGCCAGCACCAACAGACGTCGCGTACGGGGGGTCATTTGGCCGCGTCCGGGGGCGGGCGGGGGCGGCGTTTACGGGTCATGCGCGAATCTTAGCGCATGTCGCGGTGTCGAGTCCTTGCGGTGGGCTTCGCGCCCTCCATCTCGCGCTCCTCGCGCGGCTTGACGACGGGAAACGGCGTCAGTTCGATGTCGGGGTGCTGCATTTCGAAGAACAGGGAATACCAGGGATGATCGACCGCCTGCCAGCGCTGCTTGGTGGCGACCACGTCGCAGGCCATGACCCGATGCGGAATCATGCCGACATGGGCCATCGGGATGTAGTCGCCGCCGGGAAAGACATCCTCGAACAGCAGCCAGTGGTAGAAGCGATCCATCGGGTGGCGTGCCGTCACCACCATGGTCTCGACGCCGCCCGCCTCGCACTGCAGGTACATGGCTTTCATCAGCATGGCTTTGACCACCCGCCCGACGGCGGCCTGGCTCACGGCCAGTCGCGTAGCCTCGGCGAGGACGCGTCCGCGCAGGTCGGCGGGCAAGGTCACGGATTGCTCGAGGTCAAGCGGCTGGAACTGGTTGGTGCGGTAGCGCATGCTGCCCAAGGGCATGCCGTCGAGCTTGGCCAGCGCCACCAGCACACGGCTGCTGCCGTCGAGATCGCCGGGCTCGGGGGCGGTAAAGCGGGCGGCGAGTTCGGGCACGTGGCGCCCGTAGGCGCTGCGCCGGATGGCCACGGCTTTGGCCAGTTCCGCCTCGTCGCGTACGCCGCGTATGACGAAAGGCAGTGACTCGGAATTGCCGCCGGAGCTTTGAGATTTGGTAGTCATACACGCAATATGCCGCGTTCTGCCTTCCTTGACAAGTACTTGGGTGCGGTTGTTGCGATGCAGGATGAAAATTTGCAACAGCCCCGGTACGCAGCTGGAATGAATCAGGGTGCAGGCCGGTAACCGTAGAGCCTGGCCAGCCAGGTCGGGCTGGCGCCGAAAAAGAAGGCCGCGCGCAGCCACCACATGAGCAGGATGGTGCGCAGCACGCCGTGCTGCTCCCAGCGCCGGCCGGAAGTGGTGACCTGCTCCCTCAGGCAGGCCGGCGGCGCCAGGCGCTTCAGGGTCGCGCTGAGGCGTATGTCCTCCATCAGCGGCAGGTCCGGGTAGCCGCCGACGCGCTCGAACAATTCGCGGCGCACGAAGATCGCCTGGTCGCCGGTGGCGATCCCGCTCAGGCGCGAGCGCCAGTTCATCATGCGGGCGACGATGCGCAGCAGCGGGGCCTGGCCGGCAATGCGGACGTCGAAGCGCCCCCACCGGGCGCCGCCATCGATCGCGGCCATGACCGCCGCCGCGCCCCCGGGCGGGAGCACGGTGTCGGCGTGGAGAAAGAGCAGGATGTCCCCGCGGCTTGCCGCGGCGCCGGCGTTCATCTGTCGCGCCCGGCCGCGCGGCGCGTCGATCACGCGGTCGGCGAGGGGCATCGCGTTTTGCGGCGTGCCGTCGCGACTGCCGCCATCAACCACCACCAGTTCCACGCCCGCCCGGCGCAGGGGCTGCAGTTCCCGCAATAAGTCGCCAAGGCGCGGCGCTTCATCGAGCACCGGGATGACGATGGACAGCGAACTCACTTGCCAGACCAGATCAGTTCCAAGCGCGCATCGCGGCCGCAGGCAAAGCGGTAGAAGCTGTAGCGTACCGGGTTCTTCTTGTAATAGTCCTGGTGGTAGCTTTCCGCCGGCCAGAACTTCCACGCCGGCGCGAGTTCGGTTTCCACTTTGGCGAAGCGCCCGCTCTTGACGAGTTCGTCGCGGCTGGCTTCGGCGGCCTTGCGCTCCTCGTCGTTCTGGTAATAGATGCCGCTACGGTACTGGTCGCCCTTGTCGCAAAACTGGCGATCCTTGGTCGTCGGGTCGATGTGGCGCCAGAAATGGTTCAACAGCTGCGTATAGCTGACTTTCCGCGGGTCGTAGATCACGCGTACGGCTTCGGTGTGGCCCGTGCCGCCGCGGGCCACCTGCTCGTAGGTCGGGTAGGGCGTGCTGCCGCCGATATAGCCCGACTCGGCCTCGATCACCCCAGGCAGATTTTCGAAGTCCTGCTCGACGCACCAGAAACAGCCGCCGGCGAAGATCGCGCTGGCCATTCCGGGCGGCACGGGTGTCGGCTGGGAGCTCGCGGCGCATCCGAGGGCCAGGCCGGCGGCAACGAACGCCGCGGGAAGGGTGAGCTTCACGAGCGCAGGACCGGCAGGGCGTCGCCGCGGGGGATGAAATGCAATGCGACGCCGTTGTTGCAGTAACGCTTGCCGGTCGGCGGCGGGCCGTCGTTGAAGACATGCCCCTGGTGGCCGCCGCAGCGCGAGCAGTGGTACTCGGTGCGCGGGTAGATCAGCTTGAAGTCGGTCGCCGTGCCCAGCGCCCCGGGCAGCCCTTGCCAGAAGCTGGGCCAGCCGGTCCCGCTTTCGTACTTGTGGGCGGCGTCGAATAGGGGCAGGTTGCAGGCGGTGCAGATATAGCTGCCGGGGCGCTTCTCGTTGTTCAGCGGGCTGCTGCCGGCGCGTTCGGTGCCATCCTCGAACAACACCCGGTAGGCATCGGCGGCCAGCAGTTTCTTCCATTCCTGCTTCGGCTTGGCGAGGGGGAAGTTCGCGGCAGCGCCAGCCTGGCGCTGGGCCAGCAGGGGCACGGCAAAGAGTCCGGTGATTGCGTACAGCCAGTTGCGGCGGTTCATCGTTTTCTCCTGTCATTGCGCGGATCAGGCAACCGACTCGGGTTCGGTCGTTCCGCCTGATCCTGTCGGCGAAGGGAGCACTATCCTTACAGGCGCTCCGGACGGTTTGCCCATCTTAGTCATCTTGGGCGAAAATGCGTTCCGTAACCTTCCTGACCGCCTCGATGAACACGGATCGCCACGCCGAACTGAATGCCCTGCGGCCCGACCTGCTGCGCTTTGCCCGCCTGCAGCTGCGCGACGCGGGCGCCGCCGAGGATGCGGTGCAGGAGACCCTGCTGGCGGCCCTGGCGGGCAGCCAGAGCTTCGCCAACCGTTCCTCCTACAAGACCTGGCTGGTTTCCATCCTGCGCAACAAGATCGTCGACATCATCCGCAGCCAGTCGCGCGAGGTTCCCGCCAGTTCGCTGGCGAGCGACGAGGAGGGCGACGAGGCGCTGGCGGAAAAGTTGTTCGAACCCGGCGGGCATTGGCGGGCGGAGGCGCGACCGGGTCGCTGGGCCGACCCGGAAGCCTCGTTCGAGCAACAGCAGTTCTGGCGCGTGTTCGAGGCCTGCCTCGACCATCTGCCGGCGAAGACGGCACGCGTGTTCATGATGCGCGAAATCCTCGGCCTCGAGACCAGCGAAATCTGCAAGGAAACCGGCATCAGCACGTCCAACTGCTGGGTGGTGCTGCACCGTGCGCGCCTTTCGCTGCGTACCTGCCTGGAAACCTCCTGGTTCGCCGGCGCGCCGGCCTGAGGAAACGGAACATGCTCAGCTGCAAGCAAGCCACGGCACTGATGTCCCAGGAACAGGATCGCCCCCTGAGCCTGATGGAGCGGATCGGCCTGCGCCTGCATGTGCTGATCTGCGATGCCTGCAACAACTACCGCCGCCAGATGGGCATCCTGCGCGATGCCTGCCGCCGGTTCGGCAGCGGCGGGACGCCATGAGCGGGAAGGGCGCGGAATCCCAGGAAGCCAACAGCACGTGCCCGCGCTGCGGCGTGGCATTCCGCTGCGGCATGGTGGGCGGTGATGCCAAATGCTGGTGCGCCACTCTGCCAGCAGTGGATCCGTTGCCTGTACCGCGTTCCGGATCCACGGCTTCGTGCTATTGCCAGGGCTGCCTGGCCGCGATCAAGGCGGAGAACCTCGCCAGGGCGGCGGGCGCATGAAGCTGCTCGACAAGATCCTGCTGGTTTCGGCGATCATCCTCGCCGTCCTGATCACCGGGCTTACCGCACTCTCCGCCCTGAGCCTGCGCCAGTTCTCGCTCTACACGGCCGAGCGCCATGCCCGTTCGGTGGCCGAAACCGTCAAGGTCGGCCTGACCGAAAGCATGATCAACGGCACCATCGGCAAGCGCCAGCAGTTTCTTGCCCGCTTGTCCGGCGTGCCCGGCGTAAGCCACGTACGGATCACGCGCGGACCGGCGGTGATCGCCCAGTTCGGCCCCGGTCTGGCTAACGAGGGCGCGTCCCAGGAAGACGTCAAACAGGTTTTGGCCAGCGGCAGGGAACTCTTTGACCTGGTCGAGGTGAACGACGATCTGACTTTCCATGCGGTGATTCCCTACATTGCCACCGACCAGGGGCTGCCGAACTGCCTGCAATGCCACAAGGTGGCGGCGGGCACGGTGCTGGGGACGGTGACCGTGGACATCCCCTTCACCGAGGTCAGGCGCCAGGGCTTGGTGGGGGTCGGTCTGGTCAGCCTTGCCGTAATGGTCGCGGCGCTGGTCGCACTCGCCCTGCTGCGGCGCCTGATGCGGCCGCTTGCCGAGACCGCGCAGGCCGTGCAGGAAGTCACCTCTCGTGCCGTCGGCGGCAATTTTTCCGGGCGGGTGCGCCAGCACAGCTCCGACGAAGTCGGCGACATCGCGCTGAACATCAACCTGCTCATGGAGTTCCTGCAGCGCGAAGTGAGCACCATCCGCAACCGTGTCGGCGAACTGATGGGCTTTCGCGCCGATGAAAGCGGCAACCAGCTGGTGCACACCACCGAACTGGTGGAAAGCCTGGTCGAGGCCTCGCAGTTCAAGCAGGCGATCGAGGAGGACCAGACCAAGGCGGAGATCTACCAGCGCCTGGCCGACATGCTGCGCGTCAAGTACGACATCAAGCGCTTCTCGATCTACGAGGTCGCCTCAAGCAAGAACCGCATGACGGCGATGTCCATCGATGGCGATCCGGGCGCCACCTGCCGCTATTGCGATCCGCAGGTGATGGTCGAGGCCGGATATTGTCGCGCCCGGCGCACCGGCCACGAGGTCAACTCGGTAGCCTTCCCGGGCCTGTGCACCATGTTCCGACCCGGCGCCGAAGGCGACAGCCATGTCTGCCTGCCGATCAACCAGTCGGGCACCGCCGGCGCCGTGGTGCAGATTGTCGCCGCCCGCGACGAGGGCGACCTCGCCAGCCTTCTGGTGCCATTCGTCAGCGTCTACCTGCGCGAGGCAGGTCCGGTTCTCGAAGCCAAGCGCCTCATGGAACACCTGCGCGAGAACTCGCTGCGCGATCCGATGACCGGCCTCTACAACCGCCGTTTCCTTGAAGACTATGTCGGCGCCCTGGTCGGTAGCGCCCAACGTCGCAAGAGCCCGTTCTCGGTCCTGATGCTCGACCTCGATTTCTTCAAGCAGGTGAACGACACCCACGGCCACGAAGCCGGCGACAAGGTGATCAAGACCCTGGCCGACATCCTGCAGCGCAGCGTGCGCAGTTCCGACATGGCGGTGCGCTACGGTGGCGAGGAATTCCTCATGGTGCTCACCGATACCGGCATCGAACCGGCGCTGAAGGTCGCCGAGAAGATCCGTGCCGAGGTCGAAGCCACCAAGGTACCGCTGCCCAGCGGCATCCTGCAGAAGACCATTTCGATCGGCGTTTCGGAGTTTCCGACCGACGCCGACACCTTCTGGCAGGTGGTCAAGTTCGCCGACGTCGCGCTTTACAAGGCCAAGACCGGCGGACGCAACCAGGTGGTGCGCTTCCTGCCCGAAATGTGGGACTCCACCGGCAGCTATTGACTACCCGGCATTGCCGGGGATATCCGATTCGGCTACATTGGGGGCCGGATTGACGTCACCGGGAGGCGGGACATGAACGCGAACTTTCAGGACCTGCAGGCCTTGCGTGGCGAATTGCGTCGCCAGCTGGCGCTGCAACAGAAGAATTCCCTGTACACCGTGCTGGGACTGGCGGCGGATGCCAGCGACGCGGCAATCGCCGAGGCCGTGGCGAAAGTCACCGCCGGCGGTGCGCAGCCCGATGCCGAGCTGCGCTATGCCATCGAGATCCTGGGGCGCCCCGAGTCGCGCGAAGCCTTCGATCGCCAGCTGCTGGAGCAGTTGCGCAAGCCCAAGGCGGCGCCGCCGATAGTCGAGCCCGTTGCGATGTCGCATGCCGGTCGCTCGGCGTGGCTGATGCCGGTCACCGTGGGCGTTTTCGGCCTGCTGCTGCTGGGCATGGCATGGCTGGGCTTGAACTTCATGAAAGAAAACGCGGAACGCGAGATGAAGCTGCTCGAAGCCCAGGCGCGTGCCGAGGAAACCCGTCGCCGCGCCGAGGCGATTCCCAAGACCTCCGAACTGATGCGCAGGGCGGTGGAGTCGTCGGAAGCGATTCAGCAGCGCGGACTCGACGCCCAGGACAAGGCGGGCGAGGAGGCAAAGGCGCGCGAAGAACGCTTTCGCGAGGAGCGTGAAAAGAACTACCAGCAGCAGCTGGCGCGTGACGAGAAGTGGCGCCAGGAAGCCGAAAAGGCGGCCACCAATCAGGCTTCACGCGACATGGTCAATTCCCTGACCAGCGAGGCCGCGCGCGGCGCCCGCGAGCGCTGATCAGCCCGCAAGCAATCCTGGCAGCGCGGCGAGGTCGCCGATCTCCCCGTCCGGCGTTGCCGGAATCCGCTCAGGCGGCTGGCCGTAGCGGTTGCACCACAGCACGCGAAAGCCGAAAGCCTTGGCCGAGTAGGCATCCCAGCCGTTCGACGAGAGGAAGCAGATGCGTTCGGGCGCCAGTGCCAGGCGTTGCACAGCGAGCCCATAGACTGAGCGGTGCGGCTTGAAGACACCGACCTCCTCGACCGAGAGCACGGCGTCGAAGACGCTTTCCAGTCCGGAATTGCGCACCACCGCGGCCAGCATCGACGGGCTGCCGTTGGACAGGATCGCCAGCCTGATGCCGCGCTGTTTCAGAGCGTTCAGCATCGCGGGGACTTCGGGAAAGGCGCCGAGCCGCAGGTAGAGCTGCATCAGGCGTTCGCGCAAGCCGGGGCGCTCGATTCCAAGTTGCGCCAGGGAGAAGTCGAGCGCATCGCCGGTGACCTGCCAGAACTCCGCGTGGTGACCTGCCAGGCCGCGCAACCAGGTGTATTGCAGCTGCTTGAGGCGCCACAGGTCGGAAAGTTTCTGCCAGTCGTCACCGAGCTCGTCGCGCGCCCCGGCCGCCGCCGTGTTGAAGTCGAACAGCGTGCCGTAGGCGTCGAATACACAGGCCTCAATCCCGCTCAGCCTTTCGGTCATGGATTGTCCCTTCAGCTGGCGCAGCTCGGAGCTGCGGCGGTGTCGTTCCCCAGCGCGCCGCCGCAGCTCGAGCCCTGTCCCGCGGTGCAGCCATAGCAGTGCTCGGCGACCTGGATCGGCATCTCGTCGATGGTCATCGCGGTGGCTCGGGTGATGTGCAGGCGTCCGCCGCCACTGTCTTTCATTGCCAGCCCCAGCTGCTGGTTGAAGTCGCAGTCGTAGAGATAGCCCTGCCAATCGATGCTGACCAGGCGGCGGCACATTACGCCCTCGAGGTTGGCATCGCGGTGGGCCTGGCGCAGGGTGTTCAGGTAGGCGTTGAATTGTCCCTTGGAGATCAACATGCTGCCGAAGCGCTGGATCGGCATGTTGGCGAGGGTGAACAGCTCGTTGAAGACCACGCCGTAGTGCTCGCCCAGGTGGCGCTTGTAGTCCGCCTGCAACGCGGCCTGGGGAGGCGGCAGGCTGGGGCCCTGCGGGTTGTAGACCAGGTTCAGCAGCAGGTCGCTGCCCTCGCGGCCATAGCCAAGGGCGTTCAGGCGACGCAATGCGCGCAGGCTGGCCTCGAACACGCCGCTGCCGCGCTGGCGGTCGACGTTTTCCTCCAGGTAGCAGGGCAGGGAAGCGACGATCTCGACGCGATGCGCGGCGAGGAAGTCGGCGAGGTCATCGAAGCCCGGCTCCTCGAGGATGGTCAGGTTGCAACGGTCAATCACGCGCAGCCCTCGCTCGCGCGCCGCCACGACCAGGCGGCGGAACTGCGGATTCAGTTCCGGCGCGCCGCCGGTCAGGTCGATGCTGCGCACGCCCGGATTGGCGGCGAGGAAGCCGATCACCGCATCGACGGTCTCGGCGGTCATCTCCTCGGTGCGCTTTGGCCCGGCATTGACGTGGCAGTGCAGGCAGCTCTGGTTGCAGCGGTAGCCGAGGTTGAGTTGCAGGGTGTCGAGCGTGCGCCGCCTGAGGGCGGGAAAGTCGGATTGTCTGAGGTGGGGCAGGGTGGCGTGCATGGGGGTCTCCGGCGGACATTATGGCGTAGTCGCGCGAACTCGTAATTGCTTACGGCCGACTCGAAATTCCGTTTGCCGGACTTCTGTCGTGGATGTCCGCAATTGCCGCCGCGGCCACGGCGTCCTAGCATGGGCCTTGCGATGCCCGGTGGTCGGGACAAGGAGAGGCGCTTGAAACACATCGAAATGACCCAGGACGGGCATCTGGGCACCATCACGCTGGACAACCCGAAGAAGCTCAATGCCCTGAGCCACGCCCTGGTTGAGGAGGTCATCGCCGCGCTGCAAGCGCTGGAGCAGGCGGCGGCGCGGGTGGTGATCCTGCGCGCGCGGCCCGGGGTCAAGGTCTGGTCGGCCGGACATGACGTCGGCGAACTGCCGGAAGGCGGGCGCGACCCGCTGGGCTGGGACGACCCGCTGCGGCATCTGGTGCGCACCATCGAAACCTGCCGCATGCCGGTGATCGCCATGATCGAGGGCGGCGTTTGGGGCGGTGCCGTGGAGACCATGCTCGCCTGCGACATCGTCATTGCCGCGCCCGGCGCCACCTTCGCCGTCACGCCGGCCCGGCTCGGCGTGCCCTACAACGTCAGCGGCATGATGACCTTCATGAGCGCCGCCAGCCTGCGGGTGGTCAAGGAACTGGCTTTTACTGCGGCGCCGATCTCGGCCGAGCGCGCCGAACGCATCGGCATGATCAACCACGTCGTCGCCGATGCCGAGCTGGAAGCATTTTCGCGTGCGATGGCGACCACCATCGCCAACAACGCGCCGCTGTCCATCGCCGTGATGAAGGAACAGCTGCGCGTCCTGGCAGGGGCCAAGCCGGTCAGTCCGCGCGGCTTCGAAAAGGTGCAGGGCCTGCGCCGCATCGTGTACGACAGCCACGACTATCACGAGGGCATCCGTGCCTTCAAGGAAAAGCGCAAGCCGGTGTATCTCGGACGCTAACCGGCGGGCCGCGACGCTGCCGTGGCGCTTGAAGCTTTGCCGCGACGCGCTATAGTGACGCGGTGAGCCTGACGCTGGAGTGATGGAGCCGCCATGGACCTGACGCACATGCCGCTGGATCTTGCCGGGCTGCTGGCCCTTGCCGCCGGCCTCGGCTGGGCCGCCGGGCTGCGCTTGTACACCGTGATTTTCGTGGTCGGCCTGGTCGGCTACCTGGGTATCGCGGAACTTCCTCCCGGCCTGCGGGTCCTGCAGCACCCGCTGGTCTTCGGCGCCGCCGGGCTGATGCTCTTCGTCGAATTCTTCGCCGACAAGATTCCCCTGCTCGACACGGCCTGGGACACGGTGCATACCTTCATCCGCATTCCGGCCGGCGCGGCGTTGGCGGCCATGGTGTTCGGCGGCCAGGGCCTTGAATGGCAGGCGGCGATGGCGGTGCTCGGTGGCACGCTGGCGGCGGGGACGCATTTCACCAAGGCCAGCGCGCGCGCCATGATCAACACCTCGCCCGAGCCCTTCAGCAACATCGCCGCCTCGACCGGCGAGGACGTCGTGGTGCTGACCGGCCTGTGGCTGATGTTCGCCCATCCGTTGATCATGCTGGGCCTGCTGGTGCTGCTTGTCGCGCTGATGGTCTGGCTGTTGCCCAGGCTCTGGCGCGGCATCGCTGCGCTGGTCAGCAGCTTCTCGCTGCCGCGGCGGACGGCGCGCGGGCATTCCTGAGCGTTTCGGGTCGCTGATCGCCGTTACCTGCCCGGGCTTTTCATGCCGGGAATTCCGCTTCGCGGGCCGGCAAAGAGGCGTTCCAGGTCCGCAGGGCGACGCGGCGCCGTCCGCAAGGGATACCGTCTCCGGCTTTGCCGGAGACATAACTTTCATTTCATTGTCCCTGCTGCGGCGCGACCTCGCCGTGCTTCGCCCAGCGCGCCCTTGATCCGCAGCAGGCTGCCGTCGAGCGCGGCCTGTCCCAGCCACCACTGGTAGTCGGGCGACTGGTGGGCGAGCCCGAGGCGCAACTCGCGCAGATTCTTGTCGCGCAGGGTCGCAAAGAGCTTTTCGATGTGCGCCAGATCCTCGCCCGAGCTTTCCTTGCGTGCAGCCGCCACCAGTGCTTCGGCTTCGCGCCGTTTCATTTCGCCGATGGCCAGCCCGCGTTGCGCGGCGGCATTCTGTTCGGTGGTGTAGCGCGGCGAATGGCAGGCGCGGCAGCTTTCCATTGCCGCCTCGCGCGCCTGCGCCCTTGTGCGCTTCGTGTCGTAGTGTTTCGCGGCCGGCACTTTGGCTTCGACGAGGTGGCAGTCGGCGCAATCCGGCGCGCGCTTGCGTTCGCGCCCTGCCTCGATCCGGGCGATGACGCCGTGCTTGGACAGCGCCCAGCTGCGCTCGGCGGCGCCGGCGTGACAGTCGACACAAGTCTTGCCGGCCGCCGGGAGCGCCACAAACCACAACAGCAACAAGCCCTGGGCGCGCATCAGTTGTGCTTCCTGTTGTGCAGCGTGTACTCGCCGTCTGTCCACAGGGTGCGCGGGTCGGGCCGCGGCCCGCGCGTCTTGGCGCGCAGGGCTTCGGCCTGTGCGGCGATGGATTTTTCGGCGTGGGCCAGCGCTTCGTGGCCTTCCTTCACCAGTTGTGGCGCGCCGTGGGCAGCTGCCTTGTAGCTGCCGAGGTTGGCGAAGTACCACATCTCGAAGTAATCGCGCTCGATGGGTGAGACGTTGTAGAAGCTCGAGGCCTGGCCCTCGAAGAAGCCGATGCGCTCTTTCGGGAACCATGCCTCCATCCAGTCGGTCGGGTAGGGCGGGCGTTCGCCGGCTGCCGGGTAGAAGGCCTTTTCGCTCCTCAGTTCGCGCAGCAGCCGTTCGGTGCGATTCAGGCCTTTCCAGGCTTCGGCACGTTCGCGGTCCATGTCCGTCAGTTGGCGGCGCGAAAAGTCCTCGTCGTGGCAGTCGGTGCACACCTCGATCCAGCGTTCGCGCTTGAGCTTGTTCTCGGCGGTGTTGGGATTGACCTGGCGCAGGCCGAATTGCCAGATCGACTTGTCGGCCACCACGTGCTGGCCGTTCCGCATGTGGCAGTAGGCGCAGGTCGGCGTCACGTAGTTGCCCTTTCGCAGCGGCTTGCTCCAGTCGGTCTTCTGCGCGTCGGCCAGATAGCGCTTGCCGTGCGCCGAGGCGAAATAGGTCTCGTCGTCCGGGTGCGGCGGGCCGCTGTGGCAGGTGGTGCAGGCCTCGGCTCGGCGCGCCTCGGCGGCGTCGAAGCGGTGACGCGTGTGGCAGGAGTCGCACTTGGTCGCCACCGAATGGCATTGCACGCAGGCCGTGGTTTCCGCCTTCGGCTTGTCCGCGAAATGCTTGCTGTCGGTGGCGCGCTCCATGGCCAGCACGTGGCTGGGGAAGCCGTACTGCTTTTCCGACTGGAAGGCATCGTGCTGCACGGCGTGGCATTCGGCGCAGACCTTGGGTGTCGGCATGCGCAATTTGCGGTGGTCGGCGCCGTGGCAATCCGGACAGGCAACCGGCGCGCGATTTGCCGGCTTGCTGTGGCGGCTGTCGCGCCAGTCGGCGACGATGCCCGGCGTCAGCGCTTCGTGGCAGGCGATGCATTCGGCGGCAGGGAATACGCCTTCGACGCTGTTGACCGGCTGGTAAAAGCGGTCGGGGTCCCAGTAGCCCTGCACCGGGTCGGGCTGCCATTCGCGCGAATACAGGCCGCTGCCGGCGCCGCCTTTGCTCCAGTCGACCCAAGCCATGCCCGCCGCGATACCGGCGACGGAGAGCAGCACCGGGATCAGCAGCCAGCGCGGCCGCATCAGCGGTCCTTGCGGTGGCGGGCGACGGCGCGCGCGACGCCGATGCCGGCGAGCAGCAGGAAGGGCATCAGTGTCAGGCCGGGTACGCTCTCGTCGCTGGTGCAGACGAAATCGAAATTCACCGCATGGACGTGAGCCCAGGCCGGCGTCGCCAGCATGGCGAGCAAGTAGGCGAGGCGCTTCATGTCGCCAGCCTCGGCGCCAGCAGCGGCTGCGGCGCCGCGCGCCAGGCGCGCCATGTCTTCCAGTCTGCCAGGCGACGCTGGGCCAGCACCGTGCGCGCGGCGCGACGTCCGGCGGCGGCGGCGGTGACGATCAGGTCGGCGCCATGCACGGCGTCGCCGCCGGCGAAGATGCGCGGGTGCGAAGTGCGGCCGTGGGCGTCGACCTTGATCGCGCCGAATTCGGTGGCGACGCCGGCGGCTTCCAGCCAATAGGGTGCTGCCGGTTGCTGGCCGAAGGCGAGGATCACCGCGTCGCAGGCGACGCTCTGCGAAATTGCCGTATCGCCAGCGCCGACTTTTACATGTACCGCGCGCACCGCGGCCTCGCCCTCGACGGCCACGGGCGTGTGCTCGAAGAGGAAGTTCACACCTTCCTCGACCGCCGCAACGCGCTCGTGCGGATTGGCGCGCAGTTTCTCGGCCGTGCCGCGATAGGCGATGGCGACGCTGGCGGCACCGTCGCGCAAGGCGGCGCGGGCGCAGTCCATCGCCGTGTCGCCGCCGCCGAGTACCAGCACGCGTTTTCCGGCGAGGCTGCCGGCGACGGCGCCGCCCGTGCCGTGGTTGATGCGACCGAGATAGGACAAGGCGTCATCGACGCCGTAGAGATCCCGTCCTGGCAGCGACACGTCCCG
>SXGU01154897.1_pt1 | contig 16449 bp, 15 predicted proteins | sample 3174531 | NCBI WGS metagenome assembly SXGU01 (sample SAMN11356863, study PRJNA531348) | freshwater metagenome | isolation source: freshwater sample F1-140 | place: China: Fuxian Lake, Yuxi | collected 2017-12-25 | reverse complement strand
GATGCCGCGGCGGGTGTACACCTATCCCGAAGGACTCAACTTCGAGTTCTGGAACCAGGTCGAGACGGTCGGCGCGTTCTTGATCGCGGCGGCGTTCCTGGTGTTCATCGTCAAGCTCATCAAGACGTGGATGGGGCCGGCCAATGCCCCGGCCGATCCGTGGCACGGCGCGACCCTCGAGTGGTCGATCCCGTCCCCCCCGCAGGAGTTCAATTTCCCGAAGCTTCCGGTGGTCGGCAGTTCGATGCCGCAGTGGGATGCCCGCCGGGCGGCCGGAGGGCATTTGCCGGAGCCGGCGCTGGTCAGCGGGGCTGATATCCCGATGCCCAATCCGTCGTACTGGCCGTTGATCACCGCGATCGGGGTCAACTTGGTGCTGGGGAGTCTGATGTTCGTCCGAGTGTGGCCGGGTTGGTGGATGGCCATGATCGCCAGCGCGCTGGTGCTGTTCCTTGGCGCATTCAAGTGGGCTTTCGAGCCGACCGGGCACTAACCAGGAATTCGGAGACTAGATACCGTGGCCCAAGCCGCTACCGCCCACGCCCCCGGCGAAATCGACGAGCATCACTGGACCTCGACCGGCCTCAACAGCCGGAAGGTCGCGATCTGGGCCTTCATTGGCTCCGAGTGCTTGTTCTTCGCATCGTTGATCTCGACGTACCTCGTCTATCGCGGGAAGAGCCTGGTGGGGCCTCTCCCGCATGAGCAATCGCAGTGCATGTTGCAGGGGAAAATGCAGACCTGCGAACAGGTCTTCTCGATCCCGCTCGTGACGTTCGGCACTGCTGTGCTCTTGTTCAGCTCCTTCTTCGTCGTGCTGGCGTTGAACGGCGCCCAACGGGGCGACCGGAAGGCGCTGCTGACTTGGCTCACGGCCACGGTGATTTGCGGCCTGTTCTTCATCGGGATGCAGGTCTACGAGTTCAATCACTTCTATCACCTTGGCCTCGGGTACAGCACCAATCTGTTCGGCTCGACCTTCTACACCCTGACCGGCTTTCACGGCGCCCACGTGACCTTGGGCGTCATTTGGTTGTCGACCATGCTGATCCTGGCGGCCCGCGGCAAGGTTCCGCCGGAGAAGTCGCTCAATCTGGAAATGGCCGCGCTGTACTGGCACTTCGTCGACGTGGTCTGGATCGTGATCTTCCCCGTCGTCTACCTGATGCGCTAACCGGGATTCATCGACATGCACGCTCAAGCAACAGAGGGACACGGTGCCGGGGATCATGCTCATCCGACCCCGGGGTTGTACCTCAAGGTGGCGGTGGTGCTCTTCATCCTCACCGCGCTCGAGGTGCTGGCCTATGAAGTCGGCCATCGCCCGACTTGGCCGTTGCACGGCCTGGTCGAACCCTTGGTGGTGCCGATCCTGCTGATTCTCTCGGCGGCCAAGTTCGCGCTGGTGGCCATGTTCTACATGCACTTGAAGCAGGACTCGAAGTTGTTCACGAACCTCTTCGTGTGGCCGATCGTCCTGGCCGGGGTGATTATCCTGATGCTCCTGGTGCTCAGTGTCCTCTGGGAGAAGGCGACCTTCTAGCCCCCGTACCGGAAGGGGCGGGTTTTGCCACCCGCCCCTCTCCCCGCTGGATCGCCGTTGATGCCTGCCTTCCCGATACTCGACCGCACCCTGTTAGCCCCGGAGCCCGCATGACGAGACGGAGTCCGTTCGTTCCGATCCTGATCCTGGCCCTGATGGCCGCGCGGCCCGGATTCAGCCAAGCAGAGAAGGAACTTGGTCGCTGGGAACGAACCGCCCGGGACCTGCTCCGGGAACTCGTTGAAATCAATACGTCGGAGAGTGTCGGGAGCACCGCCAAGGCCGCCCATGCCATGGCTGCCCGGGCCAAGGCCGCCGGCATTCCCGATTCGGACGTGGTGGTCGTGGAGCATGCGGCCCGGAAGGGCAATCTGGTGGTCCGCCTTCGCGGCCGGCCGACGGGGAAGAAACCGATTCTGCTTCTGTCCCACATCGATGTCGTGGAGGCCAAGCCGGAAGACTGGACCCTGCCGCCGTACACCTTCATCGAGCAGGACGGCACTTTTTTCGGGCGCGGCGTGGCGGATGACAAGGACGAAGGCGCAATCCATCTCGCGCTGATCATGCGGATGAAAGCGGAGGGGTTCGTGCCCGACCGCGACATCATCGTCGCGCTCACGGCGGATGAGGAAGGCGGCCCCGCCAACGGTGTCGAGTGGCTGCTTCAGAACCGGCGGGCGCTGATCGATGCCGAGTACGCCTTCAACGAGGGCGGGGGAGGGCGGGTTCGCGAGGGCGTCAAGCTTTCGAACGACGTCCAGGCCAGTGAAAAAAAGGTCGCGAGCTTCGTGCTCGAGAGCACCAATCCGGGCGGTCACAGCTCCGTTCCGGTCAAGGACAACGCCATCACCCATTTGGCCGCCGCCCTCGTCAAGGTTGGAGCCTTTGATTTCCCAGTCCGGCTCAACGAGATCACCAAGGCCTACTTCGCCCGATCGGCGGCGGTCACGGAGGGTCGAGTGTCGGCCGCCATGAAGGCGATCGCGGCCAATCAGGGGGATGCCGAAGCGGCCCGGGTGCTGTCGGAGGACCCCCGGTACAATTCCCAACTCCGGACGACCTGTGTCGCGACGATGCTCGAAGGCGGCCACGCCCGAAATGCCCTGCCGCAGCGGGCCCGGGCCCACGTCAATTGCCGGGTCCTGCCCGACGAGTCGCCTGAGGACGTCCGGCGAACCCTCGAACGGGTCGTCGGCAATCCCAAAGTCACGGTTACCGAGCAGGGCACCGCCCGCAATACCCCTCCCTCACCACTGACCGCCGACCTCATGGCCCAAATCGAGCGGGTGTCGGGTCAGTTGTGGCCCGGGGTACCGATCATTCCGACCATGAGTACCGGGGCCACCGACGGCGTGTACTTGAGAAATGCCGGCATCCCGACGTATGGAGTTTCCGGCCTGGTCTATACCGACCCCAATGCCCACGGGATGAACGAAAAGATCTCAGCGGAAGCGTTCTACCAGGGTCTCGAGTTCATGTTCCGGTTGGTCAAGAGCCTGACGGCACCCGGCGTCAGCTGAGTCCTGATAGGGTGATTGTGACGACTGCTTGCCAAGATTCGCCCGGGAGGTACCAATGGGAGTTCTTGGATTGGTGGCATTCGTGATGAGTCAGGCCGCCCCGCCGGTGATCATTGGGCACCGGGGAGCCAGCGGCTATCGGCCCGAGCACACCCTCGAGTCGTACCGCCTGGCAATCGCGCAGGGCGCCGACGTAATCGAGCCGGACCTGGTCATGACCCGGGACATGATTCTGGTGGCCCGTCATGAGAATGAGATCGGCGCCACCACCGACGCCGCCCGGAAGTTCCCCGACCGGCAACGGACCAAGCTGATCGATGGCAAGGCGACGACCGGCTGGTTCGTCGAAGATTTCACCCTGGCCGAGATCAAGACGCTCCGCGCCCGGGAGCGCCTGGCGTTCCGGTCCCACCGCTTCGACGGCCAATTCGAGGTGCCGACGTTCGAGGAAATTCTCGGATTGGTCCGGCGGGAAGAGCGCCGGCTCGGCCGGCGGATCGGCGTGTATCCCGAAACCAAGCACCCGACCTATCATGAGTCGCTGGGTCTCGCGATCACCGACTCGCTGCTCGCGGTCTTGGCCCGGCACGGGTACCGGGGCCCCGCCGACCCGGTCTGGGTTCAGTCGTTCGAGTCGGGCAACCTGCGAGCCGCCAGGGGGCGCACCAAGCTTCGGCTGGTGTTCTTGATCGAGGCCGCCGGACCGGAGACGACACCCGCCGGCCTCCGGGAGATCGCGGAGTTTGCCGATGGGATCGGTCCCTCGAAAGACCTGATTCAGCCGATCGGGCCGGATGGACGCCTCGAGCCCCCCACGTCGCTGGTGGCCGATGCCCACGCGGCGGGGCTGTTCGTCCATGCCTGGACCCTGCGGGCCGACTCGGCGTTCCTGCCGAAAGGTTATGGCGGCGATCCGGAGGCGGAGGTTCGGCGGATGGCGGAACTCGGCGTGGACGGCTTCTTCACCGACTTTCCCGACGTTGCCCGCCGGGTCATCTCAGCCCGGGGGGGTCGCCGACCCCGGCCACTGCCCCAATGAGTACCGGAGCTGGATGATCTGGCCGCAGTGATAACTGTTGTGGGTAATCAAGGTCCAGAGGACCGACTCGACGGTACTGCCCGCCTTCGGGCTCACGATTCGGCTCAGGGTTGAGGCCCGGGCATCGGCCAGGGTCGTCATCTGGTCGAGGTTGGTCCGGAGCAGGGCCAACTCGTGGCGCCAAGTTACGTCATCGGCGGGGCCATCGGCTTGCGGCCAACTCTCGTCATCGGTCCGCGGGGGTTTGGGCCGGACTCCCTCGATCGCCTTGAGACCAAAATCGATCCAGTAGTTGATGTGGCCGACCTGCTGCCAGATGGTGTGCGGCAGATGGAGCACCCGCCGTCCGGCCAGCTCCCAGGGAAGGTCCTCGACGGCCACGATCGGATCGACGTGGGAGCCGGTTCCGTGGATCAAATCCTTGAGCGCGTTCATGCTTACAAGCTGTCAGCGAACCCCGGTTCGCGCCAGGTCGTGATGGCTGCGGCGATGGTGGTTTCGTAGTTCCCGCGGGACTCGTCGCCTAGTAGCGCCACCGCCGCCGCGACCTTGGCCTCCTCTTCGCCGGTCTCAAAGGCCATCAGCTCGAACGCCTGAGCGGGAAGGGCAGCGTAGCGAGGGAACCGGTCTTGGATCGGGCACGCGTTTTCAATCACGTCCCCGAACTCGGTGACCATACCGAGCCCCATGACCCGGCACACGAATGGGCGGTGCTCGTAGATGGTGCAGGCGCCCTGGTCGTCGAGGGCGGGGCAGGGCTCGTTCGCGAGGGCGTCCGTCAATTGGTCGAACCGGGCCTCACCGAGCGCGGCGACGTCGTACGGCGGGCCCCAAGAGGGCTCAAGCCGATTCATCAAGGCCACTTGGGCCTCCGCGCGGGCCAGAACGCCGGCCCTGACGGCCGGATCGAGCCGGCTCACGGCCACGGCAACCAGCGCCGCATCAGCCACCGAGATGTCAAAGGGCCCGAGGCAACAGGCCGTGCATCCCGGCCGGCAGGGGATCACGCCGGGATGGCGCGCTCTGGCGCCCGCTTGCCACCGGTCGATCTGGTTGAGGAGCGGGAGGTATCGCGGGGTGGTCACCCGGTGCGATCCATGGTGGAGGCGCCCTCCGCCATGATCAAGATCCAACTCGCGATCAGGGCCACGCCACCGACCGGCGTCACGGCGCCCAGCCATCGGTGGCCGGTCAGGACCAGGGCGTAGAGACTTCCGGAAAACACCAGAATTCCAAATCCAAACCCTCGAGCGGCCCAATCCAGGCGCCGCGCCGGGTGACGCTCGATCCAGGCCGCGAGGCCGAGCAGCGCTACGGCGTGGAACATCTGATAGCGGGCGGCGGTTTCGAAGGTGGTGAGGTCGGCGGGCGAGAGACGGGCAGCCAGCAAGTGGGCCCCGAAGGCGCCGAGACCGACGCCTAACGCGCCGGCCAAGCCGGCCATGGCGAGGACCGTCCGGGCGTTCACTCGGTGGCGGCGGGCGGAGTCGGCACCTCGACCCCCATGCCCATGGCATGGTACCCGTTGTCGACGTACATGACCGTGCCGGTGATCCCCGCTGCCAACGGACTGGCCAAGAATGCCGCGGCGCTCCCGACGTCGGTGGCCTCGAACTCCCGGGTCAACGGGCTGTGTTGCTTGGTATAGGCGATCATCCGGCCGATCAAACCGATGGCACTGGCCGCCCGGGAAGCATAGGGGCCGGCGGAAATTGTGTTGACCCGGACTCCGAACCGGCGGCCGGCTTCGAAAGCCAGGGTCCGGGTATCGGACTCGAGGGCCGCCTTGGCGGATGACATCCCGCCGCCGTAGCCCGGAATGACCCGCTCGCTGGCCATGTAGGTGAGCGAGAGGAACGACCCGTTCGGCCGCATCAAGGGCGCCAGGTGGCGGACCAGCGAGATGTTGCTGTACGCGCTGACGCTGACGGCGGCCAGATACCCCTGGCGGCTGGTGTCCAGCAATGGCGACTTCACCTCGGGCCCGTTGGCCAAGCTGTGCACCACGATGTCCAGGCACGAGGGCCCGAAATCAGCGATCAGCCGGTCGGTGACGCCCCGAATCGAGAAATCGCCCCGCTCCTTGTACCGCTTGTTTTCCCGGATCTCGGCCGGGGCGTCCTCCAAGACATCGAAAGTCGCGTCGAGCGGATAGATTCGCTCGAAACTGAGTTTGGTCCCGTCGGCCAGGGTCATCGACTCGTCCATCTTGCCGCGCTCGAGCATCTTCTCGAAAATGCCCATGGCGGGTGGCCAGGTCCCGACACACACCGTGGCACCGGCTTCCACCAGCGCTTTGGCGATGGCGAATCCAAAGCCTCCGTCATCGGCTACGCCGGCGACGAAGGCCCGTTTGCCGCGAAGATCAATGGCAAGCATCGGCATTCTCCTAAGTGTCGGAGCGGAGTACCGCCAGCGGCGGTCGCTTGAGAACCTCGGCGCTGCTCCACAGCCCAACCAGCAACGTCAGCAAGACCAACAGGGCGGTCAGCCCGGTAAGCGAACTGAGCGGCAGGTCATAGCGGGCCTCGAAGACCCACTTGGCGAGGGCCCATCCCGCCACCGCCGAGAGCACGATGGCCACGGTTGCCGCCAGCAGTCCCAGGGCGACGTACTCCGCCACCAAGATCCGGAGCACTTGGCGGCGAGTAGCACCCAACGTCTTGAGCAGGACCCCTTCCCGAAGCCGCTGGAGCCGGGCCGTGGTGACCGCCCCGATCAGCACGATGGTGCCGGCCGCCAGGCTGAACAGGGCCAGAAATCTGACCGCCAGGGCGGCCTTGGCGAGGACTCCCTCGATGGCTTCTTGAATCTGGGAAAGGTCGATGGCCGCTACGTTCGGAAACCGTTCGGCAATCTGGCGTTGCACTTGGCCCCGAACCGCGGCGCTGTCGACCCGGGTCAAGGTCACCAGCATCTGGGGGGCTTGCTCGAGGACACCCGATTCGAAGACCACGAAGAAGTTGGTCTGGAACCGGCCCCAGTCGATCTCGCGGAGGCTCACGACCTTGCTGGGTACCTGAACGCCTTGGACGTCCCAGACGATGTCGTCCCCCACCGTCACGCCCAAGTCGCGGGCCAAATCGGCGTCGACGGAAATCCGGGCCGGCCCATCTCCACGCGGACCCGACCACCAGGCTCCGGCCACCAGTTTCTCGCTGTCGGTGATCGAGTCGCGATAGGTGGAGCGATACTCACGGCGAACGGCCCACCCTCCCGGCCGTCGCTCGCGAGGCGCCGCTTCCTCCTCGGCCTCGGTGGTGTCGCGGGGCACGGTGTCTGGAACCACCGGAACCCCCTTGAGCGAGGCAATTCGCATCGGGACGATCGGCACTGGGGCGCTTCCGGGATGACCGGCCGCGGTCAGGACCGAGTCCACCCCGGCCGCCTGGTCGCGCTGAATATCGAAGAACATCAGGTTCGGCCGGCCGGCGGCGCTAGTGGCCCCCCCGACTCGGAATTCCCGGAGCAGATTGTGCTGGACCAAGAACAGAGTGGCCAAGAGAAACGCCCCGAAGCCGAGGGCCAGGACCACCGTGCCGGTTTGGTTGGACGGCCGGTAGAGATTGGCCAGGCCCTGGCGGTACAGATAGGGCAGCCGCCGCGGAAACCACCGGCGAAGCGCCCCGATCAGCCCGAGGGAGGCGAGCCAGAGGACCAGCACCACGACCCCGACTCCGCCCGCGAAGATCGCTCCGTCGCGGAGGTTCTGGACCTGCACCGCCGCGAGTCCGATGACGCTCAGCGCCAGGAGCCCGAAGGCGGCCCAGGCCAGCGGATCGGCCCGTCCCGGGGCGGCTTCGTAGGCGCTTCGGAGCGTTACGAGCGGCGAAACCCGGCGGACCCCGAGCAAGGGCAATAGCGCGAACACGAGGGCAACCCAGAGTCCGAGCCCGATCCCGACGATCAGGGCCTGCGGAGCGACGGCGACACTGACATCGACCGGCAGGAAGTCCTTCACCAAATACGGCACCAGCTGCTGAATCCCGACTCCGAGCGCGGCGCCGGCCAGACTACCTAACGCTCCCATGGCAAGCGCTTGAACCAGGTAGGCGAGGAACACCTGCGCCGAGGTGGCGCCCAGGCATCGAAGGACGGCGATCGTGTCGAGCTTCTTGCGGATGAACAAATGGGTGGCGCTGGCTACTCCGAGGCCGCCGAGCAACAGCGCCACCAAGGCCACGAGGCCGAGGTAGTTACCGAGCCGGGTCAGCGAATCAGTGAGGTTGTCGCGATCGTCCTCGACGGTGCGGATCCGGTAGCGAATTTCGCGGAGCGGCAGTCGCCGTTGGTCGGCGATGGTTTGGGCCTTCGACGGATCGGGGAGCTTGACGAACACCTCGTACTCGGCCCGCGAGCCGAACTGGAGCAAGCCGGTGGCCGCCAAATCGGAAGCGGCAATGAAGACCCGGGGGCCGATCGAGGTGGCAACGCCGACATCGCCGGGAATGTTGCTGACGGTGGCGTCGATGACGAACCGGGCCTGGCCGAGACTGAGTGTGTCGCCGATCTCGGCCCGGAGGGCGGTCAGCAGGGAGGGATCGACCACCGCGCGCCCGCCCGCCCCGACCGAACTCCAGCGTCCCGCCGGCGAGGTGAGGATCTCGCCGTAGTACGGATAGCCGGGCTCGAGGGCCCGAACTTGGACCAGTCGAACCCCCGAGGTCCGCGCCACATAGGCCATTCCGGCAAAACTGGTGACGCGGGCGGCCGCCCCTCGGGTACTGGCGGCCGAGTCGCCCTGGATCAGGGTATCGACCAACCGCTCGATCTGCTCAGGAAACGCCTTCCGGCCCGAAATCGCGACATCGGCGCCGAGCAGGGCTTTGGCCTGGGCACTCACCGAGGAGCGGAGGTTTTCCGTGAACCCGTTGATGGCCACCAACGCGGCGACGCCCGCCGCTACCGAGCCTACCAAGAGGCTCAGGCGTCTGCGTGACGCCCGGGTTTCCCGCCACGCCAATTTGAAGACGAACTTGAGGTTCATGGAATGGTCACATCTTCGACGACATGACCATCGGCGAGCCGGATCATCCGATGCGCCTTCGAGGCCAGTTCCCGGTCGTGGGTCACCAAGACCAGGGTGGTCCCCAATTCACGATTGAGCCCCATCATCAGGTCGATAATGCTGGACCCGTTCTTGGCGTCGAGGTTGCCGGTGGGTTCGTCGGCAAAGAGGATCTGGGGGCGGGAGGCAAACGCCCGGGCCAAAGCTACTCGCTGTTGCTCTCCGCCCGAGAGTTGAGCCGGATAGTGATGGCCCCGATCGCCGAGTCCCACTCGGCGGAGGAGGTCCTGGGCCCGTTCTTCGGCCGGCTCATCCCGCAGTTCGAGGGGGACCTGGACGTTTTCCCGGGCGGTCAGAGTCGGAATCAGGTGGAATGACTGGAACACGAAGCCCACCTTCTCCGACCGCAGGATGGCCCGCTCATCCTCGGTCATCGCGCCGAGGTCGTGCCCGTCGAGCTGGATGGTGCCCGAGGTAGGGCGATCCAGCCCGGCGAGCAGACCGAGCAGGGTGGTCTTCCCACTCCCGGATGGGCCGACGATCGCGAGGAACCCCCCGCGTTCGAGCGAGAACGTGATATTGTTCAGGACCGTAAGGTGGCGCCCCCCCGACACGTAGGTCTGGGTCAGGCCGTGACACTCGAGCATTGGTTCTATGGATAGGTTCATACGTGGCTCAATGATAGTGAGATTAGCCCTCGGTTTCATTGCCCTCACCGCACTCGGGGCCTGTGGTGAGCGGGGGGGGGGCCTCCTCCCCGAGAGCCCTCGGCGGCCCAGCCGGTCCGGGAACCGCCGACCATGGTCGGCGTACCTGAAGACTCCACCCCGCTCATCGTCTTCGTCGGGACCAGTCTCACCGCCGGCTATGGTCTTCCCGACCCGAAGCTCGCCTATCCGGCCCTGATTCAGAAGAAACTCGACTCCTTGGGCCTCGGGTACCGCACTGTCAACGCGGGGGTTAGCGGCGAGACCTCGGCGGGCGCCCTCCGCCGGATGAGCTGGGTTCTGGAACGGGGGAATATCGTCGTGGTCATGGTGGAAACCGGGGCGAATGATGGCCTGCGGGGGCAGGATCCCGACAGCACCCGGGCCAACATTCAAGCGATCTTCGATCGGGTTCGGGCCCTGGATCCAGCGCCCAAGTTGGTGCTGACCGGCATGGAAGCCATGCCCAACCTCGGGCAAGCCTACATCACGAAGTTTCGGACCATGTTCCCCGAGTTGGCCCGGGCCAACGGGGCGACCTTCATTCCGTTCTTGCTGGAGGGAGTGGCGGGGGTTGATTCGCTCAACCAGGCCGACGGGATTCACCCGACGGCCCGGGGTCAGGAATTGGTCGCGGCTACTGTTTGGGAGGCGATCCGCCCGCTCATTACCGCGCCGTCACGATGAAGGTGACGGTGCCAAGGGATGTGATGGCCTGAAATCGCTGCGGTCCGGGGGCGGGGCCCAAGCGGATCGTCGTTGACGCCAGCCCATAGGAGTCGGTGCCCAAGAGCCCTCCCACCGAGCCACCGTCCAGCGCCGCCCAGGTGACGGTTTCGTCGCCAACCGGGTTGTTGAAAGCATCGAGAGCTACGATCGTGAGCGCCAGCGGCGGCAGGGAACCCGGTGCCGCCGACTGGTTGTCGCCGCTCGCGATCAAGATTTGCGAGGTCTGAGCGGAGGCGATGGTGAACGAGAAGTTCGCCACCAGTCCCGAGGCGAGATGGCGAGCCTGAATCCGGGCGGTGCCGCTCTTGGTGCCCGCGGTGTAGGTCACCCCGGCCGCTCCGAAAGCATCGGTGATCGCATTCGTGGCCGACAGGCTTCCGCCGCCTTCCAGGATTTGCCACGTCAGCGTTGCGCCGGGAATCCCGGACCCGAAGTCGGTCAATTGGGCAACCGCCGGATCGAACAGCGGCTGAGTGACGTCGCCAAACTGGTCGCCGCCGCTCAGGGGTACGAGTCCGGTGGCTACCGGATTCGACCGGAGATTGAAGGTCGCGTTCAGGCCGCCGCTCGCGGCCCGGATCGCGACGTCCGACGAGGTCAGCGGAGAGTAATCGACCGAGGCCAAACCGTCGTCACCGGTGGTCGTGAAGGGGGCGCTGAGGCTGCCGGTGCCGGTCGTAAAGGTCCAAGTGACGTTGGCGCCGGCCACCGGGTTGCCAAACGCGTCACTCAGCCGAACCCTGGGCGTCGCGGGCAACCCGGGCAGTCCGGCATCGCCGCTGAAGATCTGCAGCGAGGTAGCCGGGCCGGCGGTGCCGAACGACACGAACCGGACCTGAACCGGGGCGGTCGGCCCCGGGATGGTGGCGCGAATCAGGTTCACCCCGGCGCGGGTACCCGTGGTGGCCGTCATCGAGGCGAGGCCCTGCGGATCGGTGTTGGAGCTATTGGCGCCGACCACCCCTCCGCCGGCGACGACTGACCAGGTGACCTTTTCCCCGCTGACCGGGAATCCGGCCGTGTCGGTGACCAGAACGACCATCAGTTGGGATGGCGCCGTGTTGACCCGGGCAAACTGCGCCCCGCCCGAGCGATAGAGCAACCGGGCGGCCGGGCCGGCGGTGGCCAGGGCCGTCAGGGTGAGCGGCGCCAAGCCGACCACGGTCGCTTCGTAGTTGTTGGTGCCGAGGGAGCCGCCTAACGACATCGGGCTGGCGGCCACCCCTTGGGCGTTTGTCGCCACCACCGAGTCCCGGATCGAACCGCCCCCCGCCGTGGCCCGGAACCGGACCGCCACACCCGCCACTGGGAGCGAATCGGCCGCCTTGACCAACACCGCGAACGCCGTCGGCAGCGTGGCCGAGGGTCGGCCGGTCTGGTTGCCGCCGGCGAGGACGCTCGCGGCGACCGGCTTGGGAACGAAGGTGAGATTGGCCGAGTCGGCCAATCCCGTCGGGAGAGTGGCGATGACTCGAATGGTGACCCGGCGGAGTGGCGCCACGAGCGCCCCGGCTTGGCTGATCGGAACCAGCGGGTCGGTCGTCGACCAAGTGACCGGAAATCCGGTAACCGGGGCGCCCTGGGCGTCGAGCGCCGTCAGCCGCATGGCCAACGGATCGCCGAGGGTCAGACTCGAGTCGCGCGGGCCGACCCGGAGGGTCCGAATGGTGGCGCCGGGCCCCACGTAGCGGAGCACCAGGTTCGGGGTTGCCGCCGGTCCGGAGCCCAAGGCCACGACGACCACCGTGTCGGACCCGGAGAAGTAGAGCTGACTATCACTGAAGAGGTCGACCGTGACGCCGAGCCGCTCGGACCGGGCCTTGAGTGCCACCCGCAGCCGGAGGTTCAACGCGGGGTTCCCGATCGGAAAGGCAACCGTGGTGTCGAGGACCCGTTCGGCCGGCGCCCGGCCGATCCGGATTCGGACTTGGTTGATCGGGGGTACCGGGGCTGCCGCCTCGATGGTCGGCGCCAGCCGCAGCTCGGCGGTAAACCGTTCCGGTTGGCTTGGTGATTCCGTGCAGGCGGCCGCGAGGCCGCTCAGGATCGCGGCCCGGCAGGTGTTCCGGAACCGGCTAGGCATCAATCAGGCCCTGAACCGCACGGGCAAGTTGGTCCGGGGAGAACGGTTTCGGGAGGTGGGCTCGAGGTGCGAGCCCGTCGCTCCGGGCTGGAGCGCCGGAAATGAACAGAATCTTGAGATGGGGCCAGTCGGCAATCAGCTCCTCGGCCAGTCCGGTACCGTGCTGGCCGGGCAGGATCATGTCGGTGACCAGCACCGAGATCTCGTTCCCTCGCTCCGCGGCGACGGTGGTCGCCTCGGCCGCGCTGGCCGCCGCGACGACCCGGTACCCGAAGAACTCGAGCCCCCGGCGGGCGACTTCCAGCACGCCGGGGTCGTCGTCGACCAGCAGAATCGTTTCGGAGCCCTGGCGCGGCAAAGCGGGCTCCAGTCGAACCCCGTCGGTGGTGGCTATCGCGGCCGCCAGAGCTTGGAAATGGACCTCGACCGCGGTCCCGCTGTTGGGCGCACTCCGGACCCAGAGCAGGCCCCCGGTCTCCCGGACGATCTGTTGGACGGTGGTGAGGCCCAAGCCTCGGACCCCCGGCGCCTCTTTGGTCGTGAAGAACGGCTGGAACAATTGGGCCTTGGTTTCAGCATCCATCCCGATCCCGGTGTCGGTCACGGTCATCACGACGTACTCGCCCAACCGGCCATCGATGCCTCCGTCGTCGAGTCGCTCGCCCGGGCCGACCGAGTGCGAGGCAATCGTGAGGGTGCCGCCGGTCGGCATGGCATCCCGAGCGTTCACGACCAGGTTGATCAAGATGTGCTGGAGCTCGGCGCGGTCGGCATAGACCTGAGGCAATCCGTCGGACAGGTCGAGGGCAAGAATCAGGTCGGGTCCGAGCAGGGCTTCGAGCAACCCGTGCCAGCGGGTAATCACCGCGTTGAGATCGACCGGCCCGCGGGCGGTCGGCCGGCGCCGCGAGAATTCGAGCAGCTCCTGGAACAACGAGCTGGCCCGCCGGGCCGCACGCTCGATGGCCAGCAGGTCCGACGACTTCTCATCCGTCCCGGCAGCCTGGGAGCCCAGCAGGTTCGCGAACCCGGCGATGACCTGGACGGCGTCGTTCAACTCGTGGGAAATTCCATCGGCCAGTTGGGTAATCGCGTCGAGGCGCTGGGAGTGCCAGAGCCGGTGCTCGAGCCGCCTCCGATGGCGGAGGTCCTGGGCCGTGACCACATACAGCGTGCCCGCGTCATGCTTGACGGGAATGACCGAGAGATCGATCGGGACCGACCCGCCGCTAGCCGTGTGACAGGTGGCCTCGCCCCGGAACGGTTGGTCCTGTCGAACGGCATTTCGGAGTCGCTCGACCACCAGCGGTTCGTCGAGGATCGTGACGAGTTGGTCGATCCCCTTCCCGTCGAGGTCGGATAGGGGGACGCCGACCAAGTTGGCAAAGGCCTGATTGGCGAAGCGAACCTGGTCTCGATCGATGACGAGAAGAGGTTCGGTCGCGTGCTGGGCGGCCAGCTGGGAGGGGAAATCCACCTCAGCGCTCATAAGCTCGGGTTCACGATATCCTTAAGAATAGGCCCGACTCCGCCGGTTGACCAGCGTCTCCGGCTATCCCTACTCTTAGGCCATGACCTTCTTCGATTCTCGGCACCAGCGGGCTGCCATGGTCCTCGGGCTACTGACCGTCGGCCTGGCCATTGCCTTGGCACCCTACGCGACCGGGTTGATCGCCGTGCCGGTGCTGTACGTCATCCTCGAGCCGGTTCATGCCCGGCTCACCAAATGGCTCAGTCCGGCCAAAGCCGCGGGTCTGGTGATCCTGCTCACGATCCTCCTGATCGTCATTCCGGGGGTGTCGTTGCTCAGTCTGATTCTCGGCCAGGCTCAAGGGATGGCGGGCAAGGTGATGGCCGGCCCGCTGCTCGATCGAATCCGGCTGCTCCAGGTCGGCCCGTTCGATGTCGGGGCCGAGTTGGTCCGGTTGGGCCAGACCGTCGTCGGTTGGCTCGGGAGTAACGCGTTCACGCTCCTGGGCACGATGACCCGGTTGGCCCTCAATCTCCTGCTGGCGTTATTCGGGCTGTTCTATCTGCTCTTGCAACCGGATGTGGTCTGGCATGCGGTCCGACCCTATATCCCGTTTTCCCCCGCGAACACCGACCGGCTTCGGGAGCGGTTCCGGGCGGTGGCGGTCTCGACGGTAATCGGCACAGGAGTCACGGCCGGGGCCCAAGGCATCGCGGCTGCGCTTGGCTTCGCGTTCACGGGGTTACCCGAGCCGTTGTTCTGGGGCGTGGTCACGGTGGTGTTCGCCATTCTCCCGGTGGTTGGGAGTGGGATGATCTGGGGCCCCGGGGTCGCAGTGCTCCTCTTCGACGGCCGGTTTGGAGCCGCCGGCTTTCTGGCGGCCTGGAGCATCGCGACGACCGGCGTGATCGACTACATCTTCCGGCCGCTGGTCTTCAATCGATTTGCCCAGGTTCATCCGCTCATTACTCTGGTCGGGGCCGTGGCGGGCGTGAGCTACTTTGGGCTCCTCGGTCTCTTGGTCGGTCCGCTGGCGCTGTCGTACTTCTTCGAGATCTTGGGGATGTACCGGGAAGAGTTCGTCAAATCGGGGAGCGCCAGCGGTTTCACCGAGGAAGTTGCGGTGGCGCCGATGCCGACGCTCCCGACCGCGGCGCCCCCTCCGCCGTGAAAGTGACCGCCAACCGGACCCTCGTTTTCTGGGCCTTTGGCGCGATCTATTTCGTCTGGGGCTCGACCTATCTCGGAATTCAGATCGCGATCCACACCATGCCGCCCTTCTTGCTGGCGGCTGGACGGTTTCTGCTGGCCGGGTCGATCCTGGTGGCCTGGGCCCGGTGGCAAGGCGAGGCGCTGCCCAAGTGGGCGACTTGGCGGACCGCGTCGATCCTCGGGACCCTGTTTTTCGTCTTGGGTAACGGCCTGGTCGTCTGGGCCGAACAACACGTCCCCTCGGGACGCACGGCGCTGTTGGCCTCGACGTCGCCGATCTGGACGGTCATTCTGGAGAGCGCCCTCGATCGTTGGCGGCGCCCCCCCACCCGGGTATTGGCCGGCATCGGCCTTGGGATGATCGGCTTGGTGTTGCTCGCCGCGCCGGATGTCGGCACGACGAGCGGAGCGGTGTCCCTCGCCGGCATCCTGGCGCTCTTGGGGGCTTCGGTCGCCTGGGCGGTTGGCTCGGTCTTCGCGCATCGCCACCACTTGCCGGCCAGCCCAGCCATGGCCACCGGCATGAAAATGCTGGGGGGCGGCGTGCAGCTCGCGGTGGTGGCCTTGCTGGCCGGCGAAACCCGCGGGTTCTCGGTCCGCCAGGTTTCTTTGGGTTCGTGGGCCGCCTTTGCGTATCTCGTGATCTTCGGGAGCATCATCGGTTTCACCGCGTTCGCATACCTGCTCCGGGTCACTACGCCGCAAATGGTGGGGACCGCCTCGTATGTGAATCCGTTGGTAGCCGTCTTCCTGGGCTGGGGCTTGGCCAACGAGGCCCTCACCGGGCGGATGCTGCTCGGGGCCGCCATCAGCTTGCTCGGCGTCGTGCTGATCCGGGTCCCGGTTCACCACGAACCTGATCCGGTCGAAGAAGAGGTCGGTACCCTCGAAACCGGAGAGTTCCCGGTCCCCCGTCGAGTGGAGTGAAAAGAGAAAGGCCGTCCTCACCCGAGGACGGCCTTTCCCTTCATTGCCCTTCCGGCGGATTACTCGCCCGGGCGGCCGATCTTGCTGGCGCCGGCCGGGCCGGTCTCAGCGCAGGTGGCGGCAGCTTCCGGTGACGCCGTTTCGATCTGGTTCAACTCAACCCGGCGGTTCTGCGCCATTCCGTCGTCGGTCGAGTTGTCAGCGGTTGGT
>SXGU01549281.1_pt1 | contig 16452 bp, 16 predicted proteins | sample 3174531 | NCBI WGS metagenome assembly SXGU01 (sample SAMN11356863, study PRJNA531348) | freshwater metagenome | isolation source: freshwater sample F1-140 | place: China: Fuxian Lake, Yuxi | collected 2017-12-25 | reverse complement strand
GATGTGCCCGACGCCCGAGCAGAGCTCCAGCACGGGACCGGGCGGTGCGGAGCGGATCAGCTCGGCCGCCCACCGGGACTGCTCGGCGGTCCAGGGACGCGGTTGGAGCACACGATCGTCGTACTCGATCTGGAGGCCGTCGAAGTCGGCCACGCGAGCGGTGCCGTGGGCGGTGGCACTCATGAGGTCTCCTGCTGCCGCCGCTCCACCAGGAAGGCCAGGCGCCGCAACGCCTCCACGTTGCGCCAGGCCAGCATCGGGTCCTGGACCACGCGGGGGACCAGCGCCCCGGGCCCGGCCGTCGCCTGCTCCTCGATCGTCACCTCGGTGTCGGTCCCCACGGGGGACAGGCGCAGGGTGACGGTGGCCCGGCCGGCGGGCCACGCGTGCGCCTGCAGCACCAGGAGCGACCCGGGCGTCTGCTCGACGGACTCGGTGACGTCGTCGATCAGCAGGGGCCAGGTGCCCACCGAGTGGTGCAGCCGGCTGCCCACGGCGGGCCACCCGTCGTCGACCTCGCGCATCCGCGAGGCGCCGACCACCCAGAGGGGGTAGAGCCAGCCGTCGGACAGAACCTCCCAGACCTGGTCAGGGGTCGCGTGCATCAGCCGCTTGTTGGTGCTCACGGGGGACTGGTACCCCGCTGGGCCGGGCACCGCCCTTCGGACGCTCGGCATGGTCGAACGTCACACCGGGCACCGGCAGGCCATGGATGCACAGGACAGTCGCGCCGCTGTGGTGCTGGACGTCGACGGCACGCTGCTCGACTCCAACTACCACCATGCGATCGCGTGGGCGCGCGCCTTCGGGCACGTCGGGGTGGACGTGCCGGTCTGGCGGATCCACCGGGCCATCGGCATGGGCGGCGACAAGCTCGTGGCCGCGGTGGCCGGGGACGAGGTCGAGGAGACCCACGGTGACGAGGTCCGGGACCGGTGGGAGAAGGAGTACGACAGCCTGATCGACGAGACCCGCCTGCTCGATGGAGCCAAGGAGCTGCTCCGGTCCCTGCGCGGCCGCGGGCTGGCGGTCGCCCTGGCCAGCTCGAGCATCCCCCAGCACGCCCAGCACGCCTTCGACCTCCTCGACGCCGACGAGCTCGCCGACACCGCCACGACGGCCGAGGACACCGAGGAGTCCAAGCCCGACCCCGACCTCATCGAGGAGGCCCTGACCCGGTTGGGTGCCGGGAGCGCGTGCGTGGTCGGGGACTCCGTCCACGACATGACCTCGGCGCAGCGTGCCGGTGTGCCGGCGTACGGCGTGCTGACCGGCGGCTACGGTCGCGCGGAGCTGCTCGACGCCGGGGCCCGCAACGTCTACGACGACCTTCAGGACCTCCGGGCCCACGTCGACGAGTGGGCGCCGGTCTGACCCGCTGACGGGGTGGTCCACCCCTGCGGATGAGGGTACGGCCGGTCCGTGCCGGGCACCGGAGACTCATGAAGGCAGTCACCTGGCAGGGCGCGAAGGACATCCGGGTCGAGAACGTCCCCGACCCCGTGATCGAGGAGCCGACCGACATCGTCATCCGGGTCACGTCGTCGGGCCTGTGCGGTTCCGATCTCCACCTCTACGAGGTGCTGGCACCGTTCATGGAGCCGGGTGACGTCGTGGGCCACGAGCCCATGGGGATCGTCGAGGCCGTGGGTGCCGAGGTCCCGCACCTCGACGTCGGAGACCGGGTGGTGATCCCGTTCAACGTGAGCTGCGGCCACTGCTGGATGTGCGAGCGCGACCTGCAGAGCCAGTGCGAGACCACCCAGAACACCGAGCACGGCACCGGCGCCAGTCTCCTCGGCTACAGCAAGCTCTACGGCCAGGTCCCCGGCGGCCAGGCGGAGTACCTCCGGGTCCCGCACGCCGACTACGGGGCGGTCAAGGTCTCCAAGGAGCGCCCCGACGACCGTTACCTCTTCCTCAGCGACGTGCTGCCGACCGCCTGGCAGGCCGTCGAGTACGCCGACGTGCCCGACGGAGGGACGCTCCTGGTGCTCGGAGCGGGACCGATCGGGGACATGGCCGCCCGGATCGGCATGCACCGGGGCCACCGCACGATCGTCGCGGACCTGGTCGACGAGCGGCTGGCCCGGGTGAGCGGGCGCGGCGCCGAGACGATCGACATCACCGACCTCGACGAGACCGCCGTCGCCGAGCGGGTCCGCGAGCTCACCGCCGGCCGCGGCGCCGACGCGGTCATCGACGCGGTCGGCATGGAGGCGCACGGCTCCGGCGGCGTCAAGGCGGTTCACAAGCTCGTCGGGCTGCTGCCCGATGCGATCGCCGAGCCGCTCATGCTGAAGGCCGGCGTCGACCGGCTGGCAGCGCTGACCACCGCCATCGACGCGGTGCGGCGCGGCGGCACGGTCTCCATCTCCGGCGTCTACGGCGGGGCGGCCGACCCGCTGCCCCTGTTCCAGATGTTCGACAAGCAGATCCAGGTGCGGATGGGTCAGGCCAACGTGCGCCGCTGGACCGGTGACATCCTCGCGCTGCTCGACCAGGACGAGGACGTGCTCGGGGTGGAGTCGTTCGCCACCCACCACCTCTCCCTGGAGGAGGCGCCGGACGCCTACGCGACGTTCCAGAAGAAGCAGGACGGCGCCGTCAAGGTCGTCTTCCGTCCCTAGGTCTCGGTCCGGGCGGCACCCGTCGTCCTGGCCCGCAGCCACGACGTCGTCCCGGGGGCCATCCCCCGGGACTTCGGCGTCCGGTCGACGGGCGCGACGATGATCTCCGCCCGGTCGGGGAGGGCCCACTTCAGGGCGTGGTAGACCTCCGACAGGGTCTGCTCGCTCTCCAGGAGGAGCAGCCCCGGGGCGATCCGCCTCGCCTCGACCCAGGGGCCGTCCAGGTCCTCCGGCGGCTCCGAGGTCCAGGCCAGGTAGACCCCGTGGTGGCGGTCAGGGAGCGGCGGCACGGAGCTTCTCGAGCAGCGGGCCGGCGGCCTCCTCGAGGAACAGGTCCTGGCCGTCGTCCCCCACCTGGACGACGCAGATGTCGGTGAAGCCGGCGTCCCAGTACTCGCTGACCTTCGCCACGATCGCGTCGAGGTCGGGTCCGCAGGGGATCGAGCCGGCGACGTCATCGGGCCTGACGAACTGGCTGGCGGCGCTGAAGCCCGCCGTCGTGGGCAGGTCCGCGTTGACGTCCCAGCCACCGCCGAACCAGCGGAACTGCTCGTGCGCCCGCGCCACCGCCGCCTTCTCGTCGGGGTCCCAGCAGATCGGCAGCTGGCCGATGGCCCGGGCACCCGCGCCGATCGGCTCGGTCCCGTCGACGGCGTTCCACCCCGTGACGAGCTCGGCGTCGGGCTCGACGGCGACCAGGTCGTCGGCCAGCGGGGCGAACCGCTCCAGGCCGCGCTCGCCGGAGAGGGCGATCGCGATCCGGACCTGATCCTCGGGCAGGTCCCAGAGTCGAGCCGAGTCCACGGCGAAGTGCTCGCCCCGGTAGGTGACCAGGTCGCCACCGAACAGCGCCCGGATGATCTCGACCGCCTCCTCGAGCATCTCCTGACGGGTCTCGACCGCCGGCCAGCCGGCGCCGACCGTGTGCTCGTTGAGGTTCTCGCCACTGCCGAGCCCGAGGGTGAAGCGCCCGCCGCTCAGCAGCGCCATGGTGGCGGCCTTCTGGGCGACCACGGCGGGGTGGTAGCGCAGCGTCGGGCAGGTGACGTAGGTCATCAGCTCGACCCGCTCCGTGGCGTGGGTGACGGCGCCGAGCACGCTCCAGGCGTACGCGGAGTGGCCCTGCTCGGTCAGCCAGGGGGAGTAGTGGTCGCTGGACACCTCGAAGTCGAACCCGGCGTCCTCGGCGGCGACCGCGTAGCGGACCAGGTCCCGCGGGCCGGACTGCTCGGTCATCAGGGTGTAGCCGAAGCGCGTGACCATCGGTCAGCCCAGGACCGAGCCGGCGTCGACCGAGCCGTGCTCCTCCTCGATCGCGGCGGCGAGCCGGTCGACCTGCTCGTCGGCCAGGTCGATGCCGGCCTCGGAGAGCCCCTTGTCGAGCTCGGCGCGGACGGTGCCCTCCGGCGCTCCGTCCTGGTAGCCGCCGACCCGGTCGACCACGATCTGGATGGCCTCGATCTCCTCGTTGCTGCGTCCCTCAGTCATGTCACGCCCAGTACCCACCATCGCGGGAGTGGCACGCTGTTCCCATGACCGATGCACCCGATCGCCCGCAGCTCGAGCCTCTGGACGAGGACTGGGACTCCGCGTTGTGCGTCGTGGCCCACCCCGACGACCTGGAGTTCGGCGCGGCCGCCGCGGTGGCCCGCTGGACCGGGCAGGGCAAGCGGGTCGTCTACTGCATGGTCACCAGTGGCGAGGCCGGCATCGACGGCATGGCGCCCGACGAGTGCCGGGTCGTGCGCGAGGCCGAGCAGGTCGAGTCCGCGCGCATCGTCGGGGTGGACGAGGTCGACTTCCTGGGACTGCCCGACGGCGTCCTGGAGTACGGCGTCCCGCTCCGGGCCGCGATCGCCGCCGTGGTCCGCCGGCACCGCCCGGACATCGTCATCACCGGCAACTTCCGGGACACGTGGGGCGGCGCCAACCTCAACCAGGCCGACCACATCGCCGTCGGCAGAGCCGTGGTCGACGCGGTGCGCGACGCCGGGAACCGGTGGGTCTTCCCCGAGCAGCTCACGGACGGGACCGAGCCCTGGGGCGGGGTCCGCGCGGTCTGGGCCTTCGGTTCGCCGCAGGCGACCCATGGCGTCGACACGACCGAGACCTTCGACGCCGGGGTGTCCTCGTTGGAGGCGCACCGTGCCTACATCGACGGGCTGGGCTGGGAGCACTTCGACCCGCGCGAGTTCCTCGAGGGCTTCGCCCGGACGACCGGGCAGCGGCTGGGGGTCGCGTTCGGCGCGGCGTTCGAGGTGTTCCCGATGGGCTGGGGGGACTAGCCCAGGGACCGAGCCGGGGACCGAGTCAGCCCGGACACGGGTCGACCGAGATCGACGCGCTGCGGCGAGCGGTGTTGCCGCGGGTGTCGGTCGCGACGAACGACAGCTGCACCGTGCCCCCGACCGCGAACGGCCCGATCGAGCCGCTCCACTGCCCGCCGGAGGCAGTGAGAGCGGTCGTGCCCGAGGCTGACGGCCCGGCCCAGGCGACCGAGGCCGACGCGACGCCGGACTCGTCGCTGATCGGGACGACGACGTCGACGGGCTGGTCGCACTCGGAGGGCACCACGGAGACGGCACCGATCGTCGGAGGGACCTCCCGTGCGGCGCTGACCGCGATCGGCACGGTGCCTTCGTCCCAGCGCACGGTCAGCCCGCCGGAGGACGTGCCCTCCGGCAGCCCGCCCCGGCGCGCGGAGACGGTCACGGATCGCGACTGCCCCGGCTTGAGGGAGCCGCTCGCGGGGCTGGTCGCCAGCCAGGAGTCCTCGGCCACGACCGAGTAGGTGACCGTGGTCCCGCCCGGGTTCGTGAGGGTCAGGGTCCGGCCTCCCGAGGCCCCCAGGTCGAGGGTCCGCGGTGCGGCGACGAGCCGGCCGGGCGCCGCCGGAGGGTTCGGGTCGTCCGACGCGGAGGGACTCGGCTCGCTGGTCGGGGTGCTGGTCGCAGAACTGGTCGCGGTGCCACTGGGAGTCGCGCTCACCGCCACGCTCGGCTGGTCCGCGGGTGAGAGGCTCGGCGGGGCTACCTGGGTGACCTCCTGGCTGGGCGTCGTCGACCCGCCCGCCGTCACCGGCGCGGTCAGGTCGTCGCCGACGAGATCGGGCTCGCCGGACTCCCGGTCCGGCCACGCGACCACTCCGGTCACGCCGACCACCGCGAGCAGCAGAGCCAGCGCCATCGCCGCCGAGCGTCGGCTGCGGCGACGGCCGTGGGGGTCGCGGGGGTCGCGGGGGCCGGGTTCGGGAGGTGTCCCGGAGCCGGGTCCGCCTCCCGTCCTCCGGGAGTCCAGCGCGGACACGAGCCGCGCGTCCTCGAGGACCCGGTCACGGAGCAGGAGCGGCGCGGCGAACGCCGGGACGCCGGCCAGGAGGGCCGCCGGGCTGGCCAGCACGGCACGGCGAGCGGTGCAGTCCCGGCACCGGTCGACGTGGCGGGCCACCCGCTTGCGGACCAGTGGAGTGAACTCGCCGTCCCAGTCGTCGAGCACGCTGGTCAGCTCGGCACAGTCCTGGCTCGAGGTCCGGGCGACCAGCAGCGCGCCGATGGACCGCTCGACCTGGTCCCGGAGCCGGCTGAGACCGACGTAGGCGTTCTCGGCGCTCATCCCCATCGTTTCGCCTAGCTCGGCGCCGTCCAGCCCCTGGCGCAGGTGCAGGTCGAGCATCGCGCGGTCCCGCTCGTTCAGCCCGCCCGCCGCGTCCCACACGAGGGAGCGCAGGGACTCCTGCTCGGCGACGGTCTCCGGAGCGGCGGCCTGGTCCGGCAGGTCGAGGAGATCCTCGTCCCCGCCGTACGCCGTGCGCGAGCGCGCCTTCAGCCGCCGCAGGCACTCACGTCTCACGACGGCGTACAACCACGGTCGGAGCCGGTCGGGGTCGCGGAGCTGGTCCAGCCGTTCGGCGGTCGAGACGAAGGCGTCGGCCACCGCGTCCGCTGCGTCCTCGCGGTGTCGCAGCATGGAGTAGGCGAAGTCGTGCAACCGGTCGGCGTAGCGGTCGTAGACCTGGGCGAACGCGTCGCGGTCCCCGGCGAGGACCCCCGAGACCAGCTCCGCGTCCGACGGCGCGATCATGCGCGCAGCCTAGGGCGTGGGCGGCGGTTCTGGTGGCGCATCGCGGGCACATCGTGCTCCTCCGGGTCGGGTGTCGGCACAGGTAGGAGGCGCGACCGGCGCGGACCTTGCAGGAAAACCCGCGGTGGATCGCCCGGGCGGTCGTCGGGCCGGTCTCAGACGCCCGCGCCGGCGCGGGCGCCGTCCTCGACCGCCTTCTGGACCAGGCCGGGCCGGGCGCAGTCGCCGACCGCCACCACCTCGACGTCCGGCAGCCCGGCGACGACCTCGTCGTACAGCGACGGGGCCGCGTGGACGGTCCCCGCCAGCACCACCGTGTCCGCCGGGTGGGTGCGCCGACGCCCCTCGGCCGGTGTGAAGTGCAGGCCTTCGGTCACGACCTCGTCGACGACCACCTCGGTGTGCAGCGTGACGCCGAGCCGGTCGAGGCGCAGGAGGTGCTCGGTCTTGCGCTTCCAGCCGATCTCCGGGGCGACGGTGTCGCCGGTCTCGAAGACTGCGACCCGGCGCCCGGAGACCGCGAGGGTCTCGGCCAGCTGGATCGCGGCCAGGCCGCCGCCGACGACCGCCACCCGCGCACCGACGGCCTCGAGGCCGGTGCCGGGCCCGGAACGGGGGAGGTCGTGGAGCCTCAGGACGTGCGGCAGGTCCTCGCCGGGGAGGTCCGGGTAGGTGACCCGACCCCCGCTCGCGACGACGACGGCGTCGGGCGACAGTGCGGCGACCAGAGCCCGGTCGGCGGCGACGCCCAGGCGCACCTCGATGGGAAGAGCCGCCACCTCGGCGAGGAGCCACTCGAGGAACGGGCGGTTGTCCGGGTGCACGGCCGCGGCGCCCACCAGGCGCCCACCGAGCCGGGCGTCCCGCTCCAGGAGGGTCACCCGGTGGCCGCGGCCGGCGGCGACCCGGGCCGCCTCCAGCCCGCCGGGTCCACCGCCGACGACCACCACGTGCCGGGGCGAGGTCGCCGGTGCGGGCGTCAGCTCGAGCTCCTTGCCGGTGCGCGGGTTGACCGCGCAGTCGACGGAGAACCTCAGCTCCATGGCATCGATGCAGTTCTCGCACGAGATGCAGCGGCGTACCCGCTCCGGTGTGCCGGCCGCCAGCTTGCTCGGCAGGTCCGGGTCGGCGAGGAGCGGCCGCGCCATCGCCACGAAGTCGGCCCGGCCGTCCGCCAGGATCCGCTCGGCGAGCTCGGGGTCGTGGATCCGGCCGACGGCGATCACCGGGACGTCGACCACCTCGCGGACCGCGCCGGCGGCACCCACGTTGAGCCCGTCGCCGTCGTCGGAGCCGTTGACCATCTGCGTGACGTAGCGGTCGATCACGCCACCGCTGACGTGGAAGGCGTCGACACCGGCGGCGACGAGCCGAGGTGCGACCCCGGCGAGCTCGTAGGACGGCCGGCCACCGGCCACGCGCTCGTGGCCCGAGACCCGCAGGGTGACCGGGAAGTCGTCGCCGATCTCGGCGCGGATGGCGGCCAGCGCCTCGAGCACCGCGCGCCACCGGCCGCGCACCGTGCTGCCGCGGTAGCCGTCGCTCCTGCGGTTCCGCACCGGAGCCAGGAAGGACCCGAGCAGCATGTACCCGTGCGCGGCGTGCAGCTCGAGCCCGTCGTACCCGGCCTCCCGGACCCTGGTCGCGGCCGCTCGGTACTGGTCGAGCACCGTCGACCACTGCTCGGGACCGATCTCGGTGGAGGCGCGGCCGGTCAGGTAGGACTGGATCACCGAGGGTCCGAGCGAGTCGACGCCGAACATCTCCGGACCGAGGCCGTCCGGGCCCGCGTGCACGATCTGGGGCTGGATCCGGGCGCCGTGCTCGTGCACCGTCTCGACCAGCGCCCGGTGCGCGGGGAGGCTGTCGTCGGTGGCGATCTGGAGGCCTCCGGGGGTCTCCGGATGCCGGTGGTCGACACCGGTCGCGCCGACCGTGACCAGACCGACTCCTCCGGCGGCCCGCGCCGCGAAGTAGGCGCGGGTCCGCTCGGAGGGCAGGCCCTCGGGCGTGCCGTACAACGTCTCCATCGGTGACATCACGATGCGGTTGCGCACCCTCATCGACCCGATCCGCCCCGGGCGGAGCAGGTGGGGGAACCCCGTCACGTGCGGGAGGTTAGCCCGTCGCGGGCCGATCCACCGGGAAGCCGTGGCGGATCGCCCAGCCCACGGCCTGCGACCTGCTGGTCGCACCGATCTTGCGGTACGCCGTGCGGACGTAGGTCTTGATCGAGTTGGGGCTGAGGTAGAGGGCCTCCGCGATCTCCCGGTTGGTGTGTCCCTGCGCGATCATCGTCAGCACCTGCACCTCACGGGCGGTCAGCCCCACCTGTGCGCCCAGGCGCAGCTCGGCCTCGTGCTCGCCCGCCCGGGCACGGGCGTGCTTCCCGCTGGCCGCCGCCTCGACGGCCGCGAGGAGCTCGGACTCGCTGACGCCCATCGAGAACAGCCCGTCGGCGCCGAGCGCCAACGCCCGGGCCGCCAGGTCCGGCCTCAGGTCGCGGTCCATGGCGAGCACCTTGGCCGGGCTCGAGGCGAGCAGCTCCTTGAGGCCGGACAGGTCGCCGTCGGCCAGCTCGACCACGTCGAAGACGACCACGTCCGGCTCGCCGCCGTCGGGGTTGGAGACCACGGTGACCCGGTCCGGATGCCGGCCGAGCAGCGCGACCAGGCCGTGACGGACCACGTCCTGCGGGCTCACGACCGCCACGAGCAGGGGGTCGGGAGGCATGACCCGAATTCTGGGTCGCGGACCCGCTGAGGCAAGCACCCTCCCCTCACCCGAAGGGGTGGCTTTCGTCCGGTCAGCCGTCCGCGAACAGCTGGGACTGGTCGACCACCGGCCGGACGTCGGAGGACCCGACCCACCCGACGCCCGGCTCCAGACGCCGCACGACTCGGGCGGGGCTGCCGGCGACGACCGCGAAGTCCTCGATCACGCCGCGGACGACGGCGCCGGCCGCGACCACGACGTTGCGGCCGAGCCGGGCGCCGGGGAGGATGACCGCCCCGTGGCCGACCCACGTGCCGGACCCGATCGACACCGGCTGATGGGCGCCGAGCTGCTTGCCGATCGGCAGGCCAGGGTCCTGGTAGCCGTGGCTGGCGTCGGTGACGAAGACGCCCTGCCCGAAGAAGACGGCGTCGCCGATCTCGATCCGCTCGTGCGCGGTGATCGTGGTGCGGGCGCCCAGCACGCAACGGTCGCCGATGAACAGCCCCCGGCCCGCGAGGTGGAGGTCTCCCACGCCGTACCCGACCGAGAGCGTGGCGTGCCGGCCGACCAACGTGCCGGACCCGAGGTGGATCGCCTCCACGTTGAGCAGGGTGGCCGGCGGGTAGTCGATGCAGGTGCCCTCGCCGAAGCTGCCGAAGCGGTCCGCCGCATGGGTGCCGGGCACGATCTCACCGGCCCGGGCCACCCAGAGCCGGGCGGCGTGGACACCGCGGTTGAGCAGCCGACCGACCGGGTTCACGGCGCGACTCTAGTGGTGCCGGGTCCGGTGGTGTCGGGACTGGTGGTGTCGGGACCGGTGCCGGGGGTCGGTCTCCCTCAGACGCCGAGCATGCAACCGGTGGACTGCCGCTTCAGGCCCGGGAAGACGGTCGGGATCGAGGCGCCGCCGAACCGCGCCTGCACGATGTCGGCGAGCACCTGGCGGTAGTCGGTGGTGACGGTCAGGTCCGAGTCGTAGCTGTTGCCCAGCCCTGGCCAGCGGCCGTGGTAGCCGCCCCGGACGCCGGCGCCGGCCACGAACATCACGTTGCCGTAGCCGTGGTCGGTCCCGTAGTTGTCGTTCTCCTGGACGCGCCGGCCGAACTCGCTGAGGGTGACCAGCGTGACCTTGGGTGCCTGCGTGCCGAGGTCTCCCAGGAAGGCGGCGACGGCCTCGGCGAACCCCTCGTTGTTGCCGTACATCCACCCGCCGTCCGGCCCGCCGGCGCCCGAGTGCATGTCCCAGTCGCCCTGGTCCACGGTGATCACCGCGACCCCGACGTCGCCGCGGATGATCCGGGCTGCCGTGGCCAGGGCCCGCCCGAGGTCGTTGCCGGGGTAGGCGTCGCGGTTGTCCTCGGTCGCCTCGACCGCGCCGAAGGTGTCGATCGCCGTCAGCGTGGCGGCCATGGAGCGGCCCAGGGTGGTCCTGTTGCCGGACCACAGGGTGCGCACCGACGCCTCACGCCATCCCTCGTCACCGGCGCCGGGCAGGCCGACGTCCTCGACCCGGTCGGCCGACATGGCCGGTCGCGGCCCGAAGAGCGACGTGGGGATCATGCTGGAGCCGGCGCTGAAACCCTGGAGCGGGGCATCGCCGGGGGTCGTCCCGATCAGCCGGTTGAGCCAGCCGACCCGGGCCCGCGAGCCCGGGTCGGCGTCCTCGATCTCCTCCATCGCGTCGAAGTGCGACCGGTTGGCCACGGGCAGCCCGGCCGCGTGCACCGTCGCGACCTGGCCGGCCGTCCACAGCGGCACGAGGGCGGCCATCGCTGGGTGCAGGCCGAACATGCCGTCCTTGACGAGCAGCCGGTCGGACGGGATCGCGATGTTGGGCCGGGCCCGGTAGTAGTCGGGGTCGGCATGGGGGACGACCATGTTGAGGCCGTCGGACCCGCCCCGCAGCGAGACCACCACGAGGACGGAGGCGGCGCTGGCGGCCATCGCGGGAGATGCCGTGACGACAGCCCCGCCCACCATCGTCGAGGCCCCCGCGAGGGCGAGCGCGCCGCCGAGGACGCCGCGACGGCTCACCCCGGTGGCGGTCCCGTAGGCGGAGCGTTGCATGCCGGCGTACTCGTCGCAGCAGGGCTGGGGGGAGCCGGCGGTGGTCGCAGTCATCTGGGTCTTCGGTCTCGTCGGAGTCATCGGGGTCACCGGCTGTAGTGGGCGGGGGAGTCGAGGATGGTGGCGAGGAGCCGGCCGAACTTCCACTCGATGAGCTCGTGGTCCTCGATGACGTAGTCCTTCGGCTTGACGTCGGTGGCCTTGCTGCACGCCTTGAGGAGCCGGGCATCGGAATGCCGGTGCAGCAGCTGCTGGGAGAGGTGGTCGACGAGCTCGTCGAAACGGACCGCCGGCCCGGGCATCCACTTCATCGGCTCCTTGTAGCCGACGGCCTCGTCGGGGTAGTGCCCGTGCGCGAGCTGCCAGTGCACGTCCATCGAACCCATCAGCCGCCCGGGAGAGGACCAGGACTCGTTGTCGATCGGCTGTCCGTCCGGGGCGGCCCAGCTGAAGGGGACCAGGCCGATGCCGCCGGCCTGCCAGAGCATGGCGGCGACCGCGGACCCCCGGTAGGCGTCCTCGTCGGCCGGAGGGCGGCGTACGTCGATCCGCAGGGCTCGGTAGGTCGCGACCAGGTCCTCGGCCGGGTCGCGCACCTTGTCGTCGACCGAGCGCTGGAACTGCTCGGAGTCGACCAGCTCGCGGAGCACCGGCACGATCGCCGTGTCGTTCTCCAGGTAGACCTTCGCCAGCTTCTTCACCAGCGACCTGGTGGCCTTGTCGCCGACGAACTTCTCGCAGAGCTTGGTGGCCAGGTGCTTGGCCGTGTCGGGGTGGTGGGCCAGGTAGCGCAGGTAGGACGCGGTCAGGGCCTTGCCGTTGGCCTTGCGGTTCTTGTCCTTGAAGCCCTTGACCTTGACCTTGCCGAGGTAGTGGTCGTCCTCGTGGTACTCGGGGCGCCACGTCTCCCACATGTCGACCGACCAGCCGGTGAGGATCCGGGCGGAGTTCTTGACGTCCTTCTCGTCGTAGCTGCCGGCGCCGACGGTGTGCAGCTCGAGGAGCTCGCGGCCGAGGTTCTCGTTGGGGTGCTCCTTGGTCGACTCCGCGGCGTCCAGGTAGATCAGCATCCCCGGATGGGTGGTGGTGGCGAGCAGCATCTCGTCGAACCGGCCGAGCGCGTGCTCGCGGACGGCCCGGCCGTAGTCGACCCGGTGCGTGAACTGCGCGTCGCCGAGGGCGGGCACGTGCAGGTGGTTCTCCCAGAACTCCGCCATGACCTCGAAGACCTGCCGCTGCGAGACCATCCGGCGCATCATCGACCAGCGGGCGTAGTCGTTCATGACCTCCCAGCCGCCCTCGACCCCGGTGATCTGCCGTTCCCACAGTTCGCGAGGCCCGCGCTTGAGGCTCGGCCACCACGCCTGGAGCCGTCCTGCCTTCTTGTCCTTGATCGCGCTGGGCCTCAGCTGGCGTTCGAACCACTCCCGGGCCCCACCGGCCCGGCGCACGTCACGGGCCAGGTCCGGCGTCACGCCGTAGGAGAAGCGGCTGACCAGGTGCCGGTCGCGCCGGGAGAGGAGCGTGTCCTCGCCCTTGAAGCGAGCCGGGAGGTACGCCGACAGGTCGTCGTCCTCCGCGGCCACCGCGGCAGTGGCTGGGATCGACCCGCTGACGGCGGCCGTGGCGAGGGCACCGGCGACCGCGAACCGTCTCGCCACGGGACGAGTCGTCGGGGGCGAGGCGGGGTGGGCGGGCTGGACGCGGGGGGTGGCGGCCATGTGGGGGACTCCCGAGGCAGGGGACAGGTCGCTGGGCTCCCCCCGCAGAGCTCCTGCAGCACCCTAGGGCAGGCCCAGGGGACTCCGCACGGGGTCTCCGGAATCGGTCACCCCGGGCGACCTGCCCCGGCGTGAGCCGTGGGTCAGGGCAGCAGCCCACGCTCCCGGAGCGCGTCGCGCAGGCCGAAGCCGTCCGGGGCCCGGACCTCGAGACCCGCTGCCGGACCGGCGGGCGTCTCGTCGCGGGCCACGGCCGTCCCGTGACCCACGACCTGCTCGCCGAGGCTCAGCTCGCGGATCGCGATGCCGGCGACCCGGTCGGGATGCTCGGCGGCCACGTCGGCGTAGATCGTCGGGTCGTGCTGCCCGTCGTCCCCCACCAGCAGCCACGCCAGGTCGGGCAGCTCCGCCAGGAGCCGACGGAGCTGGGCGTGCTTGTGCTCCGCCCCGGACCGGAACCAGCCGGTGGGGGTGGGTCCCCAGTCCGTCAGCAGCAGGGGGCCGGGCGGGTATCCGTGGTGGTGGAGGAACCGGGCCAGGGCTCCGGCGGTGTTCCAGGCTCCGGTGGACAGATAGGCGACGAAGACGTCCGGGTGCGCTCGCCCCACCTCGGCGTAGAGCTCGGCCATGCCGGGCACCGGCGTACGAGCGCTCTCGCGGAGCAGGAAGGCGTTGCGGAAGGCGACCAGCGGCCGCGGCAGCATCGTCACGATCACGGTGTCGTCGATGTCGCTCACCAGGCCGAGGCGGGTGCCCGGGCCGACGACCCGCACGGACGCGGATGCCTCGGGGGCGTCCCCGGTCCTCATCGCGACCCGGTGCCAACCCGGCTCGAGGCTCGCCGGGACCTGGACGTCGACGTAGCCGTCCCGGTCGCTGGTGACCTCGTGAGCGCGCCCGTCGACGGTGACGGTGACGGGCTCACCGACCGCGGACGTCGAGACGAACCGGCGCCAGCCCCGCAGGTCGCTCGGCACGCCCGGCCCCTCGCGGTCCGGGCGCGGGCCGCCGGGGGGCGCCAGCAGCACTCGCGCGAGCACCCGCACCCAGGTGGTCGTCCCGTAGCCGACGTGCGGCACCACCCGGGGGACCCAGCCGCGTCCGAGGAGGGTGTCCTCGAGGACGCCGTGGAGCCGGGCCTCGACGCGGGCGGCCCGGTGCGGCTGGTCGGTCACCGCCCCATCATGGGCCAGCCCGGTCAGGCGCCGTCGAAGCCGTTGAGGAGGAGGAAGAAGACGAGGGTGCCGAGGGCGACCATCGCCACGCCCACCAGGGCTCCCGTCCAGCGGCCCTTGGTGGTGCTGGCGTGCGGACCCGCGATGCCAGGGAGCACCGACCCGACGATCGCCCCGAAGACGGCCATGGCCACGAACGCCGCCGGGAGGACCCAGTTCTCCGTGTCCTCGCCGTCGAGGAACAGCGCGGCGAGCGGGAGGCTGAAGACTCCGGCGGCGAGCAGCACCACGACCGCGAGGGGCCGGTGGAGCCCGGGGTGGCCCTCGGCCATCGCCCCACGACTTGAATCCATCTGTGACACAGCGGGACCGTATCGGCTTCGGGCGGTCTTTGACACCCCCGATGTGGGTGGCAGGATGACCCCGCGGTCCACGCGGTCCACGCGGGTCCGGCCGACCGGGCTCCCGACGCCGGCGGCGCCGCCCTGTAGTCAGGAGTTCCTGTGAAGCGTTTGACGTCCCTGCTCGCTGTGACCGCGTTCTCCGCGAGCCTCCTGACCGGCTGTGGCGGCGACGGCGGCGGTGGTGACGCCGACAGCTACTGCGACTCGCTCGAGTCGATCCAGAAGGACTTCGAGGACTTCGAGGCCGCCGACTTCTCCAACTTCGACGAGTTCACCGACCGCGTGGAGGCGCTGGCGGACGACGCTCCCGACGAGGTCAAGGAGGACTGGGAGGTCCTGACCAAGGCGTTCACGGCGTTCGTCGACGCGCTCGAGGAGGCTGGGCTCGAGCCGGCCGATCTCGAGGGCCTCGCCAACAACGAGCTGCCCGAGGGCGTCGACATGGAGGCGCTCACCGAGGCGATGACCGAGGCGCAGGCGCTCGGCAGCGAGGAGGTCGAGAAGGCCACCGAGAACATCGAGAAGCACGCCAAGGACGAGTGCAACATCGACCTCAGCGCGTCCTGAGGCGTCGGGGCCGACGGCTGCGGTGGCCGCGACGGCACCGCAGCCGGCCCCGCAACCAGCCTCGCAACCAGCCCCAGGGGCCGGTGTCGGGCTCCGGCCCTAGACTGAGGGCCCCGTGACCGACCTGCTGCTCCTGGCCCTCGCGCTGCTGCTCATCGCGGCCTGTGGGGTCTTCGTCGCGGCTGAGTTCGCCTTCGTCACGGTCGACCGCAGCACCGTCGACCGGGCGGCGGCTGACGGTGACAAGGCTGCGGCCGGTGTCCAGGACGCGCTGCGCACCCTCTCGACCCAGCTGTCCGGTGCCCAGGTGGGGATCACCGTGACCAACCTGGCCGTGGGCTTCCTGGCCGAACCGGTCGTCGCCGACGTGGTGCGCGGTCCGTTGACGACCATCGGGGTTCCGGACGGGGCGGTCGGTCCCACGGCCGTGGGCCTGGGACTGGTGGTGGGCACCGTGGTCACGATGATCTTCGGCGAGCTCGTGCCCAAGAACCTGGCGATCGCGCTGCCGTTGGCCACCGCGCGCGCCACCCAGGGCTTCATGCGTGGGTTCACCCGGGCCATCCGGCTACCGATCCGCGTGTTGAACGACACGGCCAACGCCATCGTTCGCAGGCTCGGGCTCGAACCGCAGGAGGAGCTGCGCTCCGCACGCAGCTCTGCCGAGCTGGCCTCGCTGATCCAGCGCTCCGCGTCGGTCGGGACCCTGGATCCGGACACCGCCGAGCTCATGGAGCGCTCGGTGGAGTTCGGCACCCGGACGGCGGGCGAGATCATGACGCCGCGGGTGCGGACCCTGTCCCTCGAGGACGGGGACCGGGCGATCAAGGTGATCGAGCTGGCCAGGTCCAGCGGGCACTCCCGATTCCCGGTCCTCGACGCGGACGACGCCGTGGTGGGCACCGTCCACGTCAAGAACGCGGTGGCGCTCCCGGTGCACGAGCGGGCGACGACCAGGGTCAAGCACCTCATGGCCAAGCCGATCGTGGTGCCCGACTCGCTACGGCTCGACCCCCTGCTGACGCTGTTGCGCGAGGACGGCTTCCAGCTGGCGGTGGTGCTGGACGAGTACGGCGGCCACGCGGGCATC
>SXGU01426611.1_pt1 | contig 16452 bp, 14 predicted proteins | sample 3174531 | NCBI WGS metagenome assembly SXGU01 (sample SAMN11356863, study PRJNA531348) | freshwater metagenome | isolation source: freshwater sample F1-140 | place: China: Fuxian Lake, Yuxi | collected 2017-12-25 | reverse complement strand
GGGGTGGGGTGGGGTGGGGTGGGGTGGCTTGCTATTGAACTGTGGATGCGCTCAGTCGCAAGGCATGGTCAACGCCTGAAGCCAGCCATCTCGGCGGCATTTCGCCTGGCTAAAGAATTCCTCGATGGCGATGGCGTCACCTTCTCGAACCGCTCGTTGGATTTCTTCGAGGTCCGCGATGAAAACACCTAGGGACCGGGTGAGGTACGTGCGATTGGTTAAGGCGATGTCGCGCCACATTTCTGGGGATCCGCTGGCAACACGGGTGGTATCCCTGAAACCGGAAGCACAAAGTGCCGCCTGTTCCGGCACGTGGGCCGGGCTGAGGACATAACTGGCCAAGGCTGCTGCGACGACATGAGGCAAATGACTCGACCTCGCCACCAATTCGTCGTGCTGACTAGGGCTCAGGCGAAGAACCTGGCACGCCAGCGCTTTCCAGAGTGCTTCCACCTGTTGGACTGCGGTGGGTTGGGACTTGGGCGTGGGCGTGACCACACATAGGGCGTTGCTGAATAAATCAGCTCGGGCATTGGAGACGCCGGTTTTTTCAGCTCCAGCCATGGGATGGCTTCCGACAAAATGGCACTCCGCGTTTTGGAAAATGGGTTCGAGCGCTTCCACGACGGGTTGCTTGACACTCCCGACATCGGTGACGACTGCGCCCGACTTCAAGTGGCGAGAGAAATGTTTTGAAAGTTCGGCCATTTGGCCAATAGGCGTGCAAAGGATGACTAGGTCTGCCTCGCGGACTGTGGCGGCCAAGTCGGTGCTGGCGGCATGTACCGCCTTCAACGCCAAAGCCTCCTGGACGGTGCTTTCGCGGCGGGCATAACCGGTCACTCGCTGAGCGAGGCCGCGCCGCGTCAGCGCCATACCGAGTGAGCCTCCGAGCAAACCGAGGCCTATGAGGGCGACATTCCCAAATTGCACGGGCGGATTTACGGCCAACCGGTCGACGGGCGGAAGCCTCAAGTTCTGATGATTTTGCAGAAAACGAATCGGGAGGAGGCGTGAGTTGGAGATTGCCGACGGATGATCACCAGCGTAGTTACCACGTCTACGTATGACATCCACCTCTGGCGCACCCGGTTTTACGCGGACTCAGGTCCTGATTCTGATTGTCGCGGCCATCGGATTTCTTTTCGACACCTATGAATTGTTGCTGCTGCCACTCATCGCCGCGCCAGCCATCGCCGAGATCCTTCAGGTGCCTGTCAACAATCCCGTGGTGACCGACTGGGTGGGCCGGTTGCTCTGGCTGGCCGCGCTCAGTGGGGGTGTCTTTGGACTCCTCGGAGGCTGGCTCACGGATCGACTCGGGCGGAAGACCGTCTTGGGGCTGAGCATCGCCGTCTACTCGTTGTCGCCCGTTGCCGCGGCATTTAGCACGGGGCTCGGTTGGTTCATCTTCTTTCGATGTGCCACATTTGTGGGTGTCTGTGTCGAATTTGTGGCAGCCATCACCTGGCTGGCGGAGTTGTTTCAAGAGAAGAAGCTGAAGGAAAAAGTGCTGGGTTGGACCCAGGCGTTTGCTTCATTAGGGGGCCTATTTGTCACGATGGTCAGTGGCTGGATCTTGAAACACTCGGCGTCTCTCCCCGCGTTGCCCTTGCCCGAGCCTTTCAACCAGCACGCCGACTGGCGCTACCTGCTCATCACTGGATTGCTCCCGGCGATCCCCATCGCATTGCTTTTACCGTTCGTTCCCGAATCGCAGGTTTGGCTGGAACGTCGTCGCGCGGGGGCGTTGCGGCGTCCGAGTTTCGGCGAGATCTTTTCACCGGCATTGCGCCGGACCACACTCGTGACCGCTGCCCTGTCCGCCTGCGCCTATGGCGTGGCCTTCGGAGCACTGCAATTGACCCCGACCCGGATCGTCCCAGGCTTGAAGGATTTAAGCGCGGAGCAGCAGACCCTGCGCCCTCTCCAGGAAGAGGCTGGGCTGTTGAATAAACAATTGGATGAGGTCATGCCAAGATTCCAGCAGGCCTGTGGCGATGTCGCAGGATTGCGTGAATTGGCGGGTCAACGAGCCAAAACCCGTATCGCGATGCGGGCGGTGGGTAAATCGGTTGCCGATCCGGCGGCCGATGCCGCGGCCAAAGCCGCCGCGCGTGAACGGTTGGTGGGCATGACCAATCAACTCACCAAACTCGACGGAGAACTGGCGGCGCTCACTGCGGTCAAGCCCGAGGCCAAGCAGGCCGTCTTGGATCGAGAAAAGATTCTCGGTCAACTCGGCGCCAACCGCGCCAAGCAAGAAGGGCCGGACACTGTCATCAAGACCCGCGGTAAGAATGTCCAATTCTGGCAGGAAATGGGTGGCTTGTTTGGCCGTATTGCACTCGCCCTGCTGTTGGCGGTCATTGTTTCCAAAGGCACCCTGTTGCGTTTGTTCCAGATACCCGGATTGATCGCCGTACCGCTCACCTATATCTGGATGTTTCAAAATCAACCTGACTTGTTCCAGTGGGGCATTGCGATCGTGGGATTTCTCACCGTCGCTCAATTTAGTTATTTTGGAGAGTATTTGCCAAAAGTGTTTCCACTACACCTGCGCGCAACTGGTGGCAGTTTTGCCACCAATGTGGGCGGACGCATGATTGGCACGTCCGCCGCCTTCCTCACCACCAATATCATCGCGCCCATGATCGGCGGCAAAGGCGCCGCTGGCGTCGCCACCGCCGCTGCGATTGTCGGCACCTCCATGTTTGCCCTCGGCCTGATCCTCAGCTTTTTCATTCCCCAGCCGAAGGCTGAGGACGGGCATTAATCCGGAAGGGGCGCATCTCCGAGTTGCCAGACATTTGGAGATCGGTTGTCCTGGGAATTCCCCGAAAGCGGTGGAGGGCCCCGCACTCCAAAGAAAGTCTAAGGCTCGCTTCGGATCCCCTTCGATGCCAGACTGGACGCGATGACCGAAGCTGAATCAGGGTCGCGCTGGCTCCGGCGGGTCGCTCAGTATCTAGTATTCTGGACGCTGGTCGGGTTGGCGTTTGCAGGACAACACTACCTGACATCTGCCAAGATCGGTCGCGCGGCAAGTTGGGCGGTGGCGATCACTGGATCCCTGGCGGATTGGTACGTCTTCGCAGCGCTTTCCGTGCCGACCATTGCGTTGACGCGCCACTTCAATCTGGGTGGGCGGTACTGGCGTGAACGGATCCTGCTGCACGTCTTGGCCAGTGCGATCTTTTCCCTACTATGGATCCTGGTGCGTGCCGGGCTGGCCCAGGTCTTGGTCCCATTGCGCGGGGTGGAAATGCCCTTCAACGAGCTCCTGCGGTATGTGCTGGTTGCCACGTTTTTCTTTAACGTCATGGTCTACTGGGTGGTGGTCACCGGCACGCACGCTCTGGACTATTACCGTAGCCTGAGGGAACGCGAGGTGCGTGTGTTGGAGTTGGAACGGCGTCTGGCTTCCGCTCGTTTGGAAGCCCTTCAGATGCAACTAAATCCGCACTTCCTATTCAATGCCTTGAATGGCATTGGCACTCTGATGTATCGAGACGTGGAATTGGCGGATACTATGTTGGTCAAACTGGCTGATCTGCTGCGGCACGTGCTCGACCAAGGACTGGCGCAACGAGTAACGCTCCGGCAAGAACTCAGTTTCTTGGATCGGTACCTCGAATTGGAGCAATTGCGGTTTGGCGATCGATTGGTCGTCCGGCGAGAAATTGCCGAAACCTGCCTCGAAGCCTGGGTTCCCAGCCTCATTCTCCAGCCGTTGGTCGAAAATGCCATCAAACACGGCATAGAACCCATGACCCGCCCAGGCACGGTGGTTGTGCGTGCCAGCACGGTCGACGGATCGATGCTTCATCTTGAAGTGGAAGATGATGGCCAAGGCACTGATCCAGACCACGGGCGCCAAGGATTAGGTATCGGCACGAGCAATACCCGGGCACGGTTGAAGCAGTTGTACGGGGGCCAAGGGCGATTTGAATTGGTGCCTGCGGTTGGAGGAGGGGGTAGGGCGGTCTTAGAATTCCCATTGGACACGCAGCCATACCATCAGCAATTTGGGGTGAGTGGCGATGTCGGCGACTAAAGTATTGATCGTGGATGATGAGCCTTTGGCTCGCGAACGGCTGCGCACATTTCTAGGCCGCGATCCCGAATTGACGGTGGTCGGAGAGTGTTCCAATGGCGATGATGGTGCTTTTTCCATTCTCAAGGAACGTCCTGACATCGTCTTTCTGGACGTCCAGATGCCCGGCTTGAATGGGTTTGAAGTGCTGCGCAAGATCGGAACGGAGAACGCCCCGCCTGCGGTGATTTTTGTGACGGCGCATGACGAATTCGCCCTGCGCGCGTTCGAGATACACGCGGTGGACTATTTGCTGAAGCCCTTCGACCGCGTTCGACTCGAGACGGCTGTTCAACGGGCCAAGACTCGGGTCCGGTCGAACTCCACGCCTGAGATGTCAGCGAATCTCAATCATCTGCTGGCTGAACTCAGTCCCACCCAAAAAGGACCCGATCGAATTTCCATTAAATCCAACGGTCGTGTCACCTTTGTCAACATCCCCGACATTGATTGGGTAGGTTCGGCAGATAATTATGTCGAGCTACATGTCGGGAGTCACTGCCACTTGCTGCGGGAGACCATGACCTCGTTTGCAGGGCGACTCCCTCAAGAACAGTTTGTCCGTATCAGCCGGACCTCCATCGTCAACGTGTCACGTGTCAAAGAGATGCAGTCCTTATTCCACGGAGAATACGCCGTCACGTTGACCACAGGAGTTCGACTCACGCTCAGCCGCAGTTACCGCGACCAACTCCCGCGTCTCGGCGTGAAATAGGGCCGACCATCCCGAGCGCGCGGTTTCCTCTGGAGCGCGGTGGCCCTCCACCGCTTTTCCCCCCAGCATCCCATGCGGCGCCCGTTACTCGGAAATGCGCCCTGGATCTCTGGATTTGCGCGTTTGTTCTTCTATTTCCCCTGCAGTCGCATTAATTGTGGCGCCACCACCTTATGTCTCCTGAACCTTTGGAGCGCCCCAAGGACTCGACACTTGCCGGATCCAATCGATCCAAGTCTCTGTCGAATTTGGTTGCCAATCGACTCGTGGCTTCCGGTTTGTTGGTCATTATGTGTCTGAGTGTTTTCGCTTTGAGCGCGCCTTTGCTCACTCGCGCGGGGTGGCTCCAAAATCCAGTCGCTCAATCCTCCAAAGGCCTCGATGAGGATGGCATGCCTAAATCCATGGGGGACGGTTCCGTGTTGGGCACGGATAATCTGGGGCGGGATGTTCTGAGCCGAGTGGTTTACGGAACCCGGGTATCGCTCACGGTAGGAATCGCCTCGATGCTCACGGCGACGTTGATCGGGGTGATCATTGGCATCGCATCGGGGTACTATGGCCGCGCGTTGGACGTCGTCTTGATGCGGTTTACAGAAATGAACATGACCTTGCCGGCCGTGTTGCTGGCGGTGGCGTTGGCGGGTGTTTTGGACAATCGCCTGATTCATTTGCATCCCGCCGGACTGGAATGGCATTGGTTGGACATCGAATTGAAGCGCGGGATGGCCAGCCTGTTTCTGATCATTGGTTTTGTGAGTTGGCCGGGGATGGTTCGAGTAATACGCGCCGAGGTATTGGCGCTCAAAGAGCGCGAATTTGTTATAGCTTCCCGTGCGCTCGGCGCATCCGATTCTCGGATTATTCTCAAGCACATCTTGCCGAACATTCTCCCGACCGTGATCGTGCTGGCCGCAATGACCACAGCCGGGACCATTCTCATGGAAGCGGGACTGGGCTATCTCGGGATTGGAGTGCCGCCTCCCACGCCCACTTGGGGCTCCATGATCAATGATGGACAACCCTATTTCATTACCGCACCACATCTCGTGATTGTGCCGGGCGTCGCCATTCTATTGACGGTGTTGGCCTTCAATCTTTTGGGGCAAGGGTTGCAGGAAGTGATCACTCCACGACAACGCCGGTAATGCCCTATTGAAATGGAAGTCTCTCGTCCCCCAAAGCGCGGAGACCTGGCACTGGATCGTCCCATGGGTTTGTGGGTGCTTGGGTGGCTGTTGCCAATGGTCGCACTGTTTCAGGGGTTGGTAGTCCTGGCTGTATCGCCGGGAGGTCCGGATGGTATGTTGAGGCTGGCTGTGGAGGCGGATCCGCATTCGCTGGATCCAGGCCAGGTGTTTTCCAACGAGGAAGCCATGCTGACCACCGGCTCCGCTGGAATTGTCCGAAGACCCGATCCGAAACGCCCCACCAAGTCACCGGGAAATGTTCCGATAGGTGCTGGGCCATTCGTCGTGAAGAACTGGGTGCGCGGTGCCCGCATTCAGCTGGAGCGGAATCCCTACTATATCCTCAGGAAGATGCCGCAGCCCGATCGGATCGACGTCATGGTCAATCTGGATCGGACGACACAGTTCATGATGTTCGAGCGGGGTGAGTTGGATTTCCAACATTACATTCAGGACCCGGACTTCGTTCGAATTCGGCGTCGGCCACAACTGAGTTCCGCGTTGCGAGTGGTCGCGGGCAGCTCACCGACCTTTGTCTTTCTGAATTGCGAGATGCCCCCCTTCACAAACCGCCTGGTTCGCTTGGCGCTGAATTATGCCATTGATAAGGAGGCGTTGGTCCGCGTTCTGGCGAATCGTTGTGTGGTTGCACGCGGTCCGCTCCAGTTGGTGGTGCGCGGATTCAATCAAGGGCTCACAGCATACCCACATGATCCGGCGAAGGCCCGTGCGTTGTTGGCTCAAGCCGGACTGACCAACGGGTTTGAGTCCACCCTGTGGACCAACCGGGATGATCCGCGCTGGATCAAGATCGCCCTGTTCGTGCAGCAAAGTCTGAAGGAATACGGCATTCGACTGGAGATTCGAGAGGTCGGCTATCCGACCCTGGTCCAACTTTGCGGAAAACGTCGGAACGTGCCCATGGGAGTCTTTGATTGGGTCAGCGCAGCGGATGATCCCAAGGAACTCCTCGATTCCCTTCTCAATGGGGACAATATCCTCGATGAAAACTGCGTGAACGTGGCGTTCTATTCGAACCCACGGGCGCAGCAGTTGTTTCGGGATGCCGTTGCAGAAGCGAATTCAAATCGGCGCCTGGAGATCTATCGCCAGATTGAATCCATCGTGGTGGAGGACGTGTCATGGATCTTTCTGGTGCAGTTCAACACCGAGGTGTTGGTCCAACACTGGGTCAAAGGGTTTAAACCCCGCGGCTTCTGGCCGCCAGCACGCTTTGATTCGACTTGGCTCGAGCCGGCTGGGAGGCCGGCAACGCCATGATTCGCAGGACGATTAAGAATGGCACCCATCGTCGCCAAAACTCAGGAACCTCAGTGTTTTGGTGGCTGTGTACCGGATGGTGTCTGGTTTGGAGCTGGGTGGTTTATCTCCCGGAACAACTATTGGCGAAGGAGGATTCGCTACAGTCTCAGCCCAGGACCCGCGAAACCTTGCGTTTGGCGGTGGATGATGACCCTCATTCTTTGGACCCAACTCAACTCTGGTCGAATCACGCCGCGGCACTCTCGTTCCTCATTTTCAACTCTTTGATCGAAGAGCACCCAGGGGCTGGCTTTGTTCCGGCTCTTGCCGCGGCATTGCCGACGATCTCTCCCGATGCGCGGACTTTTAGGTTTCGGTTAAGACCTGGGATTCGATTTTCGAACGGTCGCGAGTTAGTGGCAGAGGATGTCGTGTATTCGTTTGAGCGTGGGTGTGATCCGAGCCTAGGATGGTCGGTGGCTCCTTTCTTTCGCAATATATTGGGAAGTCCCGAATTTGGAGCGGCGCGCGCGCAGGATGCTGAACAGTCTGTATCGCCTGAATTCTCAAAACGCCAGCGACGTTCACCCCAATCGGTGGCGGGGTTAAGGGCACTCGATCGATACACCTTTCAGTTGCAACTACTGCATCCCGACCTGACGGCAATGATGTTTATGGCGTCCATTGGAATTGTGCCGCGGGAGGAAGTGCTGCGAACCGATCGCCCTTTTGGTACATTCCCCATCGGAACGGGCGCATTTCGGTTGAAACATTGGTCTCGCGGAACCGAGATGGAATTCGAGCGAAACCCTACCGGGTTCAGCACGGGGCCAGTTCGACTCGATGCGGTGGAGGTAATGCTCAATGTCGACCAGACCACGCAGGCCATGATGATTGACCGTGGGGAGATAAATTTCCAATTTTACTGTGGGGACACCGATGTGCGTCGGTGGCGGGCGGATCCGCTGTTCAGAACCAATCTTGTTACCTTCAAAGGTGCGGCACCGAATTTCGTGGCCTTGAATTGCGAACTGCCGCCGTACACGAATCGACTGGTGCGTCGGGCGTTGAATCATGCCGTAAACAAGGAGGTTATCGTTCGCAAATTGTTGAATCGCGGAGTGCCCGCCTACGGACCACTTCCCGCCAATGCCAAGGGATACAATCCGAAGGTGCGTGGTTATGCCTACGATCCTGAAAAAGCCCGGGCTTTGCTCCGTGAAGCTGGTTTTCCGAATGGATTCACGACCACGTTGTGGGTGCTTCAGGTGGATCCGACACAAGTAAAGCTGGGGCTCTCTATTCAGGAGGATCTTCGAGCCGTTGGTGTTACGGCGGAGATTCGACTTGTTTCGTGGCCCACGTTGCTGGAATCCATGAGTCGACGCCGAACCGTCCCCATGGGGCTGATGAATGCACCCGCCAGCACGGAGCCCAAGGACTTCCTCGACTTCCTTCTCAACGGTGAAAACATTGCCGAAGAAGGAAGTTTGAACATGGCATTTTATTCCAATATGGCGGTGCAGACCCTGCTGCGTGAAGCGGCCACCGCTGCGGAAGAAACGGCACGAATCCATCTCTATCAACAGATTGAACAACGCATCATCGAAGATGCCCCCTGGATTTTTCTCTGCCATGCCGACATGGACATGGTTCGACAACCCTGGCTCCGCGGAGCCAGGTGCGCTCCGCTCTGGCCCCCGGTGCGATTCGAATGCGCCTGGATCGAACGATGAAGGCCAATTCTTCCAACCAGCAGCGATCCCGATCGACTCGACGTGGCTTGTCGCGGGCGTTGATTGATCGCTGGCTCAACGTCCACCGCGTCTGCCGAAGTTGGCGTTGGATTTGGTTCTGGATACCGTGGGCCGTTGGATTCGGAATTCTTTCCGAGGTCCGAGGCTTGGGATCGCCACGTGCGGGCGGAACGGTCCGGTACGCCATTGCGGCGGACCAGCGGACCATGGACCCCGCGCAGGTGTTCACGGGAGAGGAAGGCACATTTGCTAGTCTGATTTTCAATGGGCTCCTCGATTTCAATATCGAAAACCAGCTGGTTCCCGGCTTGGCGGAATCTCTTCCGACGGTTTCCGAAGACAAACTGACCTATCGGTTCCGAATCCGACCCGGGGTTCGATTTTCCAATGGTCGGGCCTTGGAAATGAGCGATGTGATCGGGTCCTTTGAACGAATCCTGGATCCAGCCACCCAATCCATTTTTGGTGGTTACTTACGTTCCATCCGCGGTGCCGCTGCGTTTCAAGAGGCTCGCAAACGGGAGTTGGAATCCAGGGGCAGTGGGATTCCCAGGGGGGGGGCGATGGATCGAACCGCTGGGTATCGATGGATTGAGAGTGGTGGACCCATTGACACTAGATGTTCAGTTGGACAGACCGGATCTACAGTTGGTCAAGGTCTTTGCTTCACCCATTGCGCACATCGTGCCTGTGGACGAGGCGAAGCGGCTCGGCGCGGCTTTCGGGACGCGCCCTGTGGGTACAGGGCCATTTGCGCTTCACGAATGGCGGCGGGGACATCGCATTGTGTTCAAACCGAACCCACACTCGTTCCAAAAGGATCGTGTCCATGCCGATCGAATTGAAGTGCTGGTGAACGTCGATGTGGTGACTCAAATGATGATGATGGAACGGGGGGAGTTGGAGATTCAAACCGACATTTCCTCGCTCGATCTCCTCCGACTTCAACGGGATTCTCGTCGAATCCTGCAGGTTCAGACTGTCCCTGGCTCCGGCCCCAATTTCGTGGTCATGAACTGCGAATTGCCCCCGTTCACGAATCGGACGGTGCGTCAGGCTATGAATCATTCAGTCAACAAGCTGGCAATCGTCCAAGCGCTCTCTCGCAGGGCGGTACCGGCGCGGGGACCTCTGCCCATGAATGTCACCGGATACAATCCAGATCTACCGGAATATGCATACGATCCCCAGAAAGCGAGAGCGTTGCTGGCTGAGGCGGGCTTCCCGAATGGGTTTGATACTGTTCTATGGGTGGGGCGCACCATCCCAGTTTGCATGAAGATCGCCCTCATGGTGCAGCAAAACTTCGCCGACATTGGTGTGAGGGTGGAATTGAAGGAGGTGGATTATTCCACTCTGGTGGATGCCGTTCAACGACGCCGAAATGTGCCGATGTCTGTGGACTTTTGGGGGGCGAGTTTCGACGACCCAAAGGACACACTCGATACCCTATTGAATGGCGAGAACATTACCGATGTCGGGTGCATGAACACCGCCTTCTATTCAAACCAGGATGTCCAGGCGCTCTTTCGTCAGGCTTCTGCTGAACGGGATTCCAATCAACGAATCCGGCTTTACCAGGATATCGAAACGCGCATCGTGAACGACGCCCCCTTGATCTTCATCTGCCACCAGAACAACGATCACATCCTCCAGCCATGGCTTCGAGGGTATAAACTGCGCCCCTTCTGGCCATCGGCCCGATTAGAAAATGTCTGGCTCGAGCGATGAACACGGCGATACACAAAACAGGAGGTTGGAGACGCCACGGCGTGGAGGCGATCCGGCTTGGCTTGTCGCGGGCCACTTCGGGATCGTGCGCGAAATGCATTCGAGGAATGCTTCTCTTGGTTATCTTTATTGCCACCACGTCCTGGGTGAATGCAGACCAGAAAGCCACTGGCGCAGAGATTCCCCGTCGAGGCGGTACCTTGCGGCTTTGGTTTCAGTCCGAATGGCGATCCCTGGATCCAGCGATCGCATTCGATAGCGCCACCATTCCACTGGCGCGATTGATGTTCAGCGGACTATTGGATTACGATGAACAGGCGAACTTGATTCCTGCGCAGGCCTCCGAATGGAGTGTCTCGCCGGATGGGAAGGTTTATCGATTTATGCTTCGGCCTGGGATTCGCTTCGCACACGGACGGGAGGTGGAGGCGGAGGATTACGTGTTCGCATTGGAACGAGTTCTCAATCCGAAGACCGGATCACCTGGGCAGTCTTACTATAGCGAAATCCAGGGGGCACTGGAGTTCACCCGAAACGAGACGAACCACGTCTCTGGATTGAGAACGCCAGACAGCCGAACCTTGGAGATACACCTGACTCAGCCAAGTTTCACCTTCCGATATGTTATGGGTATGGTGTTTGCGGCGGCTGTGCCGCGCGAGCTCGTCTCGGCCCAGGGGGATTCCTTCCAGTATCACTTGGTTGGAAGCGGTCCCTATCAACTGGATTTCTGGCGTCGAGGTGTGGGAGGGCGATTCAAGCGGAATCCTCATTACACGGGCCCTGGCGCCTGGGTGGAGGATATCGTGGTCATGATTGGAGGCGACGCCGCTTTGGCGGCAATGATGTTGGAGCGCGGTGAAATTGATCGGGTATGGCTCGACCCGGTAAGTGCTGTAAGGTTTACCCGCGACCCGAAACTTCGAACGTGGTTGGGAGTGGTCGATCCGGTGACCACCACGTATTTCTTCATGAATACGGAGATGCCGCCCTTCGACAACCTGCGGGTTCGTCAGGCGATGAATTATGGGATCGACAAGAAGCGACTGGCGCGATTTTTAGGAGGACTGGGTGCGCCCACCGATGGCGTCGTTCCGGACACGATGCCCTGGAACAATCCGCAAAAGCCGATTTACGAATTTAATCCGGAGAAATCTCGGGCACTACTCAAGGAAGCGGGCTTCACTAATGGATTCAAGACGACCCTTTGGTACGAAGAAACCCGACCACTAGAAAAACGTGCTGCGGAAGTGATTCAGCAGGACCTGTCTCAGATCGGGATTGAAGTAACCTTGATGGGAATCAGCGCTGCAGCCACTGGAACGAAACTGCGTACGCGTCGGCAGGCTGCCTGCGGACTCAGTTATTGGTACCAGGATTATCCAGACCCGAGCAACTTCCTGGACGTCTTGCTCAACGGCACCCGGATCACCGACGAAGGCTGCAACAACATGGCGTTTTACAATAGCGCCCTCTTCAACCAACTCTGTGCTCAAGCGGCGGCCAGCCTCAATGGCTCAGAGCGATCGCGCCTCTTTCAGGAGGCGGAGTCCGTTGCCCTCCGCGATGCGCCTTGGGTGCCACTGTTCAAAGAACGGTACGTCATCGCCCACCATCCCCGATTGCGCGGAACCCAGGCCCACCCGGTGTGGTTATGGCAGTTCCAGCAAATGTGGCTCTCGCAATGAACGATTTCTTATGATCAAACGACTTTTCACCCGACTCCTGTGGTCCGTCACCACCCTGATGGGGACGGCGGTGCTCACGTTTCTTCTGATCAATGTGGCGCCCGGTGATGTGGCGCGCGTGATCGCGGGGCCCAAGGCGTCGCCCGACGTCATCAAGGCCATTCGCGCACGGTATCATTTGGACGAACCGCTGTGGAAGCGATTGGGATTTCACCTGGGCCAGTTGGCACGAGGTGATCTCGGACATTCATTCGTGACGGATCAGCCGGTGTCTGAAGCCATCCTGTCGCGCCTGCCCACCACGGCATCCTTGGCATCCCTGGCGGTGTGTCTTTGGATGTTTCTGGCGGTGCCCCTGGGAGTTTATACGGCGAGGCATCAAGGAACTTGGCTGGATCGTTCTGTGCTGGTGGCCGCCACCCTCACATTATCATTACCAGCTTTCTGGCTCGCGCGAATGCTGCAGTACTGGATGTCCTACAAGCTGGGTTGGTTTCCAGTGGCCGGGTTCCGAGGATTTTGGCATCTGGTCTTGCCGGCGTTGACCATCGCGATCTTGGCGGTGGGATATTACGCCCGGCTGATTCACACGAATATGGTTCAAGTGTTGGACAGTGCGTTCATCAGGGCTGCCCGCGCTCGGGGCGCTTCTGAAAGCGCCGTGCTTTTCCGCCACGCCCTGCCAAACGCGCTCATCCCAGTCGTCACCATTCTCGGGATGGACATTGCCTTTTTGTTGGGCGGCGTGATGTTCACCGAAAATGTTTTTGCACTTCCCGGCATCGGAACCTTGGCGGTTCAGAGTGTCTTCAATCTGGATGTCCCGGTGATCATGGGGACCGTGATGTTCAGTGCGTTGGCCATTGTGATCGTCAACCTTATCGTCGATATGCTCTATAGCTGGATTGATCCTCGTGTGCGTGCCGTTTGAACCCTGACTGCCAATTCCATGTCCACCGATACCACCCCGCTCCTGGCCATCCGCGATCTCCGGCTCGATTTTGTCAACGGCGATCGACCTCTGCGCGCACTCGATGGTGTTTCGCTCACCGTTCATGCTGGAGAAACGGTTTGTTTGGTGGGAGAAAGCGGTTCGGGCAAAAGTGTCACTGCCTTGTCCATCACTCGACTGCTTCCCAGCCCTCCGGCGCGCGTCGTTGGCGGAAGCATTTTGCTCCAGGGCCGCGATGTCCTTCAAATGGCACCGCGTGAGCTGCGATCCGTCCGAGGTGGCATTGTGAGTTATGTGTTCCAAGACCCATCGGCGTCGCTCAATCCGGTGATCCGCATCGGTAAACAAATCTTGGAGACCCTTGAGCTGCATCGCCCGGATGCGGCGAACGACGCCGAGGTGGTTCAATTGTTGAAGTTGGTAGGGATCCCGGCGCCGGAATCCCGAGCCCGGGATTATGCGCATCAGTTGTCGGGTGGCATGCAGCAACGGGTCATGATTGCCATGGCCTTGGCGTCGCGGCCCAAACTGTTAGTGGCGGACGAACCCACCACGGCATTGGACGTGACGATTCAGGCGCAGATCCTGGATCTCTTACGGGATCTGAAGCAACGCACAGGCATGGCGATCCTTTTGATTACCCATAATCTCGGATTGGTGAGTGAAATCGCCGACCGAGTGGCGGTGATGTATGCGGGGCAGATCGTTGAAGAAGCCCCGGCGCGAGAATTACTGGCCCGTCCGTTGCATCCTTATACGCGAGCTTTGATGGATTCGGTGCCGGAGTTGGGACGCGACGTGACGCGTCTCAAGGCGATCGCAGGCAATGTCCCCCAGCTAGGCGCCTGGCCGACGGGGTGTCGGTTTCACCCACGCTGTCCAAAAGCGATCGCGGCGTGTGCTCAACACAACCCGGAATTGAGTCTGGTTGAGCCAGCGGGCAGTTCCCGTCTGGTTCGTTGTCCCTATTGGAATTCGTAGCAACCTGATTTTGCGCACCGGATTCATCACAGCAAGAATTCGCATCTTCCACGATTTCACCCGACCTTTCCATGTCCCTCCTTTCCATTCGTAATCTGCAGGTCCATTTCCCGGTCAACCAGGGGATCTTCTCCAAAGCACACCAAGTCGTTCGAGCCGTCGATGGCGTCAGCCTGGACGTGGAGCCGGGGGAAACTCTGGGATTGGTGGGTGAGAGTGGTTGTGGCAAGAGTACGCTTGGGCGCGCTGCCATCCGCTTGATCGCCCCGACGGCTGGCGAGATTCATTTTGATGGGCGCGACATCACCCGATTGTCTTCCGGCGACTTGAGGCCGTTGCGCCGGCAATTCCAGATGATCTTCCAAGACCCCTACGGCTCGTTGAACCCGCGAATGACCGTCGAGGAAATCATCGGGGAGGCCTTGGACATTCACGGGCTTGCGGCGGATGCCTCGGCGCGGCATGGGCGGGTTGCCGAATTGCTGTCGGACGTGGGGTTGGATGCCTCGCATGCGAACCGATATCCGCACGAGTTTAGCGGTGGCCAACGACAACGCATCGGCATTGCGCGAGCGCTAGCGGTGGAGCCGAAGCTGATCGTCTGCGATGAACCTGTCAGCGCTTTGGACGTTTCGGTTCAAGCCCAGATCGTCAACCTGTTGCGGGACCTTCAGGACCGCCGGGGATTGGCGTATCTCTTCATCGCGCACGACCTGGCGGTGGTCGAGCACATCAGTCGACGGGTGTTGGTGATGTATCTGGGTCGGGTGGTTGAGGGCGGCGAGGCCCGGGAGGTATGCCGGGCACCCAAGCATCCCTACACCCAGGCGCTGCTGTCCGCAGTCCCCGCCGTGGATCCCGCGACCAAGCGATCCCGAATTGTGCTGACTGGGGATGTCCCATCGCCCATCAATCCGCCGTCGGGTTGCCCATTCCATCCGAGATGTCCTGTGGCGCAGGCCCGTTGCCGAACGGAAGTTCCGGTGAATCGGGATATTGGGAATCGGCGGCAGGTGGCGTGCCATCTGGTTTAGCGCTGCAAATCTCGCTAGCGAGAGTTGACGGAATCCGCTTCACTCGCCGTGCATGCCGATGCTGGGAATCCTGGGTGAACTCGCACAATTGGAGTGGCTGATCAAGAGTCCGATCGCGCTGCTGGGCTTGGCGTTTCAGATTTGGATGCTGGTGGACGCCATCCGGCGGCGTGAATGGATTTGGGTTTTCTTTCTCTTGATCGGCTACGTCTTCAGCGCGTTCTGGTATTTCTTGATGGTCTATCGCGGTTCGGAGACCGCGACGACTGGATTTCAGTTGCCGGGAGCTTCCAACCGGAAACGAATTCGAGAATTGGAGGCCAAGATCCATCATCTCGGCAATGCGGCGCACCACAGCGAGTTAGGGGACGTTTATTTTCAGCAGGGCAAATTAGAGAAGGCGGAGGCGTGCTACCGAAAGGCCTTGGAGAAGGACTCCAAAGATTTGGATACGCTGAGCCATTTTGCCCAGTGCCTCTTGCGATCCAAGCGAGCGTCTGAAGCGCGCCCACTCCTGGAGCGGGTCGTTGCCGAGAATGCACGTCACGATTACGGGTACACCCAAATGGCGTTGGCCGAGGCGCAGGCGCAGTTGGGGGATTCCGCTGCCGCGATCGCATCGTGGCGTGCGGTGTTGGCTCATAATTCTTATGCCCGTGCGCGCGTTCAGTTGGCGGAGCTATTGATTCCGGTGGGTCAGTCCGCCGAAGCGGCATCGCATTTGCGCGAAACGATTAGCGACGACGCCCATGCGCCCGCGTTTCTCAAAGGTCGGGATCGCATCTGGGTGCGGCGTGCCAAGCGATTATTGAAGAGCCTACCGGCCGGATGAGTCGACACGGTCACTGAGGGTGCCGAGGCTCGCTAATCACCAGTAACCCTGCCCATGAACCGCACGGATCGATCCTAGCACTACAGCGACAGTTCACTTAAAGTTTGGAAGATGAAGGGGAAAAGCGCCGTTCTTGGCGCGACGGTTGGAAAGCTGTCGATCGCACCCGACGACATTTTTAGCTTGCGCGGAACTGGCCCGCCCGTTAATCTG
>SXGU01357349.1_pt1 | contig 16452 bp, 15 predicted proteins | sample 3174531 | NCBI WGS metagenome assembly SXGU01 (sample SAMN11356863, study PRJNA531348) | freshwater metagenome | isolation source: freshwater sample F1-140 | place: China: Fuxian Lake, Yuxi | collected 2017-12-25 | reverse complement strand
GGAGGACGCGAGCCCGGACGCGAACGTTCCGGCTTTTCAGTAAGTCCAGAAACCGCTGGAGCCACAAATGACCGACCGCACCATGAGCCTCATGGATGTTCTCGCCCCTCCCGGCAACGACTGGTTGAGGGAGCTTTCCCGGCGCAAGTCCGATCTTCCGGCAGGCGTGCGGGTCGTGCGCTTCAGCGAAGCGGACGACGAGCTGGGCGAAGACGGCGAAGCGACGGGCGGAACGACGCGACGCCGTAAGCACGCGACTGCCTGAGGGGCTGGCGCCCGCTCAGGCTGCGCAACTGCTACCGGAGCGTTTCCCGCTCCACGCCGGCGGAGAAGTTGTCGAACGGTTATCGCGCCACAAAATGGCGCGTATTTTGACAAATCGCGCCAATAAGCGCTATTCTGGGGGCACGAAACGCCAACTCGCGCCAATAAAAGCCGAACCATGCCCAAAAAACTTCCTGAGGATCTGGCTGCAAGGATAGCGGCCGAGATTGCCCGGCACCCTGATGGCGTCGGCATCGACGACCTGCACACTGCACTGGCCGATATCGTCAGCCGCCGCACCTTGCAGCGCCGCCTGGCCTTGCTGGTTGAACAACAACGTATAGACACCATCGGGGAAGGGCGCGCCATCAAGTACCGACTGGTCCCCATCACAGGAACGATGGCGGCAACAGAAGCGCCGGATGTGATGGTGGCTTTTGGAGAAGTCTATGTTCCCACTACGGAAGAAGGCGAAGAAATCAAGGTCTACGTCCGCCAACCCATCCAGGGCCGCAAGCCGGTGGGCTATGACCGCGAATTGCTGGAGACCTATCGCCCCAACGAAACCCGCTACCTGTCGCCGGAAATTCGCCAGCACCTGCACAACATCGGCCGCTCCCTCGACGGCGAGCGGCCGGCGGGCACCTATGCGCGCGACATCCTGGGGCGCCTGCTGATCGACCTGTCCTGGGCATCGAGCCGGCTCGAAGGCAACACCTACACCCGGCTCGACACGCAGAACCTGATCGAACTCGGCCAGGCGGCGGCAGGCAAGGACCGGCGCGAAGCGCAGATGATCCTCAATCACAAGGCGGCCATCGAATTGCTGGTGGAGCAGGCCGAGGACATCGGCTTCAATACCTTCACCTTCTTCAACCTGCACGCCCTGCTGTCGGAAAACCTCCTCGTCGACCCGACCGAAAGCGGGCGGCTGCGGAGCCGCATCGTCGAAGTTAGCGGCACGGTGTTTCACCCGCTCGGCATCCCGCAGCAGATCGATGCCTATTTCCACATGATCCTGGACAAGGCCGACGCGATCGACGATCCGTTCGAGCAGGCATTTTTCGTCATGGTGCACATCCCCTATCTGCAACCCTTCGTGGACGTGAACAAGCGCGTATCGCGGCTCGGAGCCAACATTCCGCTCATCCGGCACAATCTCTGCCCGCTGTCCTTCATCGACGTGCCCGAACGGGCCTATGTCGAAGGCACGCTCGGCGTCTATGAGCTCAAACGGGTCGGCCTCCTGCGCGATGTGTTCGTGTGGGCCTACGAGCGTTCCTGCCAGCGCTACATGGCCATCCGCGAAACCGTCGCCGAGCCCGATCCCGTGCGCCTGCGTTACCGCGAAGCACTGATTACCGTGGTCAGCGAGATCGTGCGCGGCCTGAAATCTCCTGGTGCGGAGCCGGTACACGACGTGGCGGCGACATTGGTCCCGCGAGAAGATCTGGACCAGATCACCGAACTGGCGCTCGCCGACCTGCGCAATCTGCACGAAGGCAACGTCAGCCGATACCGGCTGCGCCTATCCGAGTATCGGGCGTGGCAGCCGATGCAGCAGGCCTGGAAATGATCAAGCGGACCGGCGTCGCACCGCGTTCGCATGGCTGCGAAAAGTTATGCGAAGCGGTATCCACGCGGACGGCGCCGGCGGCACGGCGATTTGCGGGTCACTGTCCGCTCATGAACGTACAAACGCCAGCAGCGGACCATAGTCTCGGGCATCGGCAGTGCGCAGCGCCGCCAGATAGCGCTGGCGTACGTCGCCATCAGCAAGCAGATTGCCCGCACCCCAACTGAAGCGCGGCGCACCCTGCTGCACCAGCAGCAGATCGGCGGCCGTACGCGATAGCCGGCCGTTGCCATTGGCGTAAGGATGGATCGCCACCAAGCGATGGCTGAAACGCACGGCGATTTCGTCGAGCGGATAACTTTTGTGTTCGAGCTGCGCTTTTACGTCCTCGCACAAATTGCGCAGATCTGGCTGGATGCGCGCGGGTTCCACGCCGATGTTCTTTTCGGTGGTACGGAAGGCCCCTGCCCAACGCCAGGTGTCGCCGAACATGCGCTTGTGCAGGCGGCAGATGAACTCGTTGCTCAGCAAGTCCGGATGGCGGCGACCGAACGCCCACTGCTCGCCCGCGAGGATGTTCACCATCTCCCACTCGTTCAACTGCCCGTGGTTGGCGATATGCCCAGGGATCAGCCCGGCCGCCTCGTCCGGGTCGAGCGGCGTGGCGCCGGGCGGGTAGTCGAGGTTCACTGCCACAGCTTGCGCGGGCTGCCGTTCAGCAGCGTATCGGCCATCAGGAGGCGTTGCCGCTCGCGTTCCGGTGCGGTGACGCCCTGGGCTTCCAGCTTCATCGAATGGTCGGCTGGCTGCAGCAGCGCCTCGGCGAGTGCCAGCGCACGCCGCTCGCGCAAGGCGTCGACGGACCCGTTCTCCGGCACCAGCGCATACACCATGCGGCAACCCATCGCCCGCGCCAGTTTGTCCAGGCTTTCCAGAGTGATGCGGCGATCTGCCTCGGCGCGCTCGAAATCCTGTACCGATTGCCGGCTGATCGAAGCGCGGGCGCCCAATTGGCCTTGGGTCATTCCCAGCGCTTCGCGAATAGCGCGCAGCCAGCCGCCGCGCGGCACGGCCGCAGCCTCGGGGGCCGGGTAAGGGCGCAGCGCATCGGCAAGCTGCAAGCGCTTCAAGCGGGTTTTCGTGTCGGTCATCAGTGACTCCATGGCAGGTCATGGCCTGCTTTATGTGTCTAGTATGCCGGTTATGACCAGCTATTGTCAATAATAATGCCGGTCATAACCGGCATATAGTTGATCTGATGACGCGTTGCTGATTCCAATAACAGATGGATGATCGTCATTCCGGCGAACGCCGGAATCCAGTCGGCAGCCGTTACTGGATCCCAGGTCAAGCCCGGGATGACGAATCCGGCCTGCTTGATGGACTCCAGAGGCTCTGGCTGAATGGGTGTAAATGGGCGTAGTATTGGCGCCCATGATCCGCTCCCATGCCGTCCAGATAAGCCCCGAGATTCTGAGCCTCATCGCCGGTATCGATGAGTTCAAGGGAGCCTGGCGCGCGCTCGGCACCCTGGCGCCGGACCGGCTCTCGGCATTGCTCCGCGTCGCCACCATCGAGAGCATCGGCTCGTCCACCCGCATCGAGGGCAGCCGGCTATCGGACCGTGAAATCGAGTGCCTGCTGTCCAATCTGCAGATCAAGTCCTTCGCCACCCGCGACGAACAGGAAGTGGCGGGCTACGCCGAGGTCATGGAACTGATCTTCTCGTCCTGGCAGGACATCGCGCTGACCGAGAACCACATCAAGCAACTGCACCGTGATCTGCTGACCTGGAGCGAGAAAGACGCCAGGCATCGGGGCAACTACAAGACCTCAACGAACAGCGTGGTCGCCTTCGACGAGAACGGCAAACAGTTGGGCGTGGTGTTCGAAACCGCCACGCCCCTTGACACGCCGCGCCTGATGACCGAGCTGGTCGCGTGGTTCAACGACGAGCGCGCCGTCGCGCGACTCCACCCGCTGCTGCTCATCGGCATCTGGGTCGTGGTGTTTCTGGAGATCCACCCCTTTCAGGACGGCAATGGCCGTCTGAGCCGGATGCTGACCACCTTGCTGCTGCTGCAGGCCGGCTATGCCTATGTGCCCTACAGCTCGCTCGAAAGCGTAATCGAGCAGAGCAAGGAAGCCTATTACCTCGCGCTGCGGCAGACGCAAGGGACGATCCGCACCGAATCCCCGGACTGGCAGCCTTGGCTGGACTTTTTCCTGCGTGCGCTGGCCGAGCAGGTACGACGCCTGAATCGCAAGGTGGAGCGCGAAAGAATCGTGCTGGCCGTGTTGCCCGAACTCTCGCTGCAGATCGTCGAATTCGCGAGGGAACATGGACGCGTGACGATGGGGGATGCGATGCGGCTGACCGGCGGCAATCGCAACACGCTCAAGCAGCATTTCCGGGCTTTGGTGGCGCAAGGCCACCTCAGCCAGCGCGGCGCCGGCCGGGGCGTCTGGTACGAGTTGCAATAGACCTCTGCCCGTCCCGTCCCGTCCCGGCCAGCGTGGCCGGCGTTGCCGAACGGCTGTCGCGGCAGTAGAGCACCGCCACCACCCAGGACGTCGCCAGCGCCGCGAGCCCGAAAGTGGCAAACAGCCCGACGGCGGGCTACTCGCCGAACTGTTCTTCGCTGCAGGCGTGGGCGCTCATGTTCTGTCCCTCGTCAGCCCAAGCGCCCTTAGCCAGGCACGGACCTGCATGAAAGCATCGACTTGAATCTGCTCCGCCGTCATCTCTCCCAGCGCATCTGATTCGGCGAGAAATGCCTTTACCGTCTGCGGCCCGAAATCATCCTCATGCTGAAACTTGCCGGCAATGTTCCGATACCCTGCCACCACGGATTCGTCCGCCAGCAATTCCTTGCAAGCCTCCGCCAGCACAATCGGTCCGCCATCGAAATTCCTTACCGAGAAATAGATGTCGTAGGCATCTTTCTTTTTGTCGCGGCCAATGAGTGCATAGCCCTTCATCACCAGGAACGCCGGAATTGACGCCACCAGCAGATCGACCGAATTGTTGCGGCCGTCCGGCATTCGGCCCTCGATATGACGCACCACGTTGTGATCCAGCGCCACGCGTCCCCCGCTGGCCTCGATGACGCGCAAACCGTCGACCAGGGGTGGCCGGTTCTTTCGGGTCTTCGCATCGTCGGGCATCATCAGGTCGATGAGGATCGCGATCGGTTCGCCTTCATCCAGGTGCACCCAGCGTCTGAGTTGAAACGGTTTCAGATCATCCACACCGCGCTCGTAGCCCGCCGTTTCGAGACTCTCGATCAAGGTCGCGTACTCACCGGCCGACAATGCCTCCGGCGACAGGTTCAGGTCTACATCCAGCGTGCCGATATGCGACGGCCGCACATTGGGCATCAGCAGCCAGGGCACGGCGCCACCCACAATCACGAACTTTTGACGGTAAGCGCCGAGCACTTGACCCAGTTCGATCAGCACCGAAAAGGCGGCCGCCGAACCGCGGGCGTCGTAGTCGCGGGCGACATCCGGCAGATTCATTTCGCCACCTGCCAAAGCGGCGCAATGCGCGTCTGGCGCAGATGCTCGGCGGCCTCGGCGCCGCGTTCGCCGGCGGCGTGAAGGTCGAGGTAGGTTTGCACCAGGCCGGTGCACCAGATTCCCGGCGCAGCCTCATCCCGGTTTGTGTATGCAAGGATGCCTTCATCGGCGGGGCGTTCGATGACGACGTTCTCGCCCTTGGTCACCGGCTCCAGTTGAAGCCACTGCTGCAGAATCGGCTCCCCGACTTCATCGGCGTAAAACAGCTGTGTCGGATACCGCGCAAACGGTGCCTGCCATTGTGCGGCCGAAAACGAAGCCAGGAGCGCGTGCTCCCCCTGTCCGGCGGCGTTCAAAGCGGCTTTGATCTGTTCTTCAAGTGCATCGCCGCGCAGCATCGTGTAATAGCGCTTGCGTTCAACTCCGCGCTTTTCATAGGCATTGCGCCAGGCGTCCAGCACGGCATCCGCGCGCCGCAGTATCAAACCGTCCGCTCTTGCCTCCGCCCATTCGCGATCCAGTAAGGCCTTGCGCACGTTGCTGACCTGCCCGAGGCTGACATCGGCCGCCGCTTCCAATTCCTTGACACGCCAGAACCGACCGGGTTCGCGCAACAGGCAGCGCATGATCCGGGCAGCCTTGGGCGCAAAAATCGAACGCAGTCCGCGCTTTTCCGTCTTCGGATTGCTCGCTCCCGAGCGCTCGATGAAAACGGTGCCAAACATCAGATGGCAGTTGCCGGCGAAATCCGCATAACCCACCCCGGCCTGCCGGCAGATTTCCGCCGATTCGGGCGAAAGGTAGGGTGCCAGCAAGACCGGATAGACCGCGAGATCAGCCAATGCAGCCAGATACTCTTTCATTTGCAGGATCAGCGTACGCGCCTGGCGCGGCTGGACCTGGCTTTCTACGTTGCACGCGAGCCGCCAGCGATCATTTCCTGCCTGCACGGGCAGCATAAAGTCCGGGTTGCGCGGCCCCGGCAGGCCAAAGAGCGGCGGAGCTTCGGCAACGCCGATGGAAACAAACGCTGCTCGCGCCAGAAGCTCTCGCAGTGAGGTTCTGGCTTCCGCTATCTGTTGGATTTCGGCGTTCATTGTGATTTCAGCAACCGTTGAAAGCTATCTATTGGGTGAAATCATAGTCTCAAATTTCACCAGAATCAATAGTTTCAACATCTGTTGAAACTGCAAATCGACTCACGCTTGCATGACCGCAAAAGTTATGCGAAGCGGTATCCACGCGGACGGCGCCGGCGACACGGCGAAGATCCGCGTACCAAGCGTAGCCGACCCGGCAGAGAAAGAACCAGCCCGGCGCAAGCATGTCGGGCAGCGGCAAGATCGACGCAAGGGAGAAGGTCATGGCCGGTCCTGGTGGGGTGATCGTCGGGCCGGACATGGTAGGTCTTTCAGTCGCCACCAGCTTTCCTGGCAGCTACTCCCAACAAGCCGCCGGCCTCCCGATCGTCCAGTTCGAGTTGCGGCGTCGCCGACTTCACCCGCCTTTCGACGTCCTTGATGCGCTCGGCCGGCGGGATGTTTTCGGGCAAGGTGCCGCCGATGCGCTTGATCGCGTCGCGAACTTTCTTGCCGACCTGTTCGTGGGTCTGGATCGCCTGCGACGGGTTGCGCACGCCCTCCCGTGCCAGCTTGTCGCGAGTTTGCGTCATGCGGAACTGGTTGGCCGCGAGTTCCGTCGCGTTCATGCGGTCGAGCAGGTTGTCTTTCTCGGGCACGGCCTTGCGGCGCTTGATGGCATCACGGCCCAGACCGCCATACAAACCCTTGTAGCCGGCATCGTGGAAGACGCCGAACATCCTGCTTGAACGTTCGCCCTGAGCTTGTCTTTCCGATCATCCTGAGCCTGTCGAAGGAAGGGCGCGCCGGACAGGGCCTTGAACTCCTCGGCGGTCTGCTTGCGCAGCTCCAGCCGCTCGATGTCGGCGGCAGCCTGGTCGTTCAGTTCCTGGCGGCGGGCCTGAACGGCGAAGTATTTCTGGGCCTGTGCAATTTCGGGCTTGCGCGGGTCGCCGTTCTGGGCGATGAGGTAGCAGGCGAAGCGGGAGAGGTGGTAGTCGACAAGCTCCCGCTGGCTGCCTGACCCGAGGTCGACCATTTTGCCGGCGCCGGCAAAATGATAGTCCGGCTTATTTCCCGATTGCCGACAGGAGCTTACGGCGCGCTCGATGGCCTGCTCGAAGCGCCGCCACTGGCTGTAGCCCAGCAGCAATTGCAGGTCGCGGGCACTCCAGTATTCAGCGCCGTGCTCGTTGGTCTGCTTGATGGACTCGAAGGATTTGTCGCCGAGGGTCGGCAGTAGCTTGCTGTTCATCGTTGCGGCTCCCTTCCGCTCGCGGCGGCACGATTACAAAAAGACCTGGCGAGTGTAGCCGCAGGGAGGCTCACCAGGCGAGCCATTCGGGCGTGCGTGAAAAGTCGGCGCTGGCGATACGGCGATATGAAGTGTCGGAGAAGGAAATCACCCGACTCCGTAGGCTCCCATTGGGATGCCTTGGTTAAGCAATAGGCTCGTCTGGTGAGCCAGCGAGAGTCGATACTTCCTGCACATTGAAGTTTCACTTCTCCAGAAGCTACCGAACCGGCTAGACTCGATATGACAGATCTGAATTCAAGCAAGGAGGATACGGTGAGAAATAATCGCTGGAGTCGGGAACAGCTCAAGCTCGCATTTCACTTGTATTGCCAGTTGCCGTTCGGCAAGTTGCACAGTCGCAATGCGGAAATCGTGGAACTGGCACAACTAATTGGCCGCACACCGAGCGCGGTAGCGATGAAGCTGGTGAATTTCGCCAGCTTGGACCCGGCGATTACATCCACAGGACGTGCCGGACTAGGCAACGCCGGTTCACTTGATCGCGAGATTTGGGACGAGTTTCACGCCGATTGGGAAGGACTAGCTGTCGAGTGCAACCGCCTTAGGACGGCACTGGTCGAGTCGCGAGGCCAAGTACCCGCAACTGCCCTCGATACTGACGATGCCACCGGCTTGGAAGACTTCACCGGCGAGACGCGTCGTGTTGTGACCGAGCAACGAATCAAGCAACACTTCTTCCGCCGCGCGGTGCTGAGTAGTTATCGCGGACGCTGCTGTATGTCTGGGTTGTCGGAGCCCCGCTTGCTGATTGCCAGCCATATCGTGCCTTGGAGCAAAGACAAAACAAATCGGCTGAATCCCAGTAACGGGTTGTGCTTGTCCGCGATCCATGACAAAGCGTTCGACAAAGGTTTGATTGCTCTGTCCGACGATTTCCGAGTGCTTATATCAACCGAACTAAAACGCAGCGAGAATGCATTTATACAGACCGTGATCCTTCCATTGGATGGTCGCTCCATCGAATTGCCGGAGCGCTTTGTTCCTGATGCCAACTTTGTTGCTCGTCATCGAGCAGAAGAATTTGTGGATAGCCATTTACGAGTTACATCTTGACGGACATCGAGTTCAAGTCGCAACATCCCAACTGCCATCCAACCACCGCCATCCTCCAGGAATACACGGCTCGAATTATCGATGGCAGGTTACTCATCCGACGATGGAAAACCGTTCCGGTATTCAAACTCTGAGCTCGCTTTTTTGTGTATTTCTAATGAGGTTTCCCGCGCATGGATGAAAGTCTGTCGAAGAACATCGCCGAACGTTTGCTTCTCGCCCAGACGGCGGAAGACATACGGGCCATAGCTGGTGAAGATGCTCTGGACTATTGGTTCGATAATCCGAGCAACTGGAAGCCCTACGGAGGCCGCCCCAAGAACTGGGACACGGTCGGCAATCAGCAGGCCAATGCAATCGGCGCGCTCGTGGAACTCATTACCAACGGCACCGACGCGATCCTGATGCGAAAGGCCCGCGAGGCGGGCATTGCGGATTTTCGCGGTGAGGACGCGCCGCAGAGCATGTTCGATGCCGTGAAGAGATTTTTTACAACGGTCGTCGAGGGAAGGATTGCGAACCTGAGCCCGACGCAACGGACTCAGTTGGCCGAATGCTGCGTTCTGATAGGCGTCAAACGGGCCGAACGTATAAACAGCAAGTATCCGACCTACACCGTGGTCGACTTTGGTGATGGTCAGTTGCCGGACGATTTTCCGAACACGTTCCTGTCGTTGAGCGAACGGAACAAGGAAGGCATCCCCTTCGTTCAGGGCAAGTTCAACATGGGCAGCACAGGGAGCCTTCGCTTCTGCACCAGGTCGGACATTCTTCTCGGCCACTACAAGTTTCTCATTTCACGGCGGCCCGGCCACAAGTATTGGGGTTGGACACTTATTCGCGTGAGGGCTCCGCGCGCCGGCGAAGGATTGCCCGTCACGGAATACTTCTGTCCCGCCGGGCAGATTCCGCGCTTCCGTGCGGACGATATCGCCGCGTTGGGCCACCCGTCGCTCGGAATGATTTCTGCAGGAACCGTCGTCAAACTGTATGAGTTCGATGTCGGCGCGCCGGCATACCAAGTCGATGTCGGGTTGGATAACGCTCTGACCGTCAATCTCATCGACTGCCCCCTTCCAATCCGCATCTACGACTTTGACGCGAAGAAGGTCGAGAACAAAGGGGAACTCAGGAAACAGGGAATCGCCGCACGGACTTTCAGTGGTATGAACGTCACACTTTGCGCCGACGCCGACAATCAGGATATGGAAGAACCGAATGCGGTGACGGGTTCGCGCGATACGGAATGGCAGCAAACCATTCTTGAGGAAAAAAGCGAGGAGTTGGGACATATCCGGGTTGTCGCAACCGGAGTCAAAAGGCTCAAAGATTTCTTGGAGAAGCATCCGGCGCGGGTTTTCTACACGGTCAATGGACAAACCCATGCCTTCGAGCGTGCCAGTTTTCTGAGCAGCACGAGAGTCGCGCTGGGCGATCTGCGCAACCACCTCATCGTCAATGTCATTTGCGACCGCATGGACAAGACGGCTCTCGCGAACATATTTATGCCCGATCGAGAGAGGAAAGCCAGCAATAACCAATCACGCCAACTCGAAGAAATCGTCGTCGGGGCCTTGAAAGGTGACGAAAAGCTGCGCGCCTATGCTGCGGAAATCAGGCTGCGCAGAGCAACCGCATATGTCGAGGAAACCGAAGAGTCTAAGGACTTGCTGGAGGAGTTGGTCAAGACCGATCCCGCAATTCAAGAACTGTTCGGCTTGGGAGCCGTCTTGCCAGAAATGACGAAGGTCGCTGGTGGCTCGGAACTGTTTCCAGGAAAGAAATTCCCCACATTCCTGAAACCCCTGAACCTGAAATCCGTCGATGGGCAGTACGTCAAGGATGTTCCGATCAATGCGTGCCGCCGCATCGAATGCGGCACAGATGCGGAAAACGAGTACTTGTCCCGTCTCGATTCTCCCGGTGAAACTTGGTGCTCCCTGAAGCCCGACGAGATGCCCCATAGCGTGAAGTTGCGTAATGGCGTCGCGTCATTTACCGTAAAGGTACCCAAGTCTGCCGTCGTCGGTGACGCCCATGTGGTGGAATTCGGCTTCATCGACAACGGCCCCAACGTCGAGCCGCTGAAATTTTCGGTGCTCATCCGCTGGGCAGAAGCCGAGGAAAGCGGCCTGTCGAAGTCGGGCAAGAAGACCGACGCGAAGGACAAGGTGAACGAAAGTCTCGCGCTACCTCGTTTTGAGTGGGTTCCGGATTCTGCTTGGCGGGAACACTCGTTCGATGAGAATTCGGGCGCCTACGTCAATGTGAGCGATACGATCACCGTGTTCGTGAATCACGATAACAAGAGTCTCAGGCTGATGCGGGTCAAGGAGAAGGATGAGGCCGCTAGGCAGGTCTTCGAGGCGATGTTCAAGTATGGTCTGGGGATTTTCGCGCTCTCCATCCACCGGAGGGCTACCGAAGCCTCAAAACAAGAAGATGGGAGCGTCACGAATGACGTTGAGGACACGGTCCGTCTCGCCACGTCCGGCATTGCTCCGCACATCATTACCGTCATCAAGCGCCTTGGCGGGGGCGACCTTATCGGATGAACGTGAAATCCAAGGAGCAAATCAGCTTGAACATGTCGAGGGTCCGCTCTTGCGGATCCGTGATCGAACGTATGCTGGGGAAAGCGCTTTGGGCGAACGGAATTCGCTATCGGAAACAATACAAAAAGGTTCCAGGCAGACCCGATTTCGCGCTGGTGGGGCAAAAAGTCGCAATCTTCTGCGACTCCGCTTTCTGGCATGGCCGCGGATACCCGGAAACAGGGGAGCAATTCAAGTCCAACCGGGACTTTTGGCTGCCAAAAATTCAGCGTAACATCGCACGCGACGAGCAGGTCAATTTAATGCTCGGCAATTTGGGATGGGTCGTCCTGCGGTTTTGGGGCGACCAAATTTTGCGTGACACGGAAGAATGTGTCCGTGTCGTTCGGCATGTAATGGAGCAGAGACGCTTGCGCGTGAATCATGAGTCAACTACCCATAGTCGCGATTGATTTTTTCTGTGGTGCGGGTGGGATGACTAACGGGCTCATCCAAGCCGGAATTCATGTTTTGGGCGGCATCGACAATCAGCCGTTGTGCGAAAGCACCTATGTCCAGAACACCAATCCCGACGGCACGCACCCCGCTTATCTCTGCAAGGACATTTTTCCCCAGACGAAGCAGTATCCTGCAGGCGAGCAACATGAGATTGCCGAGCAGATACGCATGCTGATTCGCGATTTCAAGAAAAGAGAGAACCGTCGCAAGGTGAAATTGGTATTTGCGATTTGTGCTCCTTGCCAGCCGTTTACGAAGATAACCAAGATCGAAATGTCGGAGAGCAGGCAGTTCAAGCGCCGGAACGACGCCAACCTGCTTCTGACGACCCTGAAACTCATCAAGGACTTCCAACCGCACGCGCTCATTTGCGAGAACGTCGAGGGGATGAGCGAGGCAGGGACTGGCTCCGTCCTAGGCAAGTTCAAGCGATCTTTGAAGAGAATGGGGTATTCGTTCGACGCGAAGGTCATCAATACCGCGAAGTTCGGTATTCCCCAAAACCGGCGCCGCACGATCGGTATCGGCATCGATTCGGTTCGTTACGGTGATGTCGTTGAGATTCCCGAAGCGGATGAGGCATACGAAGAGCCAGTGACGGTGGCCGAGACCATCGGGCATCTGCCCCCGATTGCCGCTGGTGAGGTACATCCCGAAATCCCCAACCACAGGTCACGCGCACTGACACTTCTGAATCTCAAGCGAATTTCCTGCGCCCCTCCAGGCGCGAACAATTCCTATCTGATGAACACTCCTTACGGCGATCTTTCATTGGAATGTCATAAACGCGTCATCAAAAAATGGGGTTCGCCGTCCTTTACCGATACCTATACTCGGATGCGCGGTGACGACGTTGGGCCGACCATCACGACCAAATGCATATCGGTCAGCAACGGACGCTTTACGCATTTCGACCCGATGCAAAACCGCGCGTTGTCGCCGCGCGAAGCGGCGCTGCTGCAAACATTTCCGGAGGACTACATCTTCTTTCCTGAAGAGAACTTGGATTTCTCTGCCGCGATTATTGGCAATGCGGTGCCGCCACGCTTGGCTGCGTACTTTGGTGCCAAGATCGTCGAGGCCATCGGCTAATAGCCTAAATCTGTTTGGCTGCTTGGGCCGAGCAGCGCGCCTTCGATTAAGCAACAGTCGTAGCGCAAAAAATACCAGGCATCAGCCGGGTCTCTTTCACCTGCCGTTGGTCCGGCAGGCCTCATTGCCGCCGATTAAACCACCAACAAAGCATCTCCCGTGTCGCGCGAATTAAATCCGAACGTGGTTCCTTTGGTCCCGGTTCTTCCCCAGGATCGCCATTTCTTCGCTCAGCTTCAGCATCGTCCAATCGCCGGGTCAGATGGCAAACGCCAGGGCGTAGCGGCCTGCCGGGAAACGGATTTGCGGCCACCAGACTGCCTGGTGCTTGCCGTACGCCTTGGTACGCATCATAAACACCGTTACCCGGTCAGTCGGCACCATTCCGGCCTCCCCTCCAGACAGCACGCCCTGCGTCTCTAATCGCGACGCGCGTAGATCGCGATCCCTGTCGGCGAATACGTAGCCTGATTTTTGTCCCAGCATGTCCGAGCACTGCTTGAGCGACTCGGCAACGGCCAGCGGATCCCAGACGTGTCCGGACTGATCAGGGTCTGGGACTGTAAGCCGAATCAGCTGCTGGATCACGTCAATGGGGAGCTCCGCGTAATTCTTGTCGCCGATATGGGCGAGCAACTTATCAAGCTTGGCGGCGTGCTTGGCACCGACGTCGTCGCGAAGAACCTGCGCAGGGTTGTAAGTGCCGCCGCCCGTGTACACGCCGATAGCACCCGGTACGAGGACATTGCGCCGAGTGGCTTGAAGCCTGTTCTCTAGATAGATACCGCGAAATTCCTCGTCTGGACTCTCCGCAATAAGCTTGCGCAAGCTGCGCTCCATTTCGTTGATAGCGCTGAAGACCGCATGCAACTCGGGAGGCAGCCACAGCCGTAGCAGTCCGATGTCCTTGCGGCGATACCCGTACATTCGAGCGTGCTGCAGCACTGTATCGGCTTGCGGTGTGCGCGGATGACGCCCGTAATAGCTCACAAGCAGGTTCTTGATCGTCACGCCGCGCCCTAGCTTGTTGCCTCCAACGAATAGGTTGTACGGCGCATGCAGTGCGACATCTTCATCTGTTTCGCCGTTTACGAGCTTCACGTGAATACCGGCCGAAAGAAACTCGATCCGATCGAGCAACCTGCCGAAGTCTGTCTTTGCCAGCTTATCGTGCGTGCCGGCTAGGTCGTCAAACGCTGCGCGCAGGCGAGCGATGAGCTTTGGGTTCCCTGCCTTAAGCCCCGCGCCGAGATCGGACTTGTACTTGCGCAGTAACTCGACGATGTGTTTGTGATCGGCGGTGCGCGTGCTCACATGGCACAGGAACGCGCATTTCTGTTCAGGTTGGATATCGCGCTTGTAGGTCGCCCCGATCATGAAGGCGTCGAGCGCCGCCAGCAGCGATGGAGGTATCTGGTCGCCCGGTTTGGGCTGCATTCCTGCAGACAGGGTTGTAAGATCCGCGAGCGGAAACTCGCGGACCAAGTCGTCAATGCCACGCGAGAAGAAGTCATCGCCGCCGACGTAATCCTTTCCGGGATGACTGAGCACAGTGAACTTCGGACGAAATGCATGCGTCCCCTCTTGGAGGAACAGTGCGCCAGGCGTAGCGGTAACCTGCAGATAGGTGTTCTTTTGAAAGAACCCGCGCAGTTCCTCGATCTGCTCGTTGATCTTGCTTTGCGTGCCATCGTTCTTGCGTGCCTTGGTGTTGAGGCTGGCCTGGTCGGCCTCGTCATCGATGATGAGGCAAGCCAAACCGCGAACGTTGCCGCCCTTGAAGTTCTCGATGAGAGCCTTAAGGATGTTGCCGTTCTTTGTGACGACAATGGCGCAAGTGCCGCGTTTGATACGCTGCAAAAACGCATCGGGATCCCTCAGGTCAACCTTACCGAGCACATCCATGCCCGGGAATGACTCCTGGATGCGGCCGCGGGTCTGTTCGTAAAGTGGGTCAATATCGGAAGTAAGCACAATGAGTGTGCGATATCCTTCGTCGGCGCCCATCGCGCCGGTTACCGCGAGTACCCCAGTCTTACCGCTTTGTACAAGACCGTAGATGAGGCCGTTGGTCTGCTCCTTGCCGCCGCTCAACGGGTTGACCCACTTACCCATTACCTCTTGCGCAGTCGCGGCAATATCGCCCACCTCTTCGTCGTTGCCCACCTGCTGTCGCAACAAACTGAGAATCTCATCAGTGTGCTTGCCGTCCATTCCTATCCTTTCGCTATTCAAGAAGCTTGATCCAGTCGGACGGCGCGACCTTGCCCGGCAGGGTGCCGTCGGGTCCTCCGATCTCGAAATGCTCACGATGGTTACGCTTGCATGAGACGCGAATGGCCGCGTCCTTCAGTGGCGCGATGCGAATGTAGTCATCATAGGGCAGCGCAGCGACACCATCCGCCCCGCAAACCAAGCCGATGACAAGCGGCATCGCCTGCGAGCTCTGTCGAAGCAGAAACTGTTCGTCGACCGTGAACGTGAAGCCCCACGGGCTGCGCTTGGCCGTGGAGTGTTTCAAGTGCACCTGCAGCCTGCCGTCGAAGACGAAGAATGGCGGCGAATGGGCGATACTCACAGTTCCGCTCAATCCGCGGATGAGCTGATGCAGTGCCGCTCCCTCGTAGAACTCTTGCTTCTGGATTCCCATAAGCGTCGCTTACAAGCGGATCGGAGTTGCAGCACGCGACCACTCAAGCACTCGGGGTGCGCGCATGAAGCGACTCGAAGGCTACCAGCATCGCAATCCCCCTCTCTGGCCCTTTCTTCACTAAACGAACGTGATAGCGGGGCCAGATATTTGAATGTTCTAAGCGACGAACATAGCGTCTTGTCGAATTCGCGTCAAGGGCAAAGCCGCCAATAGCCGCCAGCCCACGTTGTAACGCCATTAAATGCGGAAACGCGTTACTCCCGCCTACGATTCAGGCGGTACAGCTTAGGGTCGCGTCCTGCGTAGCGTAACCTGCGAAGTGGACGTACGGGGCCAGATCGATTTCTTCCCCCGACGCTCCAAATCGCCGTGTCGCCAGCGCCGACTTTTCACGTGTTTTGCCCCGCCCACCGGAACACCTCACGCACCCGAATCCCCTCAGGCGCCCGCGTGCCCCTGCCCGCTCTTGATCGGTTTCGCGAATCCAACCTGATCTCCCGCCAGGCTGCCCTTGTGCGCCGCCATCTGGTCGCGCACGGTGATGCGCGAGTGCTTGTATTTGGGGGAACCGAATTCCGCATCGCGCTTTGCCAGTTTGTCGGTGACGAGCACCAGCGCCATGCCGGTTCCCTGGCGGGTGGCGGCGGCGGCGAATTCGGCATCGCGCTCCCGACGCAAGTCGCGCATCCGGGAAGACAGGCGCGCCGCCATGGCCTTGCGGAAGTCCTCCATGTCGCTGCGGCTCCATTCGGGATGCTGCCGGTGCGCGGCATTCAGGGCTTCCCAGACACTGGCTTTGAGGTATCCCACCAGCCACTGCGCAAACAGCGTGTCGGCCCGCT
>SXGU01054946.1_pt1 | contig 16453 bp, 17 predicted proteins | sample 3174531 | NCBI WGS metagenome assembly SXGU01 (sample SAMN11356863, study PRJNA531348) | freshwater metagenome | isolation source: freshwater sample F1-140 | place: China: Fuxian Lake, Yuxi | collected 2017-12-25 | reverse complement strand
CACGTTCATTTTCCTTGGAGGCGATCTTTGCCTCAATAGAGTCCAGCGCATCTTGCGCACGCTTTAATTGCAATTGAACCGCTGTAACCGTTTTCCTCTGCTCATTAACCAAGGCTGCATTGCGGCGAATATTTTCCAATGCAGATTCTTGCGCCTCACGCGCTGTGGTCAATTGTTTTAGTGTGTCTTCCAATTCACTCAAACGACGTCGGCGTTCGTCTTCTTCAGAAAGTTCGGCGTCTATTTCAGCAATACGCCCGTCGATCTCGGTTACTTCGGTTTCCAGTTCGCGGCGGCGTTCAGCGGTACGCTCTTTATAGGTGTCCCAGATCTCCAACCCCAGAATGGAACTCAGCACCGTCTTGCGTTCGCTGGCTTTCTTCTGCGTGAACTGGTCGGCTTTGCCCTGTAAAAAGAACGAAGCATTGATGAACGTCTCATAATCAAGACGCAGAGTCTGTTCGATGCGAGATTGGGTGTCTCTTGTTGTTTTTTCCGTTAATGGTCTCCACTTTCCACTTTCCATTCCCCACTCACCATTCCAGACCTGAAACTCCAACACTGTACTCTTATTACGCGGTAACGTTCTCTGTACGCGATAGACATTTCCTTCATATGAAAAGGTCAACGCAACTTCAGCAGATTTCACATCCTGACTAAGATTTATAACATCCGTCCCTTTGCCGCGCGCTTCACCAAAGAGTGACCAGGTGAATGCATCCAACAAAGAAGACTTGCCCGCCCCATTATGACCAGAGATACAAGCAAGGTTGACCGCATCAAAATCCAGTTCGACAGGATCATGATAAGAAAGAAAACCAGCAATGCGAAGGTGAAGTGGAATCATTAAAGTTACCCAATCTCATGGATTATAATCGAACCACTATGCTAGATGCCGATACACCCCAAGCACGTCGCCGCATGCGGCTCCTTGCTATCATCATTGCCTCCATTCCCTGTTATTGTGCCGGGTTCATTTGTTTATCGTTTGCACCCAACCCGCGCGATGTTACACCAACCCCATCCATCACCGAAACGATCACAGGCACACCCAACACAGCAACACCCAGCAACACTCCGCTGATCGTAACGGGCACAATTACTAACACCCCAACAATTACAGCAACGCCTACAACTACATCAACCCCCACTCCAACCCTCACATTCTTCCTGCCCAGCACCAGCACATTTACCTTCACACCCACAGCCACCCCAACATTCACCCCATCCAATACACCTACGAACACACCTACGAACACGCCAACATTCACCCCACCCCCATCCAATACACCTACACCCACCCCCACAAACACCCAAACAGCATCACCCACCGCATTTGGCGGATAACTTCATGACTGATATTCTCCCCTTTTTAAAATCGATAATCTCTGTCTCCGGTGTTTCCGGAGATGAAGCCCCCGCCGCGGACCTTGTCCAAAAAAAATGGACTCCGCTGGTTGACGAGATCTCCCAAAGTCGCCTCGGCTCGATTCATGGACTGAAGCGGGGTACGCTAAAGAAAAGTCCCTCCAAAGCTGACAGATCTCCGCGCCCCTCGGTGATGATCGCCACCCACATGGATGCCATCGGCATGATGGTCACCCGCATTGTGGATGGCTTTATTTATTTCACCAACGTTGGCGGCATCGACTCACGCGTTCTGCCGGGCACGCCAGTCATAGTCCATGCTTCGGGAACGAAAGAAGAGCTCTATGGTGTGATCGTCATGCCGCCTGCAAATTTACTTCCCGATGGGGAAGGCAGCGGTGTCATCCCCATGAAGTATCTGTTCATTGATACTGGACTGCTTCCAGGCGAAGTTTCGAAGCGAGTCCGCGTCGGCGACAGAATCTCTTTTGGCACGGAACCCGTTGAAATGTCCGGAGGAACCGTCAGCGGTCACACGCTGGATAATCGCGCCTCCGTGGCTGCACTCACCGTCTGCCTCGAAGAACTTCAGTCCAAATCGCATATCTGGGATTTGTTGGCAGTGGCGACCGTGCAGGAAGAAACATCCTTTGGCGGTTCATACACCAGCACATTTCAACTTCGTCCTACCATTGCCATTGCACTCGATATGACCTTCGGCAAAGGCGCAGGTGCCAGTGGATACCAAACCTTCCCCCTCGGCAAAGGCGTGACGCTCGGCATTGGACCCAGCGTTCACCCGTTCTTGTATAAACGCTTCAAGGAAGTTGCTGAACGAATTGAAATCCCTGTTGCGGATGATTTGATGCCTGAATATTCCTCCACCGATGCCGATGCGATGCAGTTGATCGCAGAAGGTATTCCAACCATGGTAGTGAGCATTCCACAGCGCTACATGCACACGGCTGTGGAATTGGTCGCATTGAAGGATATCCAACGCGCGGGTCGTTTGATGGCTGAATTCGTCGCTTCGCTTGAAGCAGACTTTATTGAAAGAATCGTTTGGGATTAATTAATGCTTTCCATTGGCTCCCCTCAAATTAAATTACTTGAAAAACTTTGCAACGCCATGTCGGTATCTGGCGATGAAGGCGAAGTGCGCCGCATTGTCCTGGAAGAAGTGAAGCCCTATGCCGATGAAGTAAAAGTGGATGCGCTTGGCAGTGTACTCGTCCGCAAGAAGGGTACGGGACGCAAACCTTTGCGCGTGCTGCTCGACGCCCACATGGACGAAGTCGGCTTCATGATCGTCCATGATGATGGCGAAGGCTTCTATGAATTTCGCATTGTTGGCGGCATTGATGAACGGCATCTGGTCGGTAAACAAGTCATCGTCGGCAAAGACCACACGCCCGGTGTGATCGGCGCCAAACCCATTCATCTAACCGATGCCAGCGAGCGCAGCCACACCGTGGATGTGGAATCGATGCGGATTGATCTGGGTCCGGATGGCAAAGCCAAAGCAGGCGACCGTGCCACGTTTGCGACCAAGTTCAAGCGTGTGGGTCCATCCATCATGTCCAAGTCTATTGATGACCGTATTGGCGTGGCGATCTTGATCGAACTACTCAAGAACGCCCCCGAGAACATTGAACTTTGTCTCGCCTTCAGCGTGCAGGAAGAGATCGGTCTGCGCGGCGCGACCGTGGCTGGGTATTATTTCAATCCCGATCTTGCCATCGCCATCGACTCCACTCCTGCCCGCGACCTGACAGATTATGAGGGCAGAGAAAATTACACCTACAACACCAAGCTGGGTCTTGGTCCTTCCATTTACCCCGCTCACTCTCCCGTCATCAGTGACCCAAGGCTCGTCAACTTTCTCGCGGAAGTTGGCACCAAGCACAAAATTCCTTTCCAATTCCGTCAGCCCGGCGGCGGCGGCACGGATGCAGGCGCGATCCAACAAGCGCGCTCGGGCATTCCGGTTGTCTCGGTTTCGGTGCCGCATCGCTATACCCATAGTCCCATCAGCGTTTCGCGCGTGGACGATTGGAAGAACACATTAAATTTATTGCATGTCGCTTTACAGGAAATGACCCCGGCTTTATTAAAGAGATAAATATGAATGGACTGATCGCTTTACTCGGTTCTGGCGAATACCTACCTGTGATGAACGAGGTGGATGCCTATCTTCTCGCCAACTGCGGCGCGAATGGACGCAAGCCGCGCGTGGTTTGTCTGCCAACAGCGGCGGGCAAGGAAGGCGATGCCAGCGTAGGTCGTTGGATGAAGATGGGTTTGGACCATTTCACCGCGCTCGGTGCGGAGGTTCAGGCACTAAAAGTCATCAATAAGGAAACCGCCAATGATCTGAATCATGCCGAGGCGGTGAAAGAGGCGGACATCGTCTATTTTTCGGGCGGGAATCCCATGTATCTTTATCAGACCATGAAAGATAGTCTCGTCTGGCAGGCGGCACAAGAAGTGTTTGAACGGGGCGGAGTCTACGCTGGATGCTCGGCAGGCGCGATGATCCTCGGGCGAGAAGTGCCAGATTTTCGAATGCTCGGCTCACGCACCATTCCAGTTTTTGGCTTGGTTCCGGCTGCCTTTATCCTCCCCCACTTCGACGCCATTCCGATCTTTGGCAAACCGCTGGTGTCGGTCACACGCAATCGCCTGCATGAAGACGAGGTGTTGGTTGGCATTGACGAAGATACCGCCATCATTGGCAAGGCAAACGAATCCTGGACCGTGATGGGTGCGGCACAAGCCCATGTATTTACAAAGAACGATAGCAAGAGTTACGCAGCTGGTGAAAAATTTACTTTGGGAAAATAACCAATGAAACCATTACTCAAGACACTCACTGAAACCTATGCCCCTTCGGGATACGAAGATGCGGTTCGTAAGATCATCCAAAAGGAAGTGAAGCCATACGCCGATGAAATTCGTGTGGATGCGATGGGCAGTCTCATCGTCCGCAAGAAACCGACCGTGGCAGCGCAGAATTCCAAACGCATCATGCTCGCGGCTCATATGGATGAGATCGGCGTGATCGTCAGCCACGTGGACAAGAACGGTTTTGTGCGCTTCGCCAGCAACGGCGGTGTGTTCGGGCGTTATACGCTCGGGGCACGCGTCCGCTTTATGAACGGTGTGACCGGCGTGATCGGCTTCGATAAACTGGAATCTGTAGAACAGGCTCCTTCGCTCAGCAAAATGTACATTGATGTTGGTGCATCCAGCCGCAGTGACTGCCCGGTGAAGGTCGGTGATTTTGGCGCGTTCGAACGCTCGTACATGGAAATGGGCAATCGCCTCGTCGCCAAGTCGATGGATGACCGTGCGGGTGTAGTGGTGTTGATCGAAGCCTTGAAGTCCATCAAGATCACACCGCATGATTTATATTTCGTGTTCACTACCCAGGAAGAAGTCGGTACCCGCGGAGCAGGCACAGCCGCTTACAGCATTGACCCCGAGATCGGCATCGCCATTGATGTGACTGGCACAGGCGATACGCCCGCTTCGTTGAAAATGTCTATGGAGTTGGGCAAGGGTCCATGCGTGAAAGTCCGTGACCCAGGTATGCTCTCCGATCCGCGTGTCGTGGAGTGGATGGCAAGCACGGCAGAGAAGGCAAAGATCCCTTATCAGCGTGAAGTCTTGTTGGTTGGCAGCACCGATGCGAAAGCCATTCAGATCACCCGCGCTGGTGTGATGTCGGGCGCACTATCTATTCCGTGCCGTTATATCCACTCCGCTTCAGAGATGGTGGATTTCGAAGATTTGAAGAACTCAGTGAAATTGCTCACTGCCATGTTGAGCAAGCCAGTTTCGTTCTAAGCCTTTTACCACAGATGTACACAGATAAACATTGATGGGTGATGAACCTATCATGGGATCAATAATCCTTTTCATCTGTGTTTATCTGTGTTGATTATTTTAAAAGAGGTGCTTTATGGGTGATTACAACCGTTCAACAAAAGAAATCGCATTCGGGGAAATTCCAGTCAACGTCATAAAAAGCGTTCAGACCTACATTGAAAAGCACAACTTGGGTGATATTCTCGCCAACCCGATCATGTGCATCGTCTCTACTTCTGAAAAGATCAAAAAGGGACTCTTCGGCGGCGGACCGGGTCCGAAGCTGTTGATTCAAACCGCCATCCTCACGAACCGTTGGCTGATCCTCGCCGATAACGTGGACCAAAATGCACTGTATATCAAGTCGATGCAATTGCGGGATATTACAGTGGAAGATTACGAGAAAAGTTCGTTCTACAAAATGATTCCCGATACAGGCATGAACGTGAATGGACGGTTCACCGACGCCAGCGAAGTAGGGAGTATCTTTGTCCCATTGGGAAAAGATGAAGCGGGAGACAGGTTCAAGGTCCAGTTCATTGAGGCGGTGCAAAAAGCAAAGCAATAGAAAAACTGCTTGACCATGATCGGTCAAGCAGTTTTATTTCCTCTTTCCTATTTCTTCTTCGTTTCTTTGGCGTGTTCTTGTTCTTCCTCTTTCGGTTCTTCCTTCTTCCCCATGAACTGCATCAACAGCGCAGCACCTGCACCGAAAGCGAACATACCCATCGAAGCCGGGCTGGAGTAATTCGTCAGCCCGATAAGCAGGATGAAGAATCCAGCCGCGAGGGCAATTTGCACCTGCCATACGGCTTTGTAATATGCATCCAGTGTGAAGCGGGCTACGCCGAATCCCAGTAAGAGGAAGCCAAGCGCACGGATCACAAAACCAAGGGTGGAAAGGACTTGTTGAAAGGTATCCATAAAATCTCCTTTACAAGATTATATGACGACTTTCGAATACACATTATCCACTATTCCAAGCCCATAAGCCCCAAAAAATGATCATCACCACCCCAATACCCATCCGCGCTGCGATTGCCCAGCCCCAGCCGGTCATCCATGCTTTGGTGTTGGCAAGCGCTGTATCCCTCACATTGAGCCGTTTCCATTCCGCAAGGAACAATGCTACAGGAGAAGCGATGATCCCAAGAATGGGAGTAAAGAACAAACTGACGATGATGCCAGCCGCAAATGACCAAAGTATGGAACTCCAGGGAATATCTTTATCGCGCATATGCTTGGCAATAATGAAATTATCCGCTACATTCCCGCCGATCATCAGCAAGGTAATGAGCACAAACAACACCCACCCCACCCAAGACATATTTCCCAATGAAGCTTGAATGACAGCATAGATCAAGGTGGCGATCCACATCACGGTTAGACCAGGGAAGACAGGCATCAATAAGCCTAACATCCCGAAGATCAACACCACAAACGTCGTTACTTCCAAAAGCACTTGCCCAAACAAATCCCAAGATGTGGGGTCCATGTGATTCTCCTTTGATAAGAAAAAGCATCGGAAATTCTCAACTTCCGATGCTTTTATTTACGAATTTTAACCCGTTTGGTTCTTTACTGTCACGGTTTGATGACGTCGATGCCGCCCATCCATGGACGTAGGACTTCAGGCACCACAATGGAGCCGTCGGCTTGTTGGTAATTTTCCATGACGGCGATGAGGGCACGCGGTAAGCCCAAGCCTGAGCCATTCAATGTATGCGGGAATTTCACCTTGCCGCCATCGGCTGGGCGGAATTTGATGTTCGCGCGGCGGGCTTGGAAGTCGGTGTCATTCGAGACGGATGAGACTTCGAGCCATTCGTTACAGCCGGGAGCCCACAACTCAAGATCATAGGTCATCGTCGCACCGAAACCGATGTCACCGGTGCAGAGCTGCTTCACGCGGTACGGAATGCCCAACTGCGCACAAGTCTCTTCTGCGTCTTTCAACATCTTCTGGTGCATCGCCTCTGACTCTTCCGGCTTGCAGTAAATGTACATCTCGACCTTGTCGAATTGATGTCCGCGTTTGATGCCGCGCACATCGCGTCCGGCGCTCATCTTCTCGCGGCGGAAGCAGGGAGTGTAAGCGGTGTACTGGCGCGGCAAAGCGGCTTCGTCAAGGATCTCGTCCATGTGCAGACCGGTCAGCGGAATTTCTGCTGTTGGCACAAAGTAGTAATCTTCTTCGTGGTCTTTGTAGAGATTATCGGCAAACTTGGGCAGTTGACCCGCGCCATACACAGTCGCAGTCTTGACCATGAACGGCAGATACTCTTCCTGATATCCCTGGCGGATGTGCAGGTCAAGCATCCACGCAATCAAGGCACGTTGTAAACGCGCGCCTGCTTTTTGCAGCACATAAAACCGGGAACCGGTCAGCTTGGTGCCGCGCTCAAAATCGATGATGCCGAGCGCAGGCCCGAGGTCCCAGTGCGGAAGCGGGGTGAAGTCAAACGTGCGCGGCTCCCCCACCGTCTTGATGACGATGTTCTCGCTGTCATCCTTGCCGTAGGGCGTACGCGGATCCGGGATGTTCGGCAGCGTGGACATGAGGTAATTCAATTCGGATTCGACCTCTGCTACGACCTTATCCAACTCTGCGATCTTATCGCCCACCACACGCATCGCCTCGATCTTGGACTGGCGTTCGGTTGCGTCCTTCATTTTGCCGATCTCTTTCGAGACGACGTTACGCTCCGCTTTGAGCTGCTCCACTTCATTGAGCAGTCCACGGCGCTTCTCGTCCAACTGCAAAATGGAATCGACAGGGGCGGGGTCGCCCTGTCTGTCGCGCAATGCCTTGCGGACGATGTCTGGGTTTTCACGAAGCAAATTGATATCGAGCATGTTGCACCTCCGAGTGCGTAACACCTTGAAAGGTGTTAAATAAAATACGCCCCATTCCGTTTGCAGGACGAGGGGCGTCTCGTGGTGCCACCTGCTTTCGCCACGCTAGGCGTGACCTTGGATGCGCGCTAACGGGCGCTCCCGATTCTCTTATGGCGTGAACCTCTCCGAGAATAACGCTGGCCCTTCGATAAACTCAGGGCAGGCAAAGTGGATTTCATTCTCTGGCGGTCCGCCTCACACTGTCCGGCGGCTCTCTGAACCGTTGCTGAATTACTTGTCTTTGCGCGGGTCTTTCAAAACGAACTGACAGGATTATACCAAATATGCGCATGACCGATTAAAACAAAAACCGCTTCTTACAAAGCGGTTGCTAGTGAGTGCCCCCATGGGGATTCGAACCTCGGTCGTGGCCTCGTGTACCTCGATGGTATGAAAGGACCGGGTTAAAACAAAAACCGCTTCTTGCAAAGCGGTTGCTAGTGAGTGCCCCCACGGGGATTCGAACCCCGGTCGTGGCCTTGAAAGGGCCGCGTCCTAGTCCACTAGACGATGGGGGCATTTCTTAAGCGGGCGAGATTTTATCATCCACTTTAGAATGCGTCAAGAAAATCGGGAGATTAGTTTTCTGGCTTTACCCGTTGGGGTAAGAGGGCAATCAGGTCAACCAACCGGCGATTTACGAGAATTCCCGCACTCTGCACACGCAGACTTGGAATGAGGATAGCTGTCAATGTTGCATTGAAAATGGGCAGGAAATCGCCTTTTCCATCGGAGACCAGCCCTGCAAAATCAAAGCGACCGGGCAACTCCATAACGCCTTCGATCTCGAACATGGCGGTTGTCAACCGCACATGATATTCCACTACATTTACAAAACCGCCACGCACAATCGCCTGCGGACCCAAATCTTCGCGCCGGGGTAAACATACAGCATGGGTGCGGCTCTTCATTGTACGCACCAGCTCGAAATGATCCACCAACTTCGTCGGCATGTGCAGACGCGCCATCCGTGCATCATGAATCTCCAACGTGGAATGGGTGGGATCGTTCAAAAAACCCATGGCGCCATGTGTGGTCACTGCGATCTTACCTGCAACACGATATCCAGAAGTCAAAATATCGGCAAGGACAAAGCGATAGGTGCGAGGTGAAGTATCAAGCGACATGGGAAATACCTTCGGCTAGGATTCTGGTGTGGGAGAGCGAAAACCCGTTTGAGGTCGGGGGCGAGGCGGAGTATTGCGGCGTGAGTGTGTGGGCTTTCCGGCATTCGGATCCAACAACATGTTAAGCCATTGGATCGCCCGTTCATCGTATTCGCGTCTGCCGCAAACATCACAAACCCAGGCAGGGAAATGCGGCACAGTGATCAACTCATTGCCCAGCCAGGTAAAGTAGGTTACATGACGCGGTTGAAGAAGACCAGCATGGCATTCGTTACAGGGACTTAATGCAATCGATTCGTTCATAGCAAACCCTATTGTGAAGCAGCCACTTCCGGATGATCCAACACTTTCCACATGGGCGGGGGCCAGTAAATAAGTACGGCCTTACCCACTACATTCTCTTGAGGCAACAAGCCCCAATCCTTTGAATCGTTCGAGTTGTTACGGTTATCGCCTAACACAAAGAGCGAACCTTCGGGCACTGTCCATTCGCCGGAATACACAGGCGCCTGGGCAATATATGTTTCATTCAATAATTGATCATTCACATAGACCTGATTATCCCTCACCACCACACGGTCGCCGGGAACACCAATTATACGTTTGACCAATTCTTCATCGGGATTCAACGGAAAGTGAAACACAATAATGTCACCACGCTGAAACTCGCCAAACTTATAACTCACCTTGCTAACCAAAACGAACTCGCCATCTTCCAACGTGGGGCGCATACTGAAACCATCCACCCGCACACGCGCCGAAACTGCATTAATGCCCACAAATAAGACAACCGCCAGCACCAATGTTTCAATAATATCAAGGACGAAACGCTTCCAATTCGTACCTTCTTCCGCTGGTTTAACTTCATCCACCAACGGTTCCTGTTCCAAAGTGTTCAAAAATACCTCCAAACTGCCCGGAAATTATACTTCCATTTCCAGATAGCCTCCCCCTCCTTAAGTCTTACTTTCTATGGATAAAAACCCCCGCCTCACCCTGGACCCAAAACTGGTTTGTACATTCAACTTATTGTTTCGGTCGAGCCTTCATCTGCCAATCGTAGTACCATTTCAGTTTTTATGCTCCACCTGCAATGGAGTCTTAACCCTCGCAGAATCTCTGTTTTGCCTTATGCCCGGAAGATGGTGCTTCGCGCCAATTGCGCACAAAATTTGCCTGTTCATCCGTTTCAGGAGATTTCACCAAAAAGTAATTTTGCGGGCGGGTATGATACAACGCATTAACCCGTTCCAGGGCCTTTTCTGGAGACATGCCATGCCGCACCAGATAGCACCCCACCACTGTTCCGGTCCGCCCCACCCCGCCCCAACAGTGGACATACACCGGGCTGCCGCTTTGAATCGCCGCGTCGATGGTATCCAGGATGATCGTCATCGTCTGGACAGATGGCACGCCATGATCGCGAATGGCAAAACGATGATAGACAGCCATACCTTCGAAGCTGCGCGCTTCCTCTTTGAGAACCGGTTCATAGTGCACAAGTTCATGCGGCTGGGTCAGGTCGATGAAAGTACGAATGCCGCTTTCCAAGAAAGCATCCATTCTAAGGCGGGCATCTTCGGGGCTGTGACTACCCGGGTATTCGCCAGCCAGAAAAAGGTTCTCTTCCACCCAGTAGGATTCAATGATGGGAAGTTTTGTCATATCAATTATTGTGGGAAGTTACCGCACAAATTGGAAAGGATCTCAGAACGCAGCTGCACCAACTCAGGGTACTGATAGAAGAACAAAATCTTCTGTTCTGCGATCGTATCGCCATCGGGTTGTTCGGCGAAAACAAAGAAACCAAATGCTTCGGCAATATCCTCAGCCGGATGAGTTACTGAATAATCGGTCAAGAACTGGTCTTCGTACTTGTAATAGAAGTCATCCAGCGCTTCATAATATTGGTCTTCATCTTCAATCAGGTTGATCTCGTTCCACTCGTCGTAGATCCCCGTCCAGAATTCCTGATAAAAGGCATTCATATAAGAATCAGGGTTTGCACATCCCTCCCCTGGGAAGAAGGTTGTACACGCCGAAGACTCTTGCAGATACAAGTCGTTATCTTCAGGGTTATTGAAGATGGCAATACTGGGCGGTACTTGGTCGGGTCCCAGAGTAAAGAGATGAGCGAACTCATGCACAAGGGTGAATGATAAATAGTAATAGTCGCTGGTATCGGCAATATCCACTTCAAGCCCCCAAAGATTCGGGTCATCATATGTCTGGGCTACAGCCGCAAGAATATTATCCGTGCCATCGGTCATGATCGAAAATTCAGCCAACATGGAGCGATATTCGAGTGGGATCAGCGCTGCGAAATAATCCCAGATCTGTTGGTGAGCGGCAGTATCATCCTGTTCATCTTGCAAGCTTGCCGGTACATCTTCATAATACGGGTCTTGAATTTCATTTCCCGAAACGACATACGTCACCAAATAGGTGGTTTCATCTTCAGCGGATGATTCGTTGAAATCTTTCGCAAGGTCGTTGGAAAGGTCTACGGGGGAGTTCATACTGACGATCTGTTCGGTAATTATTGGGCAGGAGGCTGCTTCACCCGAGGAATTAACAATAGAAGGCGGTGCGCCAAGATCGGGCACCAGCATCCCGGTCGAAGCGGATTTTTCTCCATAGAGAGTGGCACAGGCTAAAGAAGAGAGGAGAAGGATGGAGAAAGCAAGCAGAAACTTTGAATGTGGCATGAGTATATCCCGGGGAAAATTTTCCCAAGGATACCATAACGGCTGAATTAGAAATTAACAGTCTCCTTACGAGGTTTTTTTCAGCTATTCGTAATCCAAAGAACAAGCCCCGTTCAAGATATTTTCTCGTAATTGAACCAATTCTGGATATTCATAAAAGAAAGCGATCTTTTGATCTTTGATGGAATTGCCAACAGGCTTGGGGCTGAACACAAAATGCGTGAATGACTCAGCAATATCCTCCGCTGGATGGGTAACCGCATAATCTCCTACGAATTGATCTTGATTCGCGAGATAGAAGTTATATAGACCGTTGTAATACGGGACAAAATCGTCAGTACCATATTGAAGTTCATCGATAGCGACCCATTCGTCATTAATATCTGCCCAGAAGCGGGTGTAAAAAGCCTGGATGTATGAATCTGCCTGGCTGCACCCGGTCCCTGTGTAATAGGTGTTGCAAGTGGCTGCTTTCATTCTTTGTAATTCAAGGTTATAGGGATCTTTCACCGTATCCGGATCCGGTATGACTTGGGAAGCATTCAGTGTAAGCAAGTGAGCATATTCATGGATCATCGTAAAGATCAAGGCGTCTTTATCTTCAAGGTCAGCAATGTCCACTTCCAACATCCAAAGGGAAAGGTCTTGTTTGGTTTGATCCACCGCGGCAAGTGTGTTCGAGTATCCATCGGTGAACACATTGAATTGCGCCACCATCTGACGATCTTGGGCGGGGATCAAATCGGTAAAGATCTCCCAAGCCTGGCTTTGCAAAGTGGAATCATTCTGTTCATCCCGCAAATCTGCCGGGACTGTTTCCAAGACCGGGGCAGAAAGCGTATCTCCGTTCACTGAATATTCAGCAAGATAATGCAACACGGGTTCGTCAAAATCAGTCACCCCATCAAAGTTATACACATCGCCTTGCCCACTCTTAATGATCTCATCCATGGAGAGCGCGCAGACCGCATAGTTTTCTGGCGCTAAAGGGACCGTGGTTCCACTTCCAAGATATAGCCCTCCCACAAGAAACAAAACAAGTGCTGATAATACAAGGACGAAATTGATATTTCTCGACATACCGCCTCCATTAATAAAACCGTTAATTCGATGGGATGGTGATCCAACCTGCGTCTAAAAAGTACAAATAAAGATAACCGATCAGCATGAACATCCACAACAACAACTGGATCCGATCCATTAGATTTTCCCACGAGATCGACAAGTTATCCTTGATCGTTTGCATGATGCTTTCCAAATTATCCAACTTGGCGCGGACACTGTCCTTCCAATCCTTGAGGTAGAACTCAGATTGAATGGCTTCATATAATTTGGCAGTGTACCAATCACCGATCAGCAGCAAAGTCTGTTCGGTGCGTTCAAAGTCGAGCATCACTTCGAGTTTATGTTCCGCGATCTGACGGATGAGTCCGCGCGTAGCACGTGGGCGCCGCCTATTTTCAAAAAAAGACTCGTTCATCTTATCGAGCAGGTTTTCAATGGAATGATCCAACATGCGGTATCGTAAAAGTTGATAATTACCGATCTTGAGCAGGACAATATCTGATTCATAATCAGCACTGGGCGCAATGATGACCGCCCCTTCCCAATCCACCAACGTCAGTTCGGTGGCAGAGTAACGTGTGCGCGACATGAGGATCTCGCTGATCTCATTCTTATCGAATGAATCACGTTGGGAACGGATAAAACGCGAAATTTCAAGCGCGTTCTTATCGATCCATTTATCTGGCGCTTGTTTGACTTCCTCCACTAAAAGGATCGTATATTCTTCGAACAATCCGCTCTGGCGGTACTCCAATGGAATGTACTTACTTTTCAGTGCGTCTTCGATCTTTCCCCGTTCTTGCAACACTGATGCGTCGAAAGGACTCTTCAAGTTAAATTTCGCCTCAACCATTTGAACGCGTTCATCGTATTGATGACGAACCACCGACACCGCGTGCCCTTCGATCAATACGGTTTCATCTCCCAAGCTGACAAGATCAATATCAACAGGTTGGAAGTATGGGGCATCTTTAAGCCCCTTGATCGATTCTTTGACAGGCGCAACCTTATGTTCCGTATCGGGAAAAGCAATTAAGTAACAAATTTCCATTCCTTAAGTTTAGCACAGGAAAATTACCGATACAGCCATCTGCATCTGCTGAGATGGTCAATATTGCAGGATTCATACGGGTCTTTGCTTTCGAGCGGATATGGAAATTGCGCCTCAAAATCCGCATTGGGCTGTATCGCATTCTCGACCTTTTCCTAAGCTGGTTGCAATCGCCTTTCCAGATACTTGCCGAAGTGTCTTCGCCATCGTCTCTTGACCGCCTCATTATTAAGCATATGATTGTTGGCAAAATGCGCCGAATATCACCGCAAATAAATTACACCTTGAGGTCAGCCTGCTGGCGCTTGCCTATATAATATGGACACTGGATAACACCCGTATCCTATGCGCAGAAACCTCCCTCCTGCAGGGACATGCCCTCTGGCATTTGTTGGGTGCGGCAGCTGTGTGGTTTTTGTAAGAGCATTTAACAAGTAAACAGTTCACCGCGAAGAGCGCTAAGAACGCCAAGACTTAAATCTTTTCTTTGCGGACTTCGCGTGCTTTGCGGTTCAAAAAGGATATTAACATGACCATCATCGAACAACTTAACAAGTGGAAAGAAACGACCCTCAAAAAATCATTGGATAAATTCAAGGAACGCCGCGAGAAGTTCGAAACGAGTTCCGGCATTGAGGTCCCGCGGGTGGCGATGCCCGAAGAAGAAGTAAAAGACTACGCGGAAAAACTCGGCATGCCGGGCGAATATCCCTACACTCGCGGAGTCCAGCCAACCATGTACCGCTCGCGCTTCTGGACCATGCGCCAATATGCGGGTTTCTCCACGGCGGAAGAATCGAACAAGCGCTACCGCTATTTGCTGGCACAAGGTCAGACCGGGCTATCGGTTGCGTTCGACCTCCCCACTCAAATCGGGTACGATGCGGACGACCCCATTGCGCAAGGCGAAGTGGGCAAGGTGGGTGTGTCGATTTCATCCATCAAAGACATGGAGCGGTTGTTCGACCAGATTCCGTTGGATAAGGTGTCCACGTCCATGACCATTAACGCGCCTGCGGGGGTGCTGCTGGCGATGTACATTGCGGTTGCCAAACGCCAGGGCGCGGACATGCGCGAACTGCGCGGCACGATCCAGAACGATATTCTCAAAGAATATGTGGCGCGTGGAACGTATATCTTCCCACCTGCCCCGTCGATGCGACTCATCACCGATATCTTCCAGTTCTGTTCGAAGGAAGTGCCATATTGGAACACGATCTCCATCTCGGGGTATCACATTCGTGAAGCCGGTTCGACCGCTGTGCAGGAAGTGGCGTTCACGCTCGCGAACGGAATCGCCTATGTGGAAGCGGCACTCAAAGCCGGTCTTAACGTGGACGATTTCGCAGGTCAGCTTTCGTTCTTCTTCAACGCACATAATAACCTGCTCGAAGAAGTTGCCAAGTTCCGCGCGGCGAGACGAATGTGGGCAAAGATCATGCGTGAACGTTTCAAGGCGCAGAAGCCATCTTCGTGGCAATTGCGCTTCCACACCCAAACCGCCGGTTCGACTCTCACCGCGCAACAGCCAGAAAATAACGTGGTACGTGTGACGTTGCAGGCATTATCGGCTGTGCTGGGCGGAACGCAATCTCTGCACACCAACAGCATGGACGAAGCCTTGTGGCTGCCCACTGAAAAATCGGTGCGTGTGGCGTTGCGGACTCAACAGATCATCGCGCACGAATCTGGTGCAGCGGACTCGATCGATCCGTTGGCAGGTTCATATCTCATTGAAAACCTCACGGATGAGATCGAAAAAGGCGCGCTCGATTACATCGCCAAGATCGACGAAATGGGCGGAGCGTTACCTGCCATCGAACGTGGATTCATGCAGAACGAAATTCAGAACGCGGCGTATGCGGCACAGCAAGCCATCGAAAAGAAAGAACAAATTATTGTGGGCGTCAATCAATTCACTGTGGACGAAACCCTGACGTTGGAACGCCTGAAAGTGGATCAGTCCATTGAATTGGGTCAGCGCGAGAAATTGAGGAAGTTGCGCGAAGCGAGGGACGAGAAACGAGTGGATGCGTTGCGCGGACGGTTGGTCGATGCCGCCAAAGGCACTGAGAATCTGATGCCGCTCTTCATTGAATGTGTGGAAAATGACATGACCCTCGGCGAGATCTGCAATACGCTCAGAGGCGTTTGGGGTGAGTACGTGGCGGAAGGATTTTAGACCCCCACCATTCCTCCCCAAAGTACGACGGTACTTCTGTCGTATTTGGGGGAGGTGCCCGCTAGGGTGGAGGGGGCGGAGCAGGACGAAAACGAAAAAAATCAAATAAAGGAAATGGTAAGGTAATAAGAACATGAAGAATTGGGAATATCTGTATGCACTCGCTGAAAACAACGAGGTTGTT
>SXGU01530949.1_pt1 | contig 16454 bp, 12 predicted proteins | sample 3174531 | NCBI WGS metagenome assembly SXGU01 (sample SAMN11356863, study PRJNA531348) | freshwater metagenome | isolation source: freshwater sample F1-140 | place: China: Fuxian Lake, Yuxi | collected 2017-12-25 | reverse complement strand
CAGCTACTTCGATTACTACCAGCCCGAGGCCTACATCCCGCGCACCGACACGTTTGTGGAGAAGGATTCGAGCATCAACGAGGAGATCGAGCGGCTGCGTCTTTCCACGATGAGTTCGCTCTTCTCGCGGCGTGATGTGATCGTGGTGGCAAGCGTCTCGTGCATTTACGGCATCGGCAGCAAGGAGGATTACGCGGCGCTGATCATCCCGCTGCGTGTCGGCCAGCAGATCACTCGCGAACAATTCCTCAGCCAGCTCATTGATCTCCAATACAACCGCAACGACATCGCCTTCGAGCGCGGTCAGTTTCGCGTGCGCGGCGACACCGTCGAGATGCGGCCCTCGCAAACCGAGGATGGTCTGCGCTTCGAATTCTTCGGGGAAGAGATCGAGCGGATCACGCGGTTCGACCCGCTGACTGGCGAAAAGATCGAAATACTCCAGGTCGTCACGATCTTCCCTAGCAAGCAATTCGCGACGCCGATGGACAAAATCAAGCGCGCCACGTTGAGCATTCGCGAGGAATTGGGGGACCGCATTGCCGAGTTCGAGAAGGAGGGGAAACTTCTGGAGGCGCAGCGCATCAAGATGCGCACCGAATATGATCTGGAAATGCTCCTCGAAATGGGCTTCTGCTCAGGCATCGAGAATTATTCGCGCCATTTGAGCGGACGCCCGCCCGGCTCCCGGCCTTACACCTTGTTTGATTTTTTCCCAGAGGATTACCTGCTGATCATAGATGAGTCGCACGCGACAGTGCCGCAAATTGGTGGCATGCATGCTGGAGATCGCTCGCGAAAATCGGTGCTGGTCAATTACGGCTTCCGGCTTCCAAGTGCGCTCGACAACCGCCCATTGACCTTCGATGAGTTCCAGGCCTGGCAAAAGCAAACGATCTATGTCAGCGCCACGCCCAGTCCGCAGGAACTCGCCTGGTCCAAGGACCATGTGGCCGAACAGATCGTCCGTCCCACCGGATTGATTGATCCCGAGATCGTTGTCCGTCCGCTGAAAGGCCAGATTGACGATCTCATCAACGAGGCCCGCCAGCGGGCGGATCAAAAGGAACGCGTGCTTGTCACGACGTTGACCAAGCGCACGGCGGAGGAATTGACGGATTATCTCCGCGACATCGGTGTAAGTGTTCGTTACCTGCACAGCGAGATCGACGCCATCGAGCGTGTGGAGATCCTGCGCGCCTTGCGCCGAGGCGAGTTCGATGTGCTCGTTGGCATCAACCTGCTGCGTGAGGGACTGGACCTTCAAGACGTGTCGCTGGTCGCGATTCTGGATGCCGACAAGGAGGGTTATTTGCGCAGCGCCACAAGCCTCATCCAGACCGCCGGTCGCGCGGCGCGTCATTTGCACGGAAAGGTGATCCTCTACGCCGACGTGATGACGCAGAGCATTCAGAAATTTCTCGCCACGTCTGAATATCGCCGGAAGAAGCAGCTTGCTTACAACGCCGAGCACGGCATCACGCCGCGCAGTGTCAGCCGGGCCCTTGAAGACAGCCTCTCCAGCACCCAGGGCCAGCGCGACCGTGCCACCGCGATGCTCAATGAAACCGTGAAAGATTTCGATGTCACCGAGACCCTGCGCGAGCTGGAGCAGGAGATGCTCGAATCCGCGAACAACCTTGAGTTTGAGAAGGCCGCGCTCCTTCGCGATCAGGTGCGCGAGCTGAAGAGACAATTCGGCGACGGCAAGTCCGGGCCTGCTGCAGGCGGCACCGATCCGCAAGTCAACTACACCAAACCCAAAGACCGCGACCGCAAGAAACGCGGCGGACGTCCGACAGTCCGCGTGTGAGCATCCCGGGAATTTACTGAGGAGACCATGAGCTCTGCCATGAACTTTCTTGAATTGAAGATTCCACCAGGTCTTCTGGGCCTGATTACGGCCCTCGGCATGTGGGTGATTTCTTGGGCCACACCGACCTTTGGTTTCACTCTGCCTGGACGGTTCTTTATATCGGCCCATCTGGTTCTCCTTGGCGCGGCCATAAGCATCCCAGCGATCGTCTCCTTCAGACGGGCGAAAACCACGGTCAATCCCACAACGCCCGAGGCCGCCTCATCACTGGTTGTTTCGGGCATCTACAAATTCACAAGGAATCCGATGTATCTGGGGATGCTGCTGGTGCTCACCGCGTGGACGGTGTACCTGGCAAACTCGCTGGCGTTCGTCCTGATCCCTGCGTTCGTGCTTTATATGAACCGATTCCAAATACGCCCCGAAGAAAGGGCGCTTGAGTCTCTTTTTGTGCGCGAATTTTCGGCTTACAAAAACCGAGTGCGAAGGTGGCTCTAAGCCCGGTGTTAATCCGCGTTTGGGTAGGAACCCAGAACCTTGACGAAGCTGCAGCGCTCTTCGAGCTTCCGGATGGCTCGCGCCACCGGTCGATCTTCGGCATGGCCATCCACATCGACAAAGAAGAAGTATTCCCACGCTTTGCGTTTGCTCGGGCGGGATTCAATCTTCGTCATGTTCAGCCGGTTCTGGCGAATGGGCGCAAGGGAGTGATGAAGCGCGCCCACCTTGTGGGGGATGCTAAACATGAGGCTGGTGCGGTCGCGGCCGGTGGGCGGGCTGCTCTGGCGTCCGAGCACGAGGAAGCGGGTGACGTTGATCGCGTTGTCCTGGATGCTCTTCTCGATGATCTTCAGGCCGTAACGTTCTGCGGCGAGTGTTCCAGCTATGGCGGCGGCGCTCCTGTCCCTGGCGGCGAGTTCGGCAGAGCGCGCGTTGGATGAGCTTTCTATGATTTCGACATTGGGAAGGTGCTTTTGAATCCAGCCGCGGCACTGGGCCAACGATTGCGGGTGGACGTACAGCTTGCGAATGGAACTCTTCTGCCCTTTTCCGAGCAAGCATTGCTGAATCGGCAGGACAATCTGGGCAACGATCTTGAGATCGCTGTCCACAAACATGTCCAGAGTGTGGGTGACCATCCCTTCGGTTGAATTCTCCACCGGCACGACGCCGTAATCCGCCCGGCTTTTGCTGACCTCGTTGAAGACGTCGGAGATGGTTTTTTGCGGAGTGTACTTGAGGCTGGAACCGAACTTCCGGATCGCCGCTTGATGGGTAAATGTCGCTTCCGGTCCGAAGTAGGCGATCACCATTGTCTTTTCCAGTGACAACGCGCTGGACATGATCTCACGGTAAATGGCGCGTAACGACTCCTGAGTGATGGGACCGTCGTTCAGTCTGCAAATGCGATCGAGGACGGCGAGTTCCCGGTGCGGAGCATAAATCTCGTGGCCGGACTTGATCTTGATCTCGCCGATCTCAAGCACATGACGGGTGCGCTCGTTCAAGAGTTCAACGATGCGGGCGTCGAGCTTGTCGATGGCCTGCCGATGTTTGGAGAGACTCATACTGAGGACGGATCTTCCGATGGGGTCGCCGGCTTGCTCTCGGTGGATTCTTCGATAACCGCTGCCGGAGGAGCGGTTGCCAGGCCCTCGGGAGGTTTGGAACCTTCAGCTCCGGCCGTGGCCGGTGCTTCGGGATCTGTCGTGAGCAGCGTCTCCGGCTTTTGCACGACGATGCGGCGGAGCTCATCGGCGGCTGGAAGCTGATCGAGATCACGAAGACCAAAATACTCGAGGAAGACGGAGGTGGTGCCGTAAGTGATGGGACGGCCGACCACTTCCGCGCGACCCACCTGCTCGATCAATCCTCGTTCGACCAGCGTTGCCACAACTCCATCAACAGCCACGCCACGGACCTGCTCGATCTCGGCGCGGGTGATTGGCTGGCGATAGGCGATGATCGCTATGGTTTCCAGTGCCGGCTGGCTGAGCCGTGTCGGACGGTTTTTTGCGCCCACCAAGGTCTTGAGCCACGGCGCGTATTCAGGCTGGCTGGCAAATTGCCACGCTCCCGCTACGCACATCAAACGATGGCTCCGGCCGAGAGCGCCGTATTCCTTTTCCAGTTCCTCCAATACGACAACAATTTCCGCCTCCTTGGTGCCCTTTAGTGAACGGGCGACTTCATCATCACTCGTGGCTGCCGTGGTGCGGAGCAACTCGCGCAGTTCAGACGGCTGGAGGGGGCGTTGCGAGTTGAAGAGCAGTGCTTCGAGGATGAGCTTCAATTCCATGGTGCGGTGGCGACGCGATCAGATTCTTGGAACGGGAGCGGATTCAGGCTCCGGTTCATCAGGTCCGGCAGCGGCTGGCCGTTCAAAATTTCCCTCCGCAAGCGTTGGAGCCGGTGGAGCCAGCCGTTGCGAAAGCTCGATCTTGCTGAAAGGCTCGGTCTGGGAGACATCCAGTTGTTTCAGGCGGATCAATTCAAGCACGGCAAGGAACGTGACCACCACCTCCAGCCGGCTGGTGGCGCTGGCGAACAATTCAGAAAAGGACACGCGCGTCCGATCACGGATCAGCGTCACGAGGAACTCGATCTTCTCGCTGACGGTCCATTTGTCCTCGAAGACGTCGCGGGTATCCGTACGTTCGACATGACGTTTGAGGATCTGGCTGACGGCATTGATCAGGTCAAACAGGGAGACTTCGGGCCGGCCAGGAGGCGCTTCAAAATCGAGTTTTGCCGGCAGGCGATTGAAGATGTTTTCCTGGATGGCTTCGCGTTCCTGAAGCTTGCCGGCCGCATCCTTGAATTTCTTGTACTCGACGAGCTGGCGGATCAATTCCCAGCGCGGGTCTGTCCCATCATCCTCTTCGCCTTCGACTATCGCCTGTTGATCCACCGGCAGCAGCTCGCGGCTCTTGATGTACATCAGCGTCGAGGCCATCACGAGGAACTCACCAGCCACATCCAGATCAAGCTGCCGCATCATCTCGATGTACGTGATGAATTGCGTCGCAATTTTTGTGAGGTTGACTTCGTAGATGTCCACTTCCTCCTTCTTCACGAGGTAGAGAAGGAGGTCCAAAGGCCCCTCGAAAACGCCCAGTTGAAATTTCGATTCGGTCATTCAGCGCACCTGCCGTCACAGCTTCGGCGGATGTCGAACTGTAGGGCAGCCGAAATGCCTTTGGCAATGGCGAGAATTGGCGGGCAGTGTCCTGATTTGACGGCGCGCCGCGTTCACGCCGCTTCAATGCCCATTGCAGCAGGTGGCTTGAAGCGGTCTAAAGTCCGCGCTCGAAGATGAAACCGGTGCGGAGCATCCACAAGTTGTCGGTGGAGCGCGACTGTGCTGAAAGCCAGTCGCTGCAGTATCCCAGGCTCGCCCTCGCGCCAAACCTGCTGCGGCTGGTGCTGTGCACACAACCGCGCTCCTGGCCGACAGCCAGGTTCACCGACAACTTGTGGATGCACTGAAACCGGTGTTTCAAACTTGATGAAGATTGCAAAAGCTTGCTTTGATCTGGCTGCGATCACGGAAGCGCCGAGCTGAACCTGGCGGATGCCATTCGAGGGAAATCACAAGATGAAAACAACAAGCACTGACTCCCACATCTTCGGCAGCGAGGGCCGCATGGTATTCAGGATCATCGTTTTTTGTCTCTCCCTTGCATTCTCCGTGATGTTTGCCTCTTTGGAGATGCTTCGTCCGACGGCCTTCGGGTTTACCTTCCTTCCCTCGTGGAGAACTCTGCTGACCTTCGTCATCGGCGCTGCGATTTGTGTGCCGTGCTTCAAGATGATCTTCCATTCACCCAGCAAGAAACGGCGTGTTGCAGGATTGGTGCTGGTTGTGTTCACCGGCATGGTCTCTTTCCTGTATCCGTTGCGATTCCTGCCGACCCAGAGGTTCGGTGAAATCTTCACCGGCCTGGGCATCGCCTTCTGCTTTCTATCAATAATTGGCGGCAGTCTGTTTGTGATTGGCCGGTTCCTTAACGCTGATGAGCGCAAAGCGGAATCGGAAGCCCCGAAAGAGTGAGTTTCCAGCGTAATCCTCCAGGAGTCGTTGGTCGGTTTGCGCCTTCACGCATCGTCCGCCAGCGACACTTGCGCCGTAGTGCAAGTTTTCCAACCTGCTGTATCGCTGACGTCCCAGTCCGCCGGGCATGGGCCTGGCTGCGGCGGCGAGCCCTCCACTGTACCGGTTTGAAAACCGGGGAGACGGTGCAGCGTGGTGAAGCCGTAACCAAATCACACCGCCTAGACGGGACCGACACAGCGCGGCGGAGACGCACTCAAGAAGCGCGGACTTTAGTCCGCAGGAGTGCTCGAACCTGGAAATCTCGTGGATCAGCCTTCAAATGGGAGATGTCACTTGAGCCGCTTTCAAAACCTCGTAGCAGCCGACGTGAGTCGGCTCAAACATTCCGAAAGTCAGAGCGAACTGACGTTCACTGCCACAGTTGTAAAAGAACCTCACTTGGCTTCGAGCGGCTGTGCACCGACTCCATCCGCAGACAGGAACGCCAGCAGGTCGAGGATCTCGTCCTTCTGCAAGACGTTGAGCATTCCGGCGGGCATGTTCGAAACCTGGGATTTGGAGCGGCGGCGGACATCGGACTTGGCAACGTGAACAAGTTCGTCCACCGCGGAACCGGTACGAACGGTCAGTTCCTTGTCGTCCTCGCGTTCGATGCGTCCGGTGATGGTCTCGCCGTCCCGGCGTTCGATTTCGTAGGTGGCAAACTCGTCAGCGATCATTTTGGAAGGTTCGAGAATGGATTCCAGCATGGCACGCCGATCAAGACGGCGGCTGGCACCCGTCAGGTCCGGGCCGACTGAGCCGCCCTCTCCGTCCATGCGATGGCACTGGGCGCAACCGACCGCTTCAAAAACGGCTTTGCCGGAAGTTGCGGAATGTTTCAAATCTCCTGCCTTCAATGTCGGCATCAGGTCCGCCATCGTCCATTCGCGCACGACCGGCTTCTCAGGCTTCATGCTGGAAATCCATTGGCGGAGCATGGCAGCAGCCCGTTCGTCAACACGGCCTGTCACCAGCGGCGGCATCTGGCCGGGACCACGACGCGAAATGCGATGAAGCAAGACTGACCGTTCGGGTTCGCCAGGAGCAACGAGCATGGCGTTGGCGAGGCCAAAAGAGTCATGCAGGGGGCGGGCACCGATGAGGTTCATCTGGTCGCGTGCGCGGCTGAACTCCAGCTCCATCTTCGCGTTGCCGCCGCCCGCTTCGACGTGGCAGACAGAACAGTTCACATGGAGATAGGAGCGGGCGCGTTGGTCGAGATCCGCGCGTTCGTCGTAAGGATTAACCAGGTTTGTGAGTAAGCTTGGAAGCTGGACCGGCGCATTGCTCAATACATTCCAGCGACCGAGCACCGCCAATTGGTTTTCGATCTTTCCGGCGAAGTCATGGTCACGGTTCATCTGCGCTTCACTCAGCCCCAGGACGAAGTTCACTGCCCGCGAATGGCAGGTGAGGCATTCCGTTCGGCTGGGAATCCGCCATGTCTGGCGTCGGGTGGCGCCAGTGGAATCTCGCACTGAGAGTTCAAGATTCTGCCCCTCCTTCGACGCCAAAGCCGCATCGGTCTGATCGTCATTCCACTTGTAGGAGTAGCCGGACCATTCGTTGTCCTGGCGAAGCAGGACGCGGGTTTCGAGTCGTCGCCGTGAAGTTGGATCACCGGTGCGCGTTTCGAGCGAGAGCGTCTGGACCAAGGCCGATCCGTTCGTGAAATTCCAGCCACGCGAGGACGTGTATTGAATCTGCGTGGTGCCAGGCACCGCAAGGAAGCGTTCAGCCTCCGCACCGTCCGCCCAGCCGGGAGCGTTCACTGAGTAGCCAATCAGCCCGGGCTCTGGTCGATGATCTTTCGTGGATGCGAACAGGCCCGTGGCGCTTAAAAGCGTTGGGAAAGCCGCTCGCGGAGCTTCCGCAGGTCGTTTAACGAGTCGATAAATTCCGCTTCCATGATCGACGATGAGTAGTTGCCCTTGCTGATCCACGCGAAAGGCTGCGATCTGAAGAGATGTATCCGTCAGTTCTTGATGCCAGGTCAGCTTGCCCTCGCGATGGCGTGCGCCCCAAATCCGGCCCGTCGCGTAGTCTCCGTAAATGTAGGCGCCGTTGAGTTCGGGGAACTCACGCCCGTAGTAAACGACACCTCCCGTCAAGGATCGAAACTCGGAATGATGATGCTCAATCGTGGGCTGAACAATCGGCGTCGGCCCGCGCCTGCGATTGGGATAGAAAGGATGACTGCCCTCGAACACGCTCCAGCCAATGTTGTCTCCGCGTCGAATCAGATGCGCGGATTCCCAAAGATCCTGTCCGTTCTGCCCGACCCACACGTCGCCGGTGCGTTCGTCCACGCACATGCGCCACGGATTACGAAACCCATAAGCCCATGTCTCGGGCCTTGCTCCGGGAAGATTCACAAACGGGTTGTCCGAAGGTACCGCGTAGTTTTGCTCTGCTGACGGATGATCGACGTCAATGCGCAGTAGCTTCGCCAGCAGCCGACTCATGTCCTGACCACTGTCCCAGCCGTCGGAATCACTCGTGCCATCACCGGACGTGATGTAGAGCATCCCGTCGCGCCCGAAAACCAGATCGCCGCCATCGTGACCAGCAGAACGCCAGGCGATGATACTCTTCTCACTGGCTGGATCGCAGGTGATCGGAGCCTCGCGCGTAACGGTGAACCGCGAGACTCGATTTGTTCGCTCGGGTTCGACGGTCGGGCCATTTGAGAAAACAAACACGAAGCCATTGGTCCGATAACCCGGATGAAATGTAAGTCCGTAGATCAAGCGGCCGGGCATCTGAAGCACTGTCTCCGGCTGCGGAGCATTCGTTTGGTTTTGCAAGCGAACGATGCGTGAAGGCCGGTCCTTCTCGCCGCCCTGGAGCACAACCCAGAGCTGATCCGTTCCCGGCTCCGGCGCGATATGGAGCGGGCTCTTCAACTCCAGATGAGCGAACACGCGCTCGACCGTGTAAGGCGAAGGCGGTTCCGGCGATCCCACCAGGCGGGTGTTCGACCAGAGCGGTCTTTGCCCATCGGCACCCTCCACCACTTTGAGTGCCGCCAACCCACCAAACAGCAGAAGCCAGGAGAATGCAGCTTTACAGCCTCCGCGTTCGATCCACGTTCGAATACTCAATGAAACCATCTGCTTCAGATAACAGACAAGGATTCCTCCGAGAAGCATGAATGATCCCTGAATTTTGATCTGCACGAAATTCACCTGCGATACACGGTCATCATCAAACGAAGAAATTTGATACAATGCACCGCGATACCTCCCGGAGTTTTCGGTAACGAGAAGACCTCAAGACCTAGCGTGGCCGGGCGTGGTGCCGGATCGCGGAATGAATTCCGTGCTCCACTACCGCCAACTTGTGAATGCACGGATGCACCGTGCCTGGATGCCCGGTTCAGTCCCGCTTCTACGGCCTCAGCGTGGTGGCCGACGAGTTGTTCTCAGTCACTGCCTCGGGCTGATTGGCGCTTACACTGCCGAAGATGGTGACCTCTCCTGCCTTCTCCGGCTTTATTGTGATCGTCACGGTCTTGGTTTCTGATCTGGACAACTGGCCCAGAAAGCAAATCACCGTGCCGTCTTCAAAGACACAATCCTCGCTGCTCAGCGAAGATCCCACATAGCTCACTCCAGGTGGCATTACGAATGCGAGTGTGATGCCGTTGGCCACGAGTTCCCCACCATGCCTCACCGATGCGATGAGCTTCAACTCCGCTCCCTCCATCGCCTGCCCGGGCTCGGTTGTGACCGTGAGGGCCAGGTCAAGGAATGGTGGAGGCGGAGCCAGTTTCAGCAGCCACCATACGGAGTTCTTGAAGAGTTTCTCCCGCTGAATATGCGCGTATCGACCGGCTCCGTTAAATGCCGGGAAATTCTGCGTCGCACTCCGGGTGGCTTCTGCCGAATCCTCCTGGTCCGCCAGCAGAACCGCCCCTGCTTCGGTCATCGCCAGCAACTCCTCCCCGGCTCCGGTGGCGGTGCCAATGTCGTAATCCGCCTCGAGGTTGAAATCTCCCGTCAATCCGAAGGGACCGTCGGTGAGTGGATGCTCTTTGAGAAAAGTAATCCTCTTCCCCGCGATGTCGGGGGCGCCAGCTTTCAGGTGCAGCAGATTTCTCCACACACTTTGCAACGGGACCGGCAGGAGGCCGGTGTTTTGCACCAGATCATCCCCGATGAAATACAACGGCTTGTCGGCATCACGGAGTTGTTGGAAGATGCCCACATCGTTCCCAGTGACGCCGGGGCTTCCCAGATCATCCCAGATGATGAGGTCGTAATCCTCCAGCGCTTCAAAGGTCAGCCCTTCCTGATTGAAAACTCGCGAACTCAACTCCATGTCCGCCACCCATGCCTGCAACTTTGAGATCTCTGCGTCTGGGAAATTCTGCACAATGGCAACTCGTTTGTGGTTCTTGTCCGGCGGAATGACAGAGATGTGGACGGGCACAGATTCTCCGACAGCTCCCTTGTCGTCCGTAGCTCGCGCGCTGAGCCGGTAGTCCCCTTGCGCCACGTTGAGCCAGGTGAAGACGAATGGAGATTTGCCGACGGTGCCGATCGAAGTCTTCGTGCCGCCACTGTCCGTGGCAAAAAACTCCACCTTGACCACCACTCCATCCGGATCGCTCGCATCCGCCACGATGATGATGCTCGTCTCCGATGGAAAAGTATCGTCGTTCTCTGGAGTCGTGATGCGGACTAATGGAGGCTTGTTGTCTTCAGGAACAATACGGTCATCGTCGAGGATCGTTACCGCCGCTTCCGCGTTTCCGAGTGTGGCGCCCTTTACGTTCGAGAAACGGACGGTGAACATCTCGGTCGGCTCAGGAATGCGATCTCCCAGAATCGGGATGCGGATGGTCTGCGTGGCGGGAATGCCCGCTGCCGAGCCCGGCGCGGCATTCCTTTGCGCCAGGCGGAAAAAGCGATGGTTGGTGGCGCTGAGATCCACGTCAGCGTTGTTCTCATTTCCACTGCCCGTCACCGCGACGCTCGATTTCTTCCACGCACCATCGAGTCTTTCTGTTTCCTCTAATTCCGCCCCCTCCACAGCCGACGGCCAGCTCAAGCGCAGCACTCGATCCGACTCCTGGTGGACCTTCAGGAGGATCACGGTGCCCGGCATATTGCCCGGGTTCCAAGCGATGGCCCCACTCCGTTCGAGGTAATCCACACCAACAAGCGCGCTTCCAGCCGCTGTCGCGTAATCCAGCGATACTGGCAAGGCCGTGGCTCCTTCCAAACGAACGTTCAACACTGCGTCTGTGTTCCCCTCGTCCCCTTCGGTCACCGTTGCACCATCCACGATCACCCTGGGTGAGTTGTCATCATTAAGGATCGTGACGGTTGCTCGCGCCGGTCCCAAAGCGGCCCCTTTCACTTCCGACAACTCCACAGTGAAAGTCTCATCGGCCTCGTAAACCACATCACCCAAGATCGAGACCGGCAGCACCTTCTCAGTCTCTCCCGGAACAAAAGTGATTACACCCACCGCGCTCTCGTAATCGCTCCCGCTCAATGCCGTCCCATCTCGCGTAGCATATCTCAGCGTCACTGACCCCGATGCGGCCTCGGAAAGCTTCACCAAAACATTTACAGTAGTAGTTCCATTATTCCCCTCCATGACGGACAGATCTGCCATCGAAATCACAGGGGCGACGATTACTCTTTCGACTACTGTGATGTTGACTGGCGCTGAAGTGGCAACAAGCCCATCGTTATCGTGTGCTATGGCGGTTAGGGTGTGCTCACCAACAGAAGCGCCCGTCCATAGGAATGCATAAGGCGGACTTGTTGCACTACCTATCCGCGCACCATCCGAATAGAAACCAACCAACTCGACTGTGCCGTCTTGATCGCTTGCGTTCGCGGTGATCGGAATATTGCCACCTACTGTGAACGTGGCGCCGTTGATCGGTGTAGTGATAGTAATGAGCGGTGGAACGGCAATTGTCAGAAGCGCACTATCGCTCATCACATAGCCAGCACAGTTGGACACCCGCACTGAATACCTTCCTGCATTACTCGGTTGGATATTTTTCAGTATCAACGTTGCGTTGGTTTCGTGTAGCAGCGTTTTTCCATCGAAAAGCCATTGATATTGCAATGGCAGGGGCGCGATGGCCGATACATTGAACGACACATCTCTTCCCACGACTACAACTTGATCTAGAGGCTGCTCGGTAATGTGCGCTGTATTCTTCGAGGAATGCTCTATCGTCACCATGTATGCACCAGAATTGTCATCGAAGAGGCCATCGTTCTCACCTAGAAAAAGGTAGTACGTTCCAGAGGGAGCCGGTGACCTAATCGTCGCCCTGTTTCCCAGGTAGAATGGTTTACCTACGGCAGATGATTTATCCAAGCGGTCAGCACGAGTACCCCATTGTGCGATCCGAGCATAAGCCGGCAGGTAGCGCTAGTTCCAGATGCGTCGGAGCAGTTGATTCCGCGATCAACGACACACCCGTTCGCTTCAATGATTAAATCTTGGTTGGGGCCGATGTCACAAATTGGAGCGACTATCGGATCGATGCTGAACGCTGTCCTCGTAGTGAGATGCGTATTTTGGTAAAGATTCGCAAAAGCAGAAACTTCGAACTGCACAGTGCCGATCGTTTCCTGCGCACTGCTCTTGAAGTGTAAGAACGCGCAGAGGAACACTGAAAGAGTTATTTTCACGATGTGTTGCAGATAGGGTATTGCGAAAGCTCGCAAAAGGTAATGCCTGCGGGAAGCCGTTGCTCGTGCTCTTGGCATCAGTGAAAGAGTAACACCACTCATTACTTAGCCTTTCGGATCAGCGCCCGGAAGACGCCTTGAATCACCAGTTCCTCAGTCGGGATGAGATCAGGGAACTTCGGGTTTTCCGCTTTCAGGAACGGCTTCCCGTTCTTCACCAGAAATGTTTTGAGAGTGTTCTTCCGGTCGATCAAGGCGGCCACGATTTGTCCTGACCTTGGCGTCGGCCCATGCTCAAACACGGCGATGTCACCATCGCAAATATGCTTGCCGATCATGGAGTCGCCCATGACGCGCAGCGCGAAGGTGTTTCGCGCGGGCTTGAAACCGATGCTTCCAATATCGACCGAGATGCAGCCGTCCGGCTGTTGCTCGCGCTCGCTGGAGAACCCGGCGGGGATGGTCCCGTAAAGAGGAATGTCCACGATCCGGCTGCGCAACTTGGAAAGCGGAGAAGACACACGCAGCGAGCGAGCTTTCCCAGGTTCGGATTCAATGACTCCCTTGCGCTTGAGCGCTTCCAGGTGGCACGCCGCCGCCCGGTGCCCGCGAAAACCAAACCGCGCCGCGATCTCCCTCAGTGTTGGAATGGGTCTCCCGGCATGGACTTCGCTCTGGATAAAATCCAACACCCGCTGCTGCGCTGGGGTCAAGATGGGCATATACTATCCGGATGGATAGTATGGATGTATCGGCGTGTCAACTGGCATCCGGCATTGGCTGCAGTAATCGGATTCAAAGAAGGATACAAAGAAAACGAAGGGACAGCTACTTCGACAGACATACCCTGGCGATAGGAGCTAACCCAGTCAGTGAAGTCCGGGAGACCGAGAAAATAGTTCTTCGCTGTTTTCAGTGGAATAGCTGGTGGTCGTGGAACCAGTCTCTGCATCCTGAAGGGATGCCAGAAGGTAGCCGGGGGTGTCGCTTCGCTTAACCCCCGGCTAATGTCTTCCAACCCTCCGGGCTGCAAGCCGGATGCAGCTTCCGCTGCCGGCGAACCCACCGAAAACAGCGAAGAACCGCTTCTGCTCAAATCAACTGCTGTTTTCAGGTTAAACAGGCCTCCGGAAGGCTTCAGCATGCTTTGAGGCCGGGGCCCACCGATCCAGATACTGAGGAGACCGTGCTGAAAGCCAGTCGCAACAGTACCGCTGGGTGGCCCTCACGCCAAACCTGCTGTGGCTGGTGCTGCGCACACAACCGCGCTCCTGACCGACAGCCAAGTTCACCGACAACTTGCGGTTGCACGGGATGCGTCCCCCACAAAAAACATTTCAATAAATTCGCGTCCTGGGCCATCTTACTATCGTGAGATTCCTGCAATCAACCATCGTCCTGCTCGCTTGCACCGTTGTGATGACTGTGGCCGCACCGGCCACGAAGACCAAGGTCAGCCTGCTTCTGTCTGCGGAAACCGCCCGGCCCGGAGATGACATTACCGCCGCCATCGAGATGCGGATGCCGGCTGGCTGGCACACATACTGGCGCTATGGCGGTGACGCCGGGGATGCGACGAAAATTGAATGGCAGCTTCCGGCCGGTGTGACAGCCGGTGCCATCCAGTGGCCGGTTCCCGAAAAGCTGAACGACTCGGACATTATCACCTATACCTACCACGACACAGTGCAGCTGCTCGTGCCGCTGAAACTGGCTTCGACACTCCAGCCTGGTCCTCTGGAACTGAAGGCAAACGTTTCATGGCTTGAGTGTGAGAAGAGTTGCTTTCCAGGCGATGGGAAAGTTCAGGCAACATTTGCAATCGGGACTGTCGCAAAAGCTTCCTCTGCCAGTCAGCGCATTGAATCAGCGAAGGCAAGGCTTCCCCAATCCAAGACTCAGTTCCCTGTTGAAGCGGTCTGGGATGCTCCGCCAGACGCAATGGAACGGGCTCTTCTGATCAATGTGGAAGCACAGTCAAAACCCGGGACAGTTGATTTTTATCCCGATGGAACGACTGAGGCCAAGATCGAAGGGGCAACCACAATTCTCCAGATCACCACCAACAGGATCGCGCTTCGTAAGCTGGTCACGCGAGGTGAACTCGCCACGCCCTGGCCCACAGAGTTCAGCGGTCTGCTTGTCACTGGAACTGCCGGAACGACCAATCGCGAAGCCTCGGAGATTCGAGTCAAAATCAAATCAACCACGGATGGTGCCACATCGCCTTCCGGCGGCAACCTCGCTGGATCTGGAAGCAAGTCGCTCCTCGCCATGCTCGGATTGGCATTTCTCGGCGGATTGATCCTGAACATCATGCCCTGCGTGCTGCCTGTCATTGCGCTCAAGATTCTGGGATTTGTCAGCCAGAGTCGCGATGATCCACGGCGTGTGCGCCGGCTCGGGGTCATCTACACGCTGGGAGTTCTCGCTTCCTTCCTCGCGATGGCTGCCGTGGTCATAGGCGTGAAGCAGGCGGGCAACGCGGCCAGTTGGGGAATGCAGTTTCAAAATCCGCAGTTCCTCATCGGCATGACGGTGCTGGTCACGCTCGTCGCGTTGAATCTTTTCGGAGTGTTCGAAGTATTGCTGGGCGGTGGCGCGATGAATACCGCAGGAAGTCTTGCCTCGAAGGAAGGCGACGCGGGTGCTTTTTTCAATGGAGTCCTGGCGACGGCGCTTGCCACGCCTTGCACCGCGCCCGCGCTGAGCATCGCGCTGGGTTTCGCGTTCGCGCAATCCGCCGCCGTGATCCTCGTGACCTTCTCTGCGATCGGTCTTGGCCTGGCCGCGCCGTATCTGGCGCTCTGTTGGCAGCCGCAATGGCTGCGCTTCCTCCCGAAGCCCGGTGCGTGGATGGAGAAATTCAAGAATGCCATGGGATTTCCAATGCTCGCGACAGCCGTGTGGCTGTTCTCGGTAACGCTCGTTCATTTCGGGAAAGGGGCGGCATTCTGGCTCGGGTTGTTCCTGGTGCTGATCGCGCTCGCCGCATGGGTGTGGGGTGAATTCGTCCAGCGCGGCACTCGCGGTCGAACCGCCGCCCGTATCGTCAGCATCCTTCTTATTCTCGCTGCCTACGTCTGGGTGTTGGAAGGCGAACTCAGTTGGCGCAATCCGATCGTGCCGTCGCAAAATCGATCAGGACTCGAGAACCGGCCTGATGGAGTTCAATGGCAGGTGTGGTCGCCTGGAGCCGTTGATCAAGCTCGGAGGTCTGGACGCCCGGTGCTGGTGGATTTCACCGCCGATTGGTGTGCGACCTGTCAGGTTAACAAGAAGACCAGTTTGGAAATCACATCGGTGCGGGACAAATTGCAGGAAATCGACGGCATCGCCTTGCTCGGAGATTACACCCGTAAAGATTCTGCCATCCTGGAGGAACTTCAGCGCCACGATCGGGCGGCGGTTCCGCTCGTGCTCGTTTATCCAGCCGACGCCACCAAGCCGCCAGAGATACTGTCGGAGATATTGACTCCTCGTCTGGTGCTTGAAGCGCTGGATCGGGCCGCTGGACGGAAGAAGTGATCTGACTTAGCCAATGATGCGGTAGAAATGAGGAGCGCGGTCGTCTCGACCGCTGTTTTCGGCGTCCCGCCGAGAACGGGTATGTGCGACGTCACCAGTCACAAAATAGTGAGTTTCTGGTATCGTCAGGCTGGTCAGCGGGACGCTGACCAGCGCGTGCGAGACGCACGCGCTCCCCGATTGCTACTGGATGGTCACGGCTTACTGAGGAGACCGTGGGATAGCCTACGAATTCCGGAGAGTGCCGTGGGCACAGATGCAAGGCGTGAGCGAGGGAGGATGCCCGCAGCGGCCTCTGACCAAGCGAGCAACGCAGCAGATGCGCCCGCGCCACCTCCGAGAT
>SXGU01231628.1_pt1 | contig 16457 bp, 4 predicted proteins | sample 3174531 | NCBI WGS metagenome assembly SXGU01 (sample SAMN11356863, study PRJNA531348) | freshwater metagenome | isolation source: freshwater sample F1-140 | place: China: Fuxian Lake, Yuxi | collected 2017-12-25 | reverse complement strand
GACGTTAAAAATTTTGAAATCAGAAGCCAATCCGTACAAACAACCTTGGTGGAGTTGACTATCACTGGAGGTGCAACGGTCATTAAACCCATCATTAATATTGATTGGCACCATGGAATTCCCCTTCTGGATAAATTCCGGCGCAGTCCAGTCGTTATCAAAACTATTTCGAGCATTGGGTTTGGCACGAACATTGGTGTACTGATAATACGCCGCTGCCATTTTCAGGCGCGACTCACGCATGACCAGCCAATCGGCCCCCAATTGACCGCCAAATAACCACTTGTCGGAAACCGTCTCATTGAGTTCCTGTAATGGAAACGCGCCTATAGTAGCAAAGACAGTATCCGGTGATTGTGGGCCCATGTTGATGCCCGCCCGGCCACCCAAATCATTGGTTTTAGCAGCCTGATAAGCTTTAACATCAGGTTTATCCTGATTGAAACGATAGCGGAAGGTACCAGCAAAACCTTGGAAACTTAAATCCGGATCATAAAGCACATCGGTGGATACCCACGGATTGGCAAAACGACCGCCGTATAAACTAAACCAATCGTTACCTTGATCATCGACGTAATCGTATTCAATAAAGCCTCGATCGATGGCGAATTCGAAAGACTGGCCGGTATTGCCCAAGGTTTGATCATTGGACACCGGATTTCTGATATTACTGGTTGCTAGCCGAATACCTGCTTTAACATGGTCAGCAATATCGATATTCATACCCACGCGAAAGCGCTCCGAAAATCTGAAGCGATCTTCTTGTTGCAAGTATTCATCATCGTGTCTCGCTGCCGCCAGGTGACCACCTTCTCGGTTGATTGCCAAGTAATCCAGATAAGGCGAATTATTATCGGCGAATGAGTCGTTGACTCCACGAATGCGCATATCAAAAGTAAGCTTCACTTTGTCCAACCATTGCGGTAGTGCAGCCGGAACGCCCCACAGTTCATTTTTGGCATCTGCTTTGACCTGGGCAACCACTTCATCCTTCAATTCCGCACGCACTTCCTGGCGAATTTCATCTTTCACAAAATCCGGCACATAAGCCACTTTGATGGATTTATCCTTTTTGCCTTTTGCAGGGGCAGCGGGTTCAGCCAAAGCGGCTTCCTGTTTCAGTTGAGCTTGTTTGGATTCTTGGGCCAATTGCGCTTTGGCATCAATTGCTGCTTTGGATTTGGCTGCCTGCACCAGCTGGTCGGCTTTTTGTTTATCCAACAGGCCTTGCTGGACAAAAATATCGATTAAATTGACCGTGGTATTTTTCAATTCCAATAGTTCTTCACGCTCACCCGCCATTTTTTGCTTCAGATCCAGCAAATCCTGCTGTTCATCGGCCATGGCCGGCACCAAACATATGCCGCTGAGTAACGAGGCAACCATTGAGGGAGTCACCAAGTTGGATTTTTTGGATAATAAACTCATAAACATTCTTTAAATTTTTGAAGTCACTTTAATTTTTAACGGTTGCGGCATGTTTTGCGGCGGCGCTTTGGCAACCGAAAAATGCAATTTGGTTAAGGCTTCCCGGATGCTCCGATCCACGTCCGAAATACCACTGGAGCTCGCCAGTTCGGCTTTACTGACTCGACCATCAGCGCCTATCCAGACATTAATGACAACGCTGTAATTGGCCGAACGCGCTTTGGTATCCGATAGCAAAGGCTGCAATTCGTCGCCCAGTTGACGCTTGACTTGCCCGCCATACCATAGAATCGCACTGCCGCCGCTACCACCCAACAAACTCCGGCCGCCTTTTTTGCCGACCAATCCAAAGCCGTCACTACCGGCGCCGCCTTCTGCGTCAACGCCTAATTCTTCACCAGCAGGTTCTTGCGATTCCTCAGGTGCCGGTTCCGGCTCGGGTTCCGGTTCAGGCTCTGGAATCTTTTCCTCCTCTGGCTCCGGTTCCGGCGGCTTTTGTTCCGGCGGAGGCGGCGGAGGCGGTGGAGGGGGTTGGATCACGGTAATTTGCTGGATTTGTTTTTTCGTCTGTACAGGCTTCTCGAACTTGCCTTGGATGATATAAATACCCACCCCAACCAGCAGAGCCAACAACACACCCAGAATGATCGGCAATCGACGCAGCCAAATCGTTTTCTTGTCCATACCCGCTTACTTGACCAGTTTTTGGGTCACTAACCCCAGTTGGCTGATCTCCAATCGGGTCACCACATCCAGTACTTCGATGACTTTTTCATATTGGATGGACGCATCGGCTTTTAATACCACCGGCAAATCCGGCGTGGCGGCCTTGTATTGGCTCAAACGAGTTTCCAGTTCCTGTATTGATACAGGATAGGTATCCAGATATATCGTGCCATCCTGAGCAATAGAAATGGCTTTGGTTTTGGGTTTGGCTAATGCGGGTGTACTGCTGGCCTTGGGCAGATTAACGGTAATGCCCTGAACAGTTGCTGTGGTCATGATGATAAAAATCAGCAGTAACACATAAGCCACATCCAGCATGGGTGTGATGTTGATGTCATCGTAAACCTTGCCTTCTTCGCCTACTTTCATGCGTTGACTCCTCTTTTTAAGGTCGCTAACCGTAGCGAAACCACGGCCAAAAATTCATCAGCAAACACTTGCATATCAGCACTGACGTCCTTGATTTGGGTTAACAGATAGTTGTAGGCAAATAGTGCCGGAATCGCGACAGCCAAACCGGCGACTGTCGCCAGCAAGGCGCCGGAAATTCCCGGGGCAATCGAGTTGATGTTGACATCACCGGTGGCGGCAATCACCGCAAAGGTAATCATGACCCCCAAAACCGTACCCAACAGACCCAAAAACGGCCCACCGGAAATAGCAATGGTCAACAGCACCATGTTCTTGTTCAGTTTTTGCATTTCTCTGACCATGGCGGCATCCAAACGGGTTCTGACCACATTGATGGCTTCTGCCGATAAATCGGCAGTGCCCTCGAAACCATTGAACTGCTTTTTCAGCTCCTGAACACCCGCGTGGTAAATGTGATAAATCGGCGAACCCTGGAAATGATCATGCTTGCCCACAATCGCGGCCAGAAACTCGGATTCGGCAATTTCTGCGTCTTCTTCAGATTCATCCTGATCCAGTTCGGCCAAATTAGCAGGCGATACATTGCGGTATTGCACCAAAAACGCATCGTTATCTCGGCGAGCCGCACGCAACGTCATAACCTTGCCAATCATGACCAACAAACTGATGATGAACATGACGCCGCACAAGGCAATGACCACCCAGCCATCGACCGTCAAACTCTGCAAAATAATGACAAAATAATTACCATCGCTTGACGAGGCATTAGATTCATCCTGGCCAAAATTCAGCACTGCGAAATCCGGGCTTTGGCTACGGAACTGAAATTTCAGCCAGTCCGCGCTGCGAGCTAGTTTGGCCACCTGTACTTCATCCAGCCAGCCGACCAGGCCCTTACCGAATGTCAGGCTGGGTTTGAAAGCGGTCAATTGGATGTTGGCCTGAGCGACACTTTGGCCGTTGACATAAACCGTCAAGGTGTTTTTCTGCAGGGTCAGGGCAATATGCTGCCATTGACCGAGTTGTAAATTTACTGGCGTCGTCTGAATTAACGTACCACCTGTAGTCTGGAAACTGGCATTTAACGAACTACCATCCACTGTTAATCGAATCAGGTTCTGACCGTCTTGGGCCTGGATTAGCGTGGCATTGCTCTGATTTTGTTCAACCTTGATCCAGCTACTGAAAGTCCAGCCGTTGTCGGGATTCACCTCAAATGCTGGATTGGCGTTTACGCTGATTCCGCCTTGACCATCAAATTTGGCGGCAGCACCAATATAACCAGCCGGATCAATCGCAGCCTTGGAAGCTTCAGCATTCACGGCATAAGCCGTGGCGTCCTGAGGTACGGTTTCACCTTCTTTGAAATGAAACACCAAAGACTGATAGACATCGTAAATGCCTTTAGCATCGGAGCCATCCGGCGCATTGGCGTTTCCGTAATACAGATAGAACGGATCGGTGCTAACACCACCCCGCACCGTAGCTAGTTTGACCCAGACCAGACCCAATTCGGATAGGGCATCGAATTTGTCCACATGGTGTTTTAGGGCGGTTGTGTCATCCAGCAAGGCACGCAGATCCTTACCGTTTTCCGCCAAATCCATGAAGTAGCCAAAATTACCGGTGTGTAAGCGCACCAGCACTGGTACGTCCGTTAAGGTTTCCTGAATGTCGGCCCCGGTGGCACCCGCATCCACGGTGATTTGTTTACGTGACGGCCAATCATTGTTCCACCATGCCTGGGCGATGAGTGGGATCAAAATTAATGTTGCAGCCAAGCAAAATCGACTAAGCCTGTTTTTGTTCATGTAAAACTCGTCCTAAAAAATGGAAAGATTGAAAGTAACTATTCAGCGTAGGTTGGGTTAGGCGATAGCCGTAACCCAACATGTCGGCTTATCAAGTGCTGATAGCTTCGATTGGTGGATGCACGTTGCTTATCCACCCTACAAAATCCACACATCGCTAAACGCTTAATTCACTGGATTATTGGCAGGAACCTCACCACAACCGGGTTTGCCGTCTTTGACATCATTGACCGAGCAATCGCCATACCCCACTACATCGGTGCTGAGCATGCTGACTACCTCACGGGAGTCGGCTTTGTTATCGGCGTTTTTGTTTTCGTTATTTTCACTGTTATCACTGGCCGACTTGGCTGCACTGGCAGCGGCACTACTGGCACCAGCGGGAACGGTCGGCGCAGCGGGGGCTGTGGGCACGCCGACTGTACCGCCGGATGATTGAATATTGGAAGCACCGACCACAGCGGTTGCGGCAATCACGATTTGTCCGCCGCTGATGCCGGCCTCGCCTGCGTCGATAATGCCTTCCGGAGCGGCCAATGTGACTTGACCATTGCCTATGGCTTGAATGCCACTACCCGAAACGATAGGCGGGAAGACCGTGACAATATTGCCTTTTTCATCGATTTGGGTAATTGGCGGTGGTGCGGCGATGGCTGATTTAGCACCTTTACCGGCGTCGATACTGCCTTTCGAAGACCAAACCGTGATATTGCCACCGCCCAGTGTGAATACCCGGGATTGGTTGACGTTGAAATCACCTTGGGTGAACGCATTCAAATCGCCACCTTGTTGAACGACAATACCTAGCTGATCAGAGCCTTTACGAATACCGGCCAATTGACCGGCCAAACCTACGTCGATTTTGCCGCCAGGGGCGCTCATATTGATACTACCGCCATCTAGTGTTTTGACTTGGCTGAAAACCAGGCTGATGTCACCCGCATAGTTTTCACCGGGGAACAGCGCCTGAATGGCGTCCTTGCCACGCTGGTAGTAGCGACTGCGTTGAGACTCAGGGACAGCTGCAGCTGCAGCGGCGGATGATTTCAGTTCTGTAAAAAACACCCCTAATAAGACATTGAGTTTGTCCCGTTGCTCAGCTTCTGTTTTGCCTACCAATGGTTTCAAGATATCCGTGTAGGCTGGGTTGGTTTGATATTGATTGATAAAACCTGCATAGTCGATTTTGTCCGCTAGCCCCGCCAAGATGCTGATGCTGGCGCCATCTTGTTGCCCCAATGCCGGATTGAGAAGATTACCCAAGGTTTGAATGCCGATCGAACTACCCAGGTTGATATCGCGGCCTGCGATGACTTGCAGTTCACCAGCCCCCCCGGTTTCAAAGCGGTTACTGTTGGCCAGCACGGCACCATCTGAATTTAATTGGGTAGCGGAAATCACATCCCGTCCGGCACTAATCAACGTGCTGTCCTGATTACTCAGATTTTGGTTGACCACACTGAGATTTTTGATATCCCGGCCTGCACTGAATTCAGCCGCCTTGGGCAAATAAAACACCACCTGGGAACCGTTGGCAAAACCAATATCACCCTGATCCGCAACAATTAAAGGCTTGTTGGCGTTATTGATGTGTACTGGTGTGGCCGCGTGAATGATATTAGCAACCGGGGAAAAAGCATCCAATCGCTCTTGAGCCCGGATCAAACCGTCTTTCAAGCTACCTTCAAGCGAAACAGCGGGTTGCAAGGCATTGGGTAATAATGAGACATCGGCATCCGACATATTCACACTGACGGTTTGTCCCGCTACAGCCGCGGAACGAATATTCCGACCAGCCAACAATTCCAATTGGCCCTGACTGGAAGGGAATAAGCTCATGGACTGATTGATGCTGATGTCGCCGGATAGCGAATTAGCCAATACTGTGCCGGGATAAACGGCATATTCAAAGCCAGTACCGGCGTTGTTTTGAAATTCGATATTGCCAGCTACAGCCTGGAAATTAATCGCACTGTCGGGGCTATAAGTGAAAAACCGTGATTCTCCCCCCACCAGTTGCGATTGTTTCAGTAAAGTCGGGTTATAGACCCCTTGAATGGCAATATCCCTACGAGCCTGAACTTCATATTGAGCATCACCCAATTGAAATAACGTGCCTTTATGACTGGTGCCTGACTTGATACTGCCGCCCGCATTAATGTCGGCTGTGCCACGTCCGGTGAAATATTCGCCGCCAATAATATCGTTACCCGCCAGGATTTTCATATCACCGCCGCCATTGATGGCAGGATCATTGGTAAGCCATTGATTGGTTGTTTCGCTGATCGTTCCCAGCGGTTTACCTGTGGTCGGCATCATCACCGATAATTGTTGGATATTCCCACCCGCTTCGATGTTGACCTGTCCACCTGCCAATGCGCCGACATTCTGGTTAAAGAATCGTATGCCTTTTGCGGTCGGGATGTCACCGGTTTGCGAACTACGATCACCACTGATATTGATACCCCATAGGGTAGGCCGGTTGCCTTCAGCGAGTGTGCCGCTTCTGACCAGCCAATCGCTGATTTTTTGTCCGGTTTCGACGCCTTCGATATTGCCTGCAGCATGTAAACTGATATCACCACCTTGGGTCGGGAATTCCGCTTTTTGAAATAAACTGCCTATGCGAGTTTCGTCCAGAAATCCAAATCGAAGCAAGTCATTCATTTGTGCCGCATTCATACGATTCAAATACTGGCTATCGGTTTCGCTTTGCAAGCGCGCGGGTAAACCTGGTATCTCGCCTTTCAACAGTTGACTGCGGGTATAGGGCGCGGTTGTGCCCATGGTATAGATGGCCGCAGCTGAGGACGAATTGCTCGCATCTTTGGAAAAAACCAGATCGCCGCCCGCTTGCATGGCGATGTCTCCGGTCCCGGTTCTGACCATGACCTGGGTTTTGACCAAGTTATTGGAAGTGGGGGCTAATGGATTTTTAGCCAGATAACTGTGAGCCAAATTGATGTCGTTACCGGCAATCAGCTGATAGCTCCAGGATTGTCCAGCTTGCAACATATCCTGATATTTTCGGGAAGTTTGATTAGGGATGCTGTCGGTTTTAAAAGCATCGCTCAACGTGGCGTTGATATTCAGATTATTGCCTGCACGCAAAGTCAAAAATCCGGGCAGGGTTTTATTCCCCATAGTCCCGTAGCGCCAATCGACGAAGTCCCATTGGTTGGCCAGAGTCAGCTTGCCGTTGCTCCTGACCTCTAAACCGGGCAATAAGTTGATGTTAGAACCTGAAAAATTTTGCAGCGGGCCCACATGATTCATATAGTTATCAGTCGCCACTTTCCAGCTATCGATTAAGCTGCTACTAATGTTTTGTTGCCCGTCATAAACCTTGGTTGCTTCCACGGTAGCGTGCAGCGGATCGGTTCCTTTGATGGTGGTATTGATGCTACTGATATTGACGCCATCACCGCTATTGCCTCTACCGGTACGCAAATGCAGCGAACCGCCGCTACCATTCACACCACCGGTTACATCGATTTTGCCGCCTAGGGCTGCTAGATTGAGCAAGCCACTGCCCGTGTCGTCTCGGTGCACGGTATCCAAAGTAACTTTGCCACCTTCAGAACCCTTGCCGGTCGAACTGGCATTGAGTTCGCCCGTCGCTGCGACTTCGATGCCATTCCTGGCATAGATGTCTATCGATCCGGCTTGACTGGCGCTGGCATCGATGTTTCCGGCCAGGGTGGCTTTACCTTGATCGACAATCAAATGAAATTGATGGGCTTTAATTTGGTCCTGTGCGGTCAGCGTGGCATCGCCTGTGCGTTGCCGAATTGAGATTTCTTCGCTCAGACCCGCCGCCCGCAACTTGTTGTTTAGCGTCGATAAACTGTCGGCAGTTTTAGTATCCAGACGCAGGCTGCCTTGCTGAAATGATGGATTGGCTTGATTGGCGGTATTGGCCGTAACCGTGCCATTCCAGTTAAATTGACCTTGTGCGGCGTTAACGCTGAGCAGTCCGGCATCGCCGACTTGCTTGTCATGATTTACTGCACCGGCAAGCGAAATATTTGCGCCATCGGCCAGATTCACCGAACGCTTATCCGAAGTGAGTAATACCCGACCCGCTGACGCATAACGGGTTTGATCACCTAATCCAACGGCTTGCCCGGATACATCCAATACTGCGCCATTCAATAAATTCAAATCACCATTATGTGCTGTGAGCTCGATGATGCCGGATGGCAAATCAAACCAGGCACTACTGGTAATGCTATCCCCGACAACACCCCAACGTGCACCTAAGCCACCTTGACTGAACGGTTCTACAGCGATGTCGGAACTTAAATGGATGCTATGGCCGCTGGCGTCGATTTGGGTGGTGGCACCGTTTTCACCGATGAAGCGTCCGGCATTGGCTGTCAAGTTGGCGTTGACCTTTAAATGCCCTGCGCTGGTAAACATGCTGTTACTGGTGCTTGCATCGATTTGTTGGCCTTTCCCGACGAGTGCCTGACTGGCATTCAGTTCGACAGATTGATAGCCGCTAAGGGCGTATTCACCAGCACCTAATTCAATCTGTTTGGCATTAACGATCAATTGCCCTGTGCCGTTTCCAGCCCGATTGGACGTCGAAGCAGTATTGAACAAACTGACTTTATCGGCATTGATGGTGGTAGGCCCGGCCGAATTGGCAAAGCCATTGATGTTGGCCGCGCCAATAGCAAGATTATCTGCTGTCAGATTAATATTGCCGTAGATATCCAAATCAGTTGCACTGATCAATTCAAGTTCGGCCAGATCGAATTCGGTATTGGCTAATACCAAGCCTGGGGTATTGGTCGGTGCACTACCCAAACTGATGCGGCTGGATTTTAAGGCTAACGCACCACCTTGCATATCAATGTCACCATCGAAAATCGTATTTTTGCTGGAATCCAACACCATGGAACCTTGTGCTTTCAATAGCACGCCATCCTGGACTGTCAGGGTTCCGGAATTCCCAGTAATGGTTTTATCCCGAATCACATCAGACTGACCTGCTGAGGAAACTCGCAATAATGCACCATCACTATTGGTACTGGCGTTCGCAGCGGTTTGGTTGGCGATGTACAAGTCATCGCCCGCTTTGCCGGTTTTGCCTGTACTTTCCAGGGTGGCACCGCTGTTTAGTTTGACTTCATCTTTAGCGGCCAAAATCAATTCCTGACCGGTTATTTTGGCGTTGCCAGCCACAGAAACGGTTTGCGCTTGTACGTTGACACGGGTGCCCTGTGCTTCTTTGCTACGGGTTCCACCCAAAAGTAGGCTGGGGGCGTTAAAATTATTTAAGTCATCCGCAAATAAGGCTACGGTTCCAGCCGGGGTGCTAGCCACATCTTCCTGTCTGCCGACAATCGCCAACCGGTTGGCGCTGATATCAACTTGCCCCCCCAAGCCGTCTGCACTAGCCGATGCCAATAAACGCGAGCCCAGATTCAGGCTGTTGTTGACGGTAATTGCCAAACTACCCGCATCTTTCGGGCGTTGCGGAATGACGCTACCCACACTATTGGCTTTGTCGGTAAAAAACTGATTGGCACTGTATATTTTGTATTCAGAACGGGTTTTGGCGACCTGTCCGGATTCAACGGCAAATCCCTGCCAACGCGCGTCAGCTATCAGGGTGTTGGCAATGCCGTAGCGGCCCGCCACAATTCGGGCACCCGTCAAATCCGTTGTGGTCTGACCGGGAGTGAAGTCTTTGCTGCCCGCTACCGGTGTGACCAAATAAGCATTCGGTAACAAGGCATAGTGTGCGGGCAACAAGGTATACCAGCCAGCCGCCAAACCACTACCAGCACTGAGGTAAACGCTCTTGCCGACAGATAAACCCGAGTTTGAAAATTCCAGAGGGTCATAAGGGGTTAATGCATTGTTCAAGCCGGGAATCACTGCATATTGATTGGAAACGCCCGCTGTATCCGGGTTGAGGACATCCACCGATCCCCCGGGACCCGGAATGAATTCGTAAGCCTGCAAATCGCCTCCGCCCGACAAATCCACCGTTGCGCCTTCTTTCAGGGCGACATTTTGTCCGGTCAAAGACAAACGTTTTTCTGGCGGGGTATTGATGAGCTGATTGATCGCGCCGCTGCTATCCAACGGATACAGCCAGTTCACCCCACCAGCCACTTGACCGAAAGGCACAGTCCAGCCGTTTCCAGATACGGAAGTCAAACTGCCAGAAGCTAATTCAAGATTTTTCGTTGCATTCAGTACCAGTGAGCCGAAGGGGGCTTTCAGGGTGCCGGCCTGAATGATATTGGCCGCATTAATGGTGAGTTGCCCACCGGCCGACAATACCGGCGATGCCGTTTGACCGCTGGGTTGAATGTTGACCGTGGAATTACTGCCGGAGACATTCAGGGTGTATTGGCTCAAGGTGGCGGGATAAATTTGGCTGGCTTTTAAGTTCAAGTTGCCGACCAATTTCAGTTCACCCAAATAATCCTTGGTGTCTCGTCTGACCCGACTGCCTATCAAACGAATATCACCCTGGCTGGCCAGTTCGGCAGTACCGAAACCGTTAAAGCTCAGTCCACCGATCAAATCGATGCCTTTGGCGTTCACGCTTAACTGACCGGTACCACCAACCGCATCCGGTGCCAGACGCGTGGTAAACAGGCCTTGTCCCAACTGGGTATCCAGACGGCTTTGCGCTGAACCCAGCGCTGCATAAGCAGTGTTTAAAGTAACCTGACCATTGTTGGTTTTCAGGCTGGGGGCATCCAGCACAATTTGTTTGGCTGCGGATAGCGTAACATTACCGTCAAACAGTATGCTGCCGACAAACTGATTACCCGCGACGGAATCGACTTTAAACGCCAAATCATCAGCGGCTGAAGCATTGATTTGCTGATTCGATAACAACGCCCGACCATTAAAGCGTGTCGTATCGACTATTCCAGTTTGCCACAGGCTGGCCGTGACATTTTCGGTTTGATTGGCGGCGATTTCGATACTGCGGGGTTTGGTGACCAGTTGGTCGTCAGGAAATCCTCCGCCTGCAATGGGTACTTCCGGCTTATTTCTGGCACCGGCATTCAATTCAATCGATACTTGTCCACCCGCGGCGCCTTTGCCACCGCTTGCAAGCATTTTTCCATCAGCCAAAATGCCTTCAGCAGCCATCAAGTCTATGGTGCCGCCAGTAGAAGCAATGTTTCGATTAACTACGCTGACCTGAGTACCCCGCTCGGCCAACTCTCTAAAGTCGATGTTTTGATTAGTGCCAGATACATCCAGAAGGGATGTCCCATACGTTACTATGTAACCCCGGTTGGCAGTCAAAGCAATCGTGCCACCGGATAGCACATCGCCCATCGTTAAACCGAACGGATTGAGTTCAGCCTTATAGGCACCACGAGCCAACAAACGGCTGTCCGGCCCCAGCCAAATCCCTTGTGAAGTGAAAAAACCCGAATCGCCCTGTCTGGGCGTCGTCAGTGTCATCAGCAGATTGCCTGCCGGGGTTTCCAGGCTACCGTTAATCTTGATTGACGTATCCGAGTTCAACGCCAGCGTTGCTTGCATATCGGTTTTGATCGATGCACCCTGACCGATCACCAGCGTCGCGTCGCGCTTTTGGCTATCGAGCTGTGCGACCGTCAAATTCAGGTTGGTCGGTGTGCGAATATATTCCGGGTTGCGGACCACGGATGTCATGTCTTTCAGTGAGGACCCGCTAGCTTGGGCGTAGGCTTTAGATTTAAGTTGCCAGTTTTGTTGCAACGGTCTGAGCTGGGTATTGTCCGTCACCGTCAAGCCGTGATAATTGGCCGTCAGCGTGTAATCACCAAAGCCACCTTGTTGAAAAAATCCAGCATTCAACAACAAAGGTGTCTCGGCTGTAGCTGTGTTGTCCAGCGTGCCGACTGAATTTCCCACGATGATTTGGTTGCTGCTCAACTGCAAGCTGCCGCCGTGTTGTAAAGCCCAGCCGGATAATTGACCATCGAGTAACAAGCTGGATACTTTGCCACCGCCCAGGTGGGTTTCGGCGCGTAAAGCAATACTGCCGCCGTTGCCGTCTTTGAGGGTGCCATCGGTTTGCAGCTGCGCACCCGCATTCGCCTGAATCCGGCTGCCTTTTTGCAAATTTAGGTCGCCTTGTTCGCTGATCAAATTGACTTGTCCGCCATCAATCGAAACCAAACCCAAAGGCGTGGCGTTTCTGGCGCTCAGATAGTCGTTCACCCATAAACCGCTAACATCAATATTGGCTTCACTGCCCAATGTGATGGCGGATGGAATCAGGCCTGCAGAACCGAGTTCAATCGGTTTGACGGTGACATGTCCGGATGGACTTTTAATGGAACCCAGAATATCCACACCCACAGCGGATAACAGCAAGTTGGCGCTATCGGGTAAGGTTATCTGTGCTCCTTTTTCGATCCGCAGGGCACCGTTGGTTTTAATGCTGACATCGCGGATACCAGCCTCTTTGAATAAACCAGCTTTAAGCTTTAGGGCCACCGGGCTCTTATCTTCGCTGGATTTGGCTGGGAAGGGATCGCTTTCAGTGATATTGGTTTTGGTCGGATTCTGACTGATCACCACATCCTGTTTGCCAAATAAATTATTGTTGCTCAAATCAATACTGAGATGGCTGCCTGCCGCTCTTTGCTCAGGGGTGCGTTGATACAGGCCATCAATGGTCTTACCTTTGATCGAACCATCCAGCGCTGCAGCATAGGTATTGATGCTTAGTTTGCCACCGGCTTTACCTTCGACATAGCCCTTGACCTGATTCGATGCCACCTGATTGTTTTTGACAATCGCATCGTAATGTCGATTGGGATCAGCATCGCTGATCTCAAAAGTTTGATTGCCGGATTTCAACTGAGTGGTTTTGATATAGCCATCGGCATAACGCACCGAGCCCCCGGAAAAGTCCACTTCACTGCCCGCTTTAGTAATCACATTGCCACTGGCATTGAGTTCGACGCTACCACCCGAGGTACTGCGTTCATCGATATTGCGGGCTATGCGATCCACTGCCCCTTTAATATCCGCGACCGGGATGCTGGCTTTGGTGAGTTCGCCGGTTTCCGTATCGTGTTCCAGATCCACTTTACGCAAGTCAACCGCCACCGTCTGGCCAAATAGCACCCCATCACGTTGTAATGGCGAATCTCTCAATTCGTTTTTGCGTAACTCGACTTCAACGACATTCCGCTCCATCGCCAGTTCGACATTTTTGACTCCCGACACATCGATTTTACTGCCCGACTCCATGTAAATTCTGGCGTTGCCTTTGAATTTGGGGTCGGCAGGATTATCCAATGCATTGATGGATACCTTGCCGGATTTGGCCACCACTTTGGACTGTTCGCGTAATATAACGTCATGTCCACTCAGTTCAATGCTGGATTTGAGTTGCGGTTGCGCATCGATAGCGGTTGCAGATTTATCAGTGTCCAGATCGACCCGGGTGTCGCTCCCCGAAGCCAATGTCAGCGTGGCCTTGCTGCCTAAACCATCACCCGAATCCGTCGCGCGTAACGTGGATTTACCTTTTAATTTGCCGCCCGTCACCGCAGGACTCTGAATGCCTTCTCTGGCCATCAAATGCACTGAGCCATTCAGGCGCACTGAGGTAGTGGCCGATGCGATGCCTTTTTGATTGACCGCAAAACCCAACAAGCTGACATTGCCGCGTTCGGCCAGGACTTTCCCGACGTTATTGACTTCGCCACCAGCTCCCACTTCCACGACCAAGCCACGCACATCGGAGTCACTGCCTGCTTCCTGCAAATAGACTTTGTCCTGTGCAGCGGCGATGATGGTCTGACCATCCGGCGTTTCGATGCTACCTTCGTTATTAACCACCGGTGCAGCAATAATGACGCGCCCCCCTTCACCTTGGGTTTTGATGTTGGCGCCTTTTTCCAGCAGGATTTGAATTTTGACTTTTTGGCCGTTTTGATCATGGATGATCTGACCCTGTTCGTCCTTGAGGTAGATCTGACCGTTGCCTTCCAGGGCTGCGCTATTGTTGATGTCAAATACTTTGGTGATGCCGCGTTGAAAGACTTCTTCACTGATACCTAGCGTCGTGGCTACCAAAGAATTGGCGTTGACTTGAGAGTTCTTGCCAAACACAAAGCCATTTTGATTGACCAGATACACCTGACCATTGGCCGTCAAGGAGCCCATGATTTTGCTGGGGCTACTATCATGTATGCGGTTCAGTGCAATCGATGTTGTTGATGGCTGATCAAAACGAACCCCTTTATCGACATCGATATTAAAACTTTTCCAATCCAGCGTAGCCTTGTCTGTCAGTTGTTTGATGTTAAGTACTTTATCTTTGATGGCCGCCGTCGCCTGGCCGGTGGTGGCGATATCAACCGGTACATGCGTCAAGGCATCGACTTTAACCGGAACAGGTAATTCCGCTCGCGCGGGCGGCATACCGACGCTCACTATAAAACCGCCAGCACTCAACGAACGGATAGTCTGCACCAGGGGTTTTAACTGATACATCAGGATATTGCCATCGATTGCTGAGTGATTTTTCATGACCCAATTCATAAGTAGTGTGACGTAACCCGTGACTAAAACTCGTAAGCCAAACGGAAATCGACCCGCTGATTACCTACATCCACTGTGCCTTGTTGATACAAGGGATAAGCCCAATCCAGTTCGCCAATCCAGTTTTTGAACAACTGCATGCGCAAACCAGCGCCTGTACCTGCCAGATGATAGAAGCTGGGATTTTGCTCAGCCGGTTGTTGAATCCACAAATAGGCATAATCCATAAATAGATGTCCTCGCAGATTTTTGATAAACCAGTCTTCGTCGTTAAACGCTGGACTTTGGAATTCCACAGACAAATTGATACCGTCGTCACCCAATTGCTGAGTCTGGTAATAACCACGTACGCTTTGGGGGCCTCCGGCAGCAAATTGTTCGTTGCTGATCAAAGGCGAATTTGCCAACTGTCCAGACGCGCGAGCCGCTAAACGCAGATCAGCCGGAAGTTGCTGCATATGTTTGGCTTCTGCCGTGGCATAGATGTAATTAGCCTGGGAACCTGTTCGGCGGGTATCGAATTCGGCTTGGTCATTGACCATGCCGCGAAACGCAAAATGAACTGCCGAGCTGAGTGAGGTTACAGATTGTTCATTGCGCCAACTACTGTCATAACCGACTTGAAAGCTGGTGTAACTGATTGGAGAGGTGCCTTGATCCTGACCTTGAATGGTTACGCCTTGATCAAATGATTTGTAGTCGAAGCCCAATGTCAGACTGTGGTTGTAATCACCCATGGCAGTCAGCGGTTTGATCAGGCGGGTTCCCCAAATAGAACCCGTTCCCAGCACGGATAGTCCACCGATAGTGGTACCCAGCTCGGTATTGGAACTGATGCCGATACCGTAAAGTGCCAAACGCGTATCTGCCCAACCTGTAGGCAATACATAGGTGCCCGACCAGACTTCCACTTCATCGTAATTTTCCGGCGACACCTGATATTGCAAGGAAGCACTATGAAAGCTTTGCCACAAATTGTCATAGCGGATAGAGGCATTGAGTCGGGTTCGCGTGGTGTTCTCGTTGTTGCGTCCGTTGATTTCAACATTGCCATGCAGCGGTAATTCATCCTTGACCCGTAATTCAACTTCGGTTTTACCAGGAGTATTACCGGCACGAAAAATAGGCGTGACCTGCCGATCGGCAGACTCTTCAGCTAATGAACTGAGTTGGGCTTGTACTTCCGGCATGTGAGGAACTTGCCCGGCTGCCAAGCCAGGGGTTTTTTCGCGAATCTGGCCTAAGGAGTAATAACGCGAACCGGTAATTTTTAAGCGTTCAACCTGACCTTCAACGACTTTCAGCACGACCGAATCATTGACCACGTCTTGTTCTGGAATTTCGACCACGACAGTGGGATAGCCGTTTTGTTTGTATACCTCTTCCAGGGCTTGCCGGGCTTTTTCCACATCAGCGATGGATTTTCCCGGCCCCAGAAAGGGATAGACGGTTTTTTCGACCAAGGTTTGCTCAAGCACGGTGTTGCCATCAACTTGCAACATCAACAAATCGAACGCTGGCTGGTTAGCCAACTCATTGCTTGGACCTGTTGCCTCACCTTCTGCATTTGCCCAAACCGTGGTG
>SXGU01464494.1_pt1 | contig 16463 bp, 10 predicted proteins | sample 3174531 | NCBI WGS metagenome assembly SXGU01 (sample SAMN11356863, study PRJNA531348) | freshwater metagenome | isolation source: freshwater sample F1-140 | place: China: Fuxian Lake, Yuxi | collected 2017-12-25 | reverse complement strand
GTATGCATGCTTTCTGCTGGTCCAGCGTCCAATGATGTCGTCGAGCTCCTTGAGCTGCCGGGACTCGATGCTCGGGAACCTATCCGCAAGGTGTGGATCGATCAGGCCTGCGAGGTTTCGCCAATCCTCATCTGATCGGCAGCTGATGCCGATCCAGCGATCATCGAGGCATGGGTAGATCCCTTGCGGCGCGAACAGACCATGTCGATTGCCCGTTCGACCAGGGTCAGTGCCAGTCAGTGCGCAGCCTGTCATGGCGTCTCCGACGAACAGGTTGCAGGCTTCCATCTGGCTCATGTTGAGGTGCTGCCCCTTGCCGTTCATGCGCCGCTCGTGGAGAGCAGCGAGAAGGATGTGCGCGCCGATCACGCCGGCATAGATGTCGCCTCCCGTCGTGCCGGTGAAGATAGGACCGCCGTCTTCGTAGCCGGTGAGATGGGCCATGCCTGACATTTGCTCGCACGGCATTCCGAATGCGACGTAGTCGCGCCAGCTCACGTCTGAGCCGAACCCAGGCATGGAGAGCATGATGATGTCTGGCTTGATTGTTCGGAGAGTCTCGTAGCCGAGGCCGAAGCTGTCCATCACCCGGGGCGTGTAGTTCTCTATGACAATGTCTGTCTCGATCAACAGTCGCTTGAGGATCTCGACGCCACGCGGGTCCTTGAGGTTGAGCGTGATGCCTCGCTTGTTTCGATTCACCCAGTTGAAGTGCGGCGACGATTCCCAGGAGGGCGCGCCGCTGTTCTCTGGTGCTCCGCTCTTGCGCCAGCCGTCGATGCGCTGTACCGACTCGATCTTGATCACGTCAGCACCGGCGTCGGCCAGTATCTGTGCACACACAGGGCCCGCAAAGAACATGGAGAGGTCGAGAACCCTCAGTCCGTTGAGCGGAAGGGGGTGTGGCGTGAGCGCGTGTGCTGGTGCTTTCATGGCTGGCGCTGCGACCTGCGCCAGGCGGTTCGAGATCGCGCTGTCGTGCTCGCCGAGCAGTGGCGGCCGACCAATTTCGAGTCGATCTTCGCGGCCCGGGACATTGAAGGGTATGCCGGGTATCGACAGGGTTCCGGCTACCGGATGAGTGATCTTCTGGAAGAAGCCTCGTTCCCGATGAGGCGGTAGCTCGTACAGCTCTTCCAGGCCCGGGACGAGTCCGAACGGCACTCGCTGCGCCTGTGCCTTGTGGAACAGGTCAATCGAGGACTTGTCCCTGACGGCATCCCCGAATATGGCGCGAATTTCCTCGAGCCGTGGGTCTGGACGGTTCCAGTTGACTCCCTGAAAGTGAGGATCGGTGGCTACGTTCTCGCACCCGAGAAACCCGCACAGCATTCGCCACTGCTCGGGGGTCAGCGCATTGACGCCCAGGTAGCCGTCGCGAGTTGGCAGCATGTAACAGGCACCGGCACCGCCGCCAACAGTGGAATAGCGCTTGCGCGCGGTACCATGGTATTCGTAGGTCATGGTCGGGAATGACGCGCCCGCCAGAACTGCCTCCTGCACGCTGACGTCCACGTGTTCCCCACCTCCGTGGCGGTACCGTCCCAGCACCGCGAGGGAGGTCGCAACGGCGGCGAATGCACCCGCCAGGGTCTCGGATGTCGAGCCGCCCGTCTGTAGCGGCTCCCGGTCAGGCACGCCGCAGAGATTCGACCAACCACCGATGGCGCAGGCTACCAGGTGCGAGGATTCGAACTCCGAGAACGGCCCGAAGGAGCCGAATCCTGACACTGTGGTCAGGATCACACTGGGGTTCCATTGACGAAACACCTCGTAGCCCAGGCCAAGGCGTTCCAGCCTTTCCTCGGACTCGCCGGCGACAACGACGTCGTACTCGCACACGAGTCGGGCGAGTGTCTGCTTGCCTTCTTCGGATGCAAGATCGAGCACGATGCCTTGCTTGCCGGTGTTGAAGAAGAAGAAGGCCGCACTCTGTTCGGGGTCCGCTTGCCCGTCCGGGAACGGACCGTATCTTCGACTGATGTCACCCTCTGGTGGCTCGACCTTGATGACGTTCGCGCCCAGATCGCCGAGCAGCTTGGCGCAGAAGGGACCTGCTACGCCCTGGGAGATGTCCAGGACCTTCAGGTCATTCAGATAGCTCTTGGGCATGTGTGAATCGTATCGAGTGCTAGGGGTGCATCACCCGTGCAGGTCTGAAGTTGGCCTGGCCTGGTGTTCCAGTAGACGCCAGCAGGTCCGATGTCCTCATTGATCGCTGTGGAGAGGGCGGCTCGGATCGTCCCGATGGTTCACGCTGGAGGACAACGTTGCAGCGGGCGAGCTCATGCAGGTGAGCATGTGGAACGCAAGGTCATGATCGACCGTGGTCACGCACTGCAGATCGTGTTGCAGAGGAGGACTCCCGGCCTCAGGTGATTCGCGGCGTGCTGCTCACCTCCTCCTCGAGGGGTAAGGTCCCTGTCGCCGACGCGCACGACGGGCGTTCAGCCGCGCTGGCTAGCGGGCGCCATGGACGACGCGGATGCCGCCGGTCAGGAGGCGTCTACGCACTCCTGAGCCATGGACATCATCTGCTGCCTGATGACCAGAGCGTTCGGTCCCCTCGCGGTGGTCATGGATGGGGCGTCCCGCGGGGTCCTCGCGCGCGCGTTGACGATCAGGATGCACTCGGACCTCGGCGTACGAGCGATGGAGACCGCGATCCGGCTGAGTGCCGGGCCCGAGAATGTGAACACGGCTCAGGTCTGGCGACTCAAGAGCGGTGCGTTGGGGAGGCTGCTGCTGGGCGCCGGTAGCCGCATCAGCCTGGACTGTCGCGGTGCCCGAATGCGCGGCGTGTTCGTTGATCGGCTGCAGCCCTCCGTTCAGTGTTGCCCGGGGTTCGCTGCGTACTTGCGACGCGGACGCCGTGACCCTGCAATAGACAGCGGTCGGCAACGCGCGGCAGCCAGACTCGCGCCTGGATGATGCGACGCCAGATCGTGCCTGCTCCGAGGGTGAGACCCGACCGCAACTCGCTACCTGCTTGCTGTCCGGCCGCGACCGGCGACAGCTTGTGCACCGCTGGCGAACGGCCGCTGCCGCAAGAGCGCGTCAGTGAATCCAGTGACCCGCGCTGGATGGTCGGTCGACGGCTGCGGCAGCGTCCCCGTGCAGCAGGGACCACCTCAAGTAGACGTCAGGCAAGTCGTGCCTTCGTCAACCCATGCCGCTGTCGGGCTGCCCCAGGCAGGAGGCCGGCACGCTTGATGGCTGAGGCCTCAGGCATCGGTGTTGTAGCCGAGGATCGACTTCACCTCCAGGTACTCCTCGAATCCGTACCTTCCATGCTCGCGGCCGTTCCCGGACTGCTTGTAACCGCCGAAAGGCGTTGTTCCAGTGACCTTGGCATCGTTCAGCTTCACGCTGCCACTGCGCATGAGGCGCGCCATCCTTCTCGCTCGATCAGGGTCGGAGGAGGAGATGTAGGTAAACAGCCCGTACGACGTGTCATTCGCGATGCGTACGGCGTCGGCGTCGTCTTCGTAGCCGATGAGGCAGAGGACCGGTCCGAAGATCTCCTCCCGTGCAATCTTCATGTCGTTCGTGACGTTGGAGAACACGGTTGGCTTGACGTAGTAGCCGGCGTTCAGACCGTGTGGTCTGCCCAGACCGCCGGTCTCCAGGGTAGCGCCTTCATCGATTCCAGCCTGGATCAGGTTCTGGATCTTCTGGAACTGCGCTTCCGACGCGACGGGCCCGATCTGGGTGTCCTTGGCGCGAGGCGGGCCGACACGGACCTTTTCCGCTGCCGCCTTCGCGATTCGTGCGGCGTCCGCCATGCGTGTGTGTGGCACCAGCATGCGACTGGGTGCATTGCAGGACTGTCCGGAGTTCGTGTACATGGCGACGACGTCGCGCGGGATCGATAGTTCGAAATCGGCGTCATCCAGCAGAATGTTGGCGGACTTGCCGCCCAGGTCCTGTGTCACGCGCTTGACGGTGGGTGCCGCGTTCCTCGCGACCTCGATGCCCGCTCGGGTTGAGCCGGTAAAGGACATCATGTCAACGTCAGGATGTGACGACAGCGCGGCGCCAACCACTGGGCCATCGCCATTGACGAGATTGAAGACACCGGGCGGGACACCGGCAGCATCCATGATCTCCGCAAAGATGATGGCATTGAACGGTGCGATCTCGGAGGGCTTCAGGACGATCGTGCACCCTGTTGCGAGGGCTGCTGCGACCTTGCTCGAGATCTGATTCAGCGGCCAGTTCCATGGGGTAATCAGTCCGCATACACCAATCGGCTCCTTCACGATGCGTGCGTCGCCGATGTCCTCTTCGAACTGGTAGTTCTTGAGGACATCAATGGCAATCGTGAAGTGGCGTAGCCCCATCCGGCAGTGGGCGCCAGTTGCCATGCCGATCGGTGAACCCATCTCTTCGCAGATCGCCGTTCCCAGATCCTCGACTCGCTTTTCGTACTCGACGATGATGGAACTCAGAAGCGCGATGCGTTCATCCTTCGTTGTCGCGGCGTATCGTCCGAACGCTGCTCGCGCGGCGGCGACGGCGAGGTCGACGTCATGCGCATTGCCCAGTGCGATCTTTCCGATAGGTTGCTCTGTCGCAGGACTGATCACATCAATGTAGTTCGGAGTAGCAGGATCCACCCATTGTCCGTTGATGTAGAACTTCAGATTGTTGCTCACAGTGAACTCCGGAAGGTCGCTGATTGATGCTTGATGAGGTCGACTCGGACATGGCGCGGAAGAGCACGCATCTCATGCTGCGCCAGCCACCGCGAGGTCAGGGGGAGGGGAGCAGCCCCGTGGCGGTAGAGCCAGACCTGCTTCGGCAGATTGGGAGACGTGCGCCGCAGGTGCTCCCTCAACGGTGTGTGAGGTTGCCGGGGACCTTGTGGTGGTTGTGCTCACGCGTCAGCAGACCGAACCTGTTGGAGGTCGCCGATTCGGCGTCTGCGCCTGATTCCGGAGCCGGCATGTCGCGACAGGCTGCCACCATGGCGAGGGTTCCTGCTGCCGTTCCCGTTTCCGGTGGTTGCGGACAAGCGTGCAGCCAGCGTCTGGGAGATGACCACACAGCCGCAAGACCGCCGCCCCTCTTCGTGTCGATGACCTGGTGCTTCTGAACCGGGGGGGGGGCTGCAGTCGAGCAAGACAGTCTGAGAGAAGGGGCGAGAGCATGCGAAAGTACGGCGAGTTTCGCCTTCCGAGACAAATGCTCGGCGCTCAGGAATACGATGGCCATCGTTCCATCCACGACGATAGGATGGCCGGAGATCTGGGTTTCAGTGGCGCCCCGATCGAGGGGCCGACCCATTTCAGTCAGTTCGTTCCGCTGTTGCACGACCACTTTGGAGACGCGTGGTTCGAGCGGGGCTGCATCAGTGCTCACTACCAGAACATGGTGGTTGAGGGGGAAAAGGTCAGGGCCTTTTTCGAAGTCTCGGCTGAACGCACTTCGCTTGTGCGAATCGGCGCCGAGAAAAGTGACGGGACGCCTGTTCTCACGGGCACCGCTTCCATTGGCCCTGTCCACGGGGAGACGGAAATCGATGCTCGAATTGCGCGTCTTCAGCCCTCGGATCAGCTGGTGATCCTGAGTGACGTTAAGGTCCGGCAGAAGGGTGCGGGAAATCCTGAAGAGGCGGTCATGCACTTCCATCAGAACATGGGAAGGAAGTACCCGTTCTCGCTCAACGAGAAGCTGAGCTGCATTACAGAGAATCATGTCTATTACTCGGCGGAGCGCGCAGCTGACAATCCCTGGAGGCGCGCGGTCATACCCCTTGAAATGGTCAGCGTTCTTGCTCAGTACAACAATCAGTCCGGCTTCAAGACGCGAGGTCCAGCCATCGGGCTGTTCGCTGGTCAGCAGATCAGGATGATTCGAGGCCCATTGTTCGTCGGTCATCCCTATCGGATAGAGAGGGAGGTAGTGGCCTTGAGTGAAAGCCGTCGCACCGAGTCAATGTGGATCAAGTCGTGCATCCATGACGAACAGACCCGAGACCTCGTGTGCGAGATGACACTCAACAGTGCGTTGCTGAAGGACTCCTACGAACGCTATCAGCAGGACGCGAGGGAAATGGGAAAGGTCCTGGCTTGAGTCCTTTGCAGCGCAGCTCGATCGTGCGCGACAGGCTCACAAGGCGCCCTCATGATCAATGATCAGCGGGCGGTCAGAGTTCGTCCAGCGTGCCGGTCACTCCTGCCTTCGCCAGGCGTTCGTACTCGACGGCGGTCACGCCAAGTTCCTGCATCAGTATCTCGCGGCTGTGTTGACCGACGCAGGGCGCAGGTCTGATGGCTGCTGCTGCGGATGCCGAAAAGCGCCAGGGTCGGCCCGGCAACCAGGTCGGTCCGGTTTCCGGATGGTCGACCCGAGAGACGAATCCGGCGGTCCTGAAGTCGGGGTCGGGTTGGCTGTAGATGTCATAGAGCGGGCGAACACGTGCAGCGCAGACGCCCAGTTTGCCAAGAACGTTCTCCGCCTCCCGGGCATCCTGAGTCCGGACCCAGGTGCCGACCAGTTCATCCAGCTGTACTTCGTTTGCCTTGCGGCCCGACATCGTGGTGAACCTGGTGTCACCGAGCCGTTCGTCGCTGATGAGTGCCGCGAGTCTTCGCCAGGCTTCGTCGGATTCGGTCGCAAGCGCCAACCACTCGCCGTTTCTGGCCTGATAGAAGTTGTGCGGCGCGATGCGCGGATGCCTGTTTCCCTGGGGTCCAGGCGCCCTTCCAGTGGTGGTGTACTCGATCATTGCGTCACCGCAGACGACGTTCACGGCTTCCATCATCGACAGGTCGACGCGCTGCGCGGCCCCGGTCAGGTCGCGGTGAGCGAGTGCTGCCATGATCGTGGCAACGAGAAAGTACCCGGACAGCGGATCAGCGAAGATGCCACCGGTGAGCATGCCCGGGTTGCCCGGATAGCCATTGATGGAGCACAGACCGGACATGGGTTCGATGGTCTGGCCATTGCCTGGAAAGCTGGAGTAGGGGCCGCTCTCCCCGAAGCCGGATATTGATGCCCAGATCATGCCGGGTCTCATTTCCTGGAGCTTGTCCAGTGTGATGCCCCAGGAAGGGATCACCGTCGGACGAAAGTTGTCAGCCAGGATGTCGAAGCGGGGCAGCAGTCGCCACAGGAGCGCTTTGCCTTCCTCCTTGCTGACGTCGAGGGTGATGTTGCGTTTGTTCAGGTTTACTGAGTTGTATTGCCCCTGGGTGTTCTGGGGGTGCTGCCGCCGTTTCGGGTCGGCGACACCAGGTGGCACGACGCCCGAGAAGCGGCGGAAGCTGTCAGTGCGACGTGGCGGTGAGACCTGGACGACATCAGCGCCAAGGAGTGCCAGCAGCTCGGTCGCAAAGGGGCCGGCCCAGGTCTGGCAGAAGGAAATCACCCGAACGCCTGCGAGAGGACCTTCGGACAGGAGTGAGGACTCGAGGTTGAGCCGAGGCCCGCGTCGACGACTGTCGCGAGCGGCGATCGCGCCATTGTGCTCACCGAGACCCGGAGCACGACGCGTCAACAGCCAGGGGGAGGGGCTGAGCTTCGCGGGTGCTCCGGCGGATCGCGCATTCTGCTGCGCCGAGGGCAAGGACACGAGGAAGTCGCGGCTCTTGATCTGCTGATTGGTGCTGAAGTCGGCCATGTCCTGCATGACACCTGCCACGCAGCGCAGTTCGATGAGCCTGTTGAACAGGGGCCAGCGCTCGCGTTCGGGCAGGCTGATCGCGAGCGCAGCGCGAACGTCGTCGAGGTTCTTCGAGTGGCGCCCCTCCCGGGGCATCAGATCCTCGCGCTGACTGAATTCCGGCAGTCCCAGTGCTTCCATCGCCTTGGGCCAGTTGTGGAACTCGAGCAGCCCGATCGTCATGCGCCCGTCTTTCATGTCCCAGAGTGGGCCCGTCTGGCTGTTTCGCGGCTTGCGGCCACCGGCCCCTGTAGATACGCCTCTCTGGTGGTAGACGTCGGAGATGGCCCATGGATGTACGGTCAGCGCGAGCGCCTCGAGTTCGCTGACGTCCACAAGCTCGGGCGCGTCTCCGTGATCACGACGTCGCAAGGCTGCGGCACCGGCGATGAAGGCGGTGACGCCGCCAACGTAGCCTGCCTGATGTCTGGGTAGCTGCAGCGGGGGCTCGCCATCATGGCCGTTGACCAGCGCCCAGCCGCTCCTGGCGCTGGCAGTCAGGTTGTTGCCAGCTCTCCCGCTCAACGGATCGCTCAAGCCATGAGCGGTCACGGAGAGATGCACTGCGTCCGCTCGCAGGTGTCGGAGCGCGTCAGCATAGGGTGCTGCGTCAACAGGGTCAGCGGTGGTGATGAGGACATCCGCATCCGCCACCAGTTCGCGTATCTCGTTGAAGCTGGCTATTGCCAGGGATCGCTTGTTCCAGTTCGCGTAGGCGTGGATCGTCCCGCTCTCTGCGCCGGAAGGGCCCACGAAAGGCGGCTCCGCCCGCAGCGGGTGGCCATCCTGAGGTTCGACCAGCACGACATCAGCACCGAAATCACCGAAGAGCCGTGCTGCAAACGCGCCGGAGAGGCGGTCCGACAGATCCAGTACCCTCAGGCCTTCGAATGCGTTAGGCATGTGCTCGGATCCCCTTCCACTTCGTGATGTGGCACCTCAACAGGCAATTGACGTTGAGGGTCGCGCGATCCTCACGTGACGCCTTTTTCCGATGCATCGGAGGGGCGGGAGCCGAGGTCGGACTCCCGGACGGGCCGAAGCATGGAGAGACCTCCTCTGACCCGGCGAGTCACCGTGGTCTGGAGCACTCCATGAATCGATGACCCCGACACAACCGCGACCTGGCCTTCAAGGGGGAGGGTGCCCCTGGGGTTGGTCCGGAGGGGACAAGACCCTGGCTGCGCCCGCGAAGCCGTACGGCGTCCGCCCGCGATTGATCGAGGACCGGAAGATCCATCTTCCGGGGCATGGAACCGACGTCGTCGGGGAGAAGGGGAGGTCCTGCGTACCGGACGCGGACGCGAAGAACCTGCATGCGCGGAGCAGCCCGCTCATGCTGGCAAGCGAGATGGCAGCGAACGCGCTCGCGAAGCCGGGCACGCCCGGCGCAAGGCGATGAAGGACCGCAGTCGTCCTCCGCTGATCACGCGTCAGGCGGAGACGGTCGGCCCGAGTTGATCCTCGGCGCACGGCACGTCAAGGCCATCGCCGGCGAAGCCACGGTCGTCGATGCGCATGTTCGGCGTCAAGGCGCGCTACCGGGCATCACGGGCGACGCCGCAGCATCCGGATCTTCAGGGTATCTCCCGGCCCAACAGAAGCTGGGGAGCAGGGAACTTCATGATCGCGACGTCAGGTAAATGCGCATGAGGAAATCTCGCCGAAGTTCGTCAATACCACCTACTGAGTACTCACCCGCGCGACCCATGGGTCGAAAGTGGCGGTTGCTGGGCCAGGTCATTCGAAGCCGAAGGAGAACCGACATTGAGCGTGGCCAAAATCGCCCTGGTAGGCTGTGGGCCTCCGTCCCGCCGTTGGCATGGGCCGACGCTGACTGAACTTGCGCGGCGCGGTGCGATTGAATTTGTTGCGCTGTGTGATCTGGATGGGGCGCTGGCGGCCGAGAGCGGCAAGGCCTACGGCGTTCCCCACTACACCAGCATTGACGAGATGCTGGACAGACACCCCGAGATCATGGCTGTCGACATCGTCACCGGCGATCCGAGCCACCATGTTCTGGGAAGAGCCCTCGCGGAGCGCGGCAAGCACATCATGGTCGAAAAGCCCATGGCGCTGACGCGTGCCTGCTGTGATGTGATCGTTGAGGCCTGCAAGAGGAACAGTGTTCACTTCGAAGTCGCGGAGAACTACTTCCGCATGCCGAAGCAACGTGCCGTGATCGACCTGATCGAGAAGGGCATCCTCGGCGACATCGTACGCGTGAACTACCACGAGGCGAAAGCGCAGCGGCCGTTCGAACCAGTAGCGCGCATTCGCGGCCTGACTCGACCGCTGTCGAAGTTCGGGAACGCGTCAGGCTTGTGCATGGACATGGGAGCTCACCGGCTTTCGCAGTTGCGGCTCTTCGCGCAAAGCGAACCGACTCAGATTACCGCAACTCTCAAGCGCTACAGGACCAGCGACGAGATCGTTTCCGAGGACTGGGCGCACGCCATGATCGAATTCGAATCAGGCGCGGTGGGCATCTACGAGACGAGCAGGCTCGGTGAGGCGTTGACCTACTACCAGATCACAGGCACGAAAGGGAGCATCTGCGATCGCCAGTGGAATGGTCCTGCCATTCCGCTTCGACTGCAGGTCGGCAATGAGTGGAAGGACGTGCCGATCGAGTTCGAGCGGCACAGGGTCGACGGTGTCGACGTCCTTTCGCGGATCATCGTTCACACCGATCCACAGATCGTCTATGTCAATCCGTTCCGGGAATATGCGATCGATGACTGGTGTGTCGGTCATGCAGAAGAAATCATGAGTCTTGCAAACGCTGCCCTCGGCGTCAGGCCACCGGAGTACGGGATCAACGGACGCAAGGACGTGGAGATGGCGATGGCAATCTATGAGTCCTCGCTCCGCGGTTCAGCGCCGGTAAAGCTGCCGATAGAGGGGATGACATCGTACGAGGAAATGCTGCATCAGGACTACGAGGCGCGGTTCGGGCGCCGGTTTGACGGCAGGTGATCCTGGGACCTCCTGCATTGAGGACTGGCGCGGCGTTCGCTGCGATTCATGCCCGGACGCTGATCGCGGGGCTGTGGGTGCTGCTGCCGCTTGGCGATGAAGCGCTCGAGGATCCAGACAAGGAACTCAACGGCGAGGTCATGTGAGTCGCCCGTGATCTGCCTGGACGCAAGCCACGGCTGACATGACGCTGGTGCTCTATCCACTGACGGAACATCAGGCCAGGCACACGGCCTATGGCAGAGTGGAAGTGACTGGCAACACGGCCAACGGATCGTGCCCTACTGGGTTGCTTGCCGGCCGCGCGGGGCACCGATGCGAGGTGCTGTGCCCTAGCAGGAAGTGCACCTGCCTGCGGAAGTTGTGCGTGGGAACGAACATAAGCCGCTTCGGGAGGTACCTGAATCCGATCGCCAGGGCTGCGAGCGCCTTGCCCGTATCCGGCAACCGCAGGCGCCGCTAGCGACTCGCTGGCAGGATCGGATGACGGTACTGGCATGCAATTGCGCTACTCATCGTCAGGCCAGATCTTCCTCATCAGGCGCCACAACTCCCGGTCAAGGCTGTGCCGCTCTCCCTGCCGTGCAGCCGCTCTGCCGCGGCGGACGATCACACGTCCGTTTCCGGGATCGATGTAGATGCGATTGTCTTCAAGGCCCTGGGCGAATAGCAGGCGGGTGGGGGCCTCGGGAATCACAGGGCGCCGAAAGACCCGATCCACATAGGGCGTCATGAAGTGGTCCTGATCGTTGCGCCACCACATGAAGCACCAGGCGGGATTCGCGGACGAACCTGGCGAGAGCATTGTCTGCCAGTAGGTCCTGCTGATCAGCTGCTTGCCATCCCACGTCCCGTGGTTGAGCACCAGCAGACCCAGCGTTGCCATGTCGAGGCCGGACATCTCGAGGCCCGTAACGGCTCGCCCGTCTGGCAGGAGGGTGTCGCGCTCTACCCATCGGGTGCACGTGATTCCAAGCGGATCGCAGATCCACTCGTCTGTCAGCGCCTGAAGAGGTCGGCCTGTCTGCTCTATCAGGACGCGCTTCAGATAGTTGTAGGCCGTGTTGTTGTACCGCCAGGTGGTGCCAATCTCACCGGCGGGTTCGAGTGCGTCGTCCATGCCAGTGGTCATGGTCAGGATGTGTCGGATCGTCAGGCGCTCTTCGTCCACACCAGGCATCTGCGTCCAGCCCGCGGGCAGGAACTTGCGCATCGGATCGTCGGTCCGGACTACGCCTCGATCCACTGCGGCTCCGATCAACAGAGCGAACAGTGCCTTCTGTATGGCCTTTACGTCCGAGACCCCGACGTCGGTGAATGACTCGTGTACGCGGACGTTCCCATTCTCGAGGATCAGGAATTCGTCTGTCTGGCGGTCACGGAGGTACGCGATGACGTCTCCGATCGCGCTTTTGCTCCAGGCTTCGCGCATCGCGGATGGTACTCATGGCGGGCGGAATCGGTGCGTTGAGCCCCGTGCCGCTCAGTTGAGATGAGGCAATCAAGACGCGCGCTGAACCAGCATCCTCAGTAGAGGGCCTTCCGTGGGGGGGGGGGGGCGTGGTGCTCGAGAGGCCCGGGTGCCAGTTCAGGCAGCACATGCGGGAACCGATGTGGAGCACGTCTGACCGCGGGATACACAGGGAGAATCCGCATGCCGGTTCAGCTCAAGAAGCAGGCCATAGATCTAGGTATCGTTACGCGAAATGGGCCTGCAATGCTGGCCTTCTACAGAGATCTGCTGGGCTTCCGCCACGAAGCGGACACGCCGTTCGGCCCTACCGGGGTGATGCACAGACTCTGGTGTGGCGACAGCCTGATCAAGATCTGCGTGCCTGACCCTGCACCTGAGAAGTCCGCAGAGCCGGGTGTGATCGCGCAGGCTACCGGCTATCGCTACTGGACGATGATCGTCGAGAATCTCGATGCCATCGTCGAAGACTGCGTCCGTGGGGGCCGGACCCTGGTGGTTCCGATCAAGGAGATCCGTCAAGGGGTGTGGATCGCCATTGTGGCGGACCCCGATGGGAATCTCGTGGAATTCGTCCGGTACGACTAGTGGTACGTCGAGGAAGAGACGATGCCTAACGTACAACGCCAGGGAGACGCATACAGAGCCCCGGCGGGCGCACCCACATGGTCGACCGCCGCGTGTTCCGACGTCGGTCTGGACGTCGGGAAGCTTGACCTTCTGTTCGAGGTCGCGCGCGACAACCTGTCGGACAGTCTCCTCGTCTTCCGCCACGGCCATCTGATTCGCGAAAGCTACTGGAACGGAAAGTCCGAGAGCTCCGTCCAGCAGACCTACTCGGGAACGAAGTCCGTATTCGCACTGCTGATCGGACGTTTGATGGAGCGGGGCGTCCTCTCGAGCCTCGAGCAGCCACTATGCGAGCTGATCGTGGAGCTCCCGGAACGCCTGCGCCAGGTGACGTTCGAGAACATCATGGCAATGCAGTCCGGAGTGGCCAATTCTCCGGAGATCGAGGAGCTGGGCGGGACGGGCGAGACGCAGTTGGACATTGCGCTGGCGCGCGAGGTCGAAGCCGAACCGTTCTCGAAGTACTACTACAACAATGCGATGTACCGGCTTCTCTTCACTGCCGTGGAACGGGTCAGCGGTCGAAGCCTCGAGGAGCTGACCCGCGACGAGGTCTTCGAGCCGCTCGGGTTCGATGGTGCCTACTGGGTGAAGCTCTATGCGGTCGATGACGTACGCGAGATCTTTCGCGGCTATCAGTCCATCTGCATGACCCCGAGGGATTTCGCCAAGTCGTCGCAGGTGATACTGGACCGGGGGATGTGGAGAGGACAGCCGTATCTATCCGAGTCGTTCACGTCCCGTCTGACCTGCGTCGCGAATGCAGAGGCGAATCCCTCGTTCGGTCTGTTTCATCACCTGAACGCAGGGTCTCACTATCGAGATCGTCTGATACCCGTTCGAATCGATCGCAAGCTTCTTCCCGGCGTGCCGGATGACGCGTTCCTCATGTTCGGAAGTGGCGGGCAGGTGACGGTGGGCATTCCGAGCCTGAAACTGGTGCTGGTTCGGACCGGCGATGGCGTCTCGCTCTACGAAGCGCAGAACCTAGTCGCAACACTGGTCAGGCTCCTGGTCGATGCGGTTCAGACGGCACGTGGTTAGTGGGCCGACGCCTGTACCCATGGCAGGACCGTCAGTGCTGCGGCTGTTTCCGTGGATTGTGATGCAGAAGGGGAGCACGAACCTGCACGCCTGGTTGGTGGAACGCGCCAGGGAGCTCAAGACCCAGGTGCTGGGTCTCTACCTGGCCGCTCGAGATTCGAGAACGCCCTGGCATGTCAGGCTGTTGGTGCTGCTGATCGTTGCCTACGCGCTCAGCCCTGTTGACCTCATTCCCGACTTCATCCCGGTGGTCGGATATCTGGATGACCTGATCCTGCTGCCGCTGCTGATCGCGGTTGCGGTCAGGGCCACGCCCGAGCATGTGTTGCGCGACTGCCGCGCGCGCGCAGAGGCCCACTTCGCCGGCGGAAGACCCGTCAGCTACATCGCGGGAATTGCGGTGGTCGTGTGCTGGACGGCGCTCGCTGGTGCGGTGATCTGGGTTCTCCTCGCGCGCGCCACCTAGCTCCCTGCTCTGAGTACGCAAGAGGCTTTGACATGACAACCACACGGCTGGCGCTGCTGACAGCGGTCCTTTATGTCCTTCCGGTGCACGCAGCGGAATCGACATACGACGCCGCGTACGTAGCCAGGGTGCATTCGGAAATCTCGAACTGGGGGCGCTGGGGCAAGGACGATCAGCGCGGCACGCTCAACCTGATCACGCCGGCAAAGCGGGTCGCCGCCGCAATGCTCGTTCGCGAGGGGGTCTCGGTTTCGATGGCGCACCCTGTATTGCAGGTGCCCGCCGAGGACAGTCCGCGCCCGCTGGAACACGAGATGATTGGCTTGCCGAGTGCCGCCAGCGCCTGGGCGGTCGACAGGATTGGCATTGCATTCCACGGCTTCGGGCATACGCACATGGACGCGGTCTGCCATATCGGATTTCAGGGGAGCTACTACAACGGGTTCCCGATGTCGGCGACCACGGCTGACGGATGCGCGAACAACGGCGTCGAGCACGTGGCCCATGGCATTTTCACACGAGCCATCCTGATCGACGTTCCGCGTCTCAGGGGTGTCGACTGGCTCGAGCCTGGCACCGCGGTGATGCCAGCGGACCTGGAGGCGTGGGAGCGTCGGACGGGGTTGAGGGTGGGCTCCGGCGACGCCGTGCTTGTGCATACGGGCCGCTGGACCCGGCGCGCCGCTCGAGGACCTTGGCGAGGCAGTTTCGCCGGGCTGCACGTCACGGTAGCGGCCTGGCTCAAGGCTCGCGACGCGGCTGTCGTCGGCACGGATGGCGGCCTGGACGTCTACCCTTCCGGAGTCGCGGGGGTAGGCGCGCCGATGCACGTCCTCGTGCTGTCCGCGCTCGGCATGCCGGTTCTCGACACAATGGACTTGACAGAGGTTGCTGAGACGGCCGCGCGGCTCAGGCGCTGGGAGTTCCTGCTCACCGCGGCGCCATTGAGGATCGAGGGGGGCACGGGCTCACCGATGAACTTCATCGCCACGTTCTAGTCTGGTCGGAAGGATAGCTACCGCACCCTGGTGCATCGCCCCCTCGTCTGACGGCTCGAAGGGTGTCTGGTGGTGGGGATGTGAGGCGTTCAGTCAGCGTCAGGTTTTCAGCCGGTGGTGCGTCTAGCACAGGACACCACTTCAGCGGAGAACACTCATGTCAGTCGACCAGTTGGCGCGTGATGGCATCACAGGACCTTTCGCACTGGCAGACAAGTCGCTGGTCGAGCCTTGCGCCGAACTCGCGCTCGAGATCGACGTGCTGATACGCCAGAACAACCGCGTGCGGAAGCTTGCGGGCAAGCCCTATGAGTACGGAGGCAAGATCAACCGGCACGACGAGTTCCCTGCCATGCAGAACCTGTTCGCGGATGCGAACCTGCAGGCCGTCGTGGCTGAGCACTTTGGTACCGGGCTGTTCCTCTACAACAGCGTGTTCCAGGTCAAGAGGGACGGTGTTGGCGAGAACATCTGGCACCACGACCGCATGTTCGAGAACGGCGCAGCGCCGGTCGACCTCTATGACAACTCCAATCATTTCTCGATCCTCTTCGGTCTTACCGATCTCGGGTGGGACCAGGGAAGACTCGAGTTCGTGCGCGGATCGCACCAGCCCATCGAAGGCTGGGCCAGGAAGCAGCGCTTCAACAAGACGTTGCCCGAGTCCCTGAACGATCGGATCGCTGCCTTGACGTTGAAGCAAGGCGAGTTCGCGGTCTTTCACTCGTCGATCATGCACCGAAGCCTGCCGTTCGAGTCTGGCGACGTCCGCATATCGCTGGCCGTTCGGCTGGCGCGCAATGGAACGGTCGTGCCGGAAATGTTCCCCACGGACAGCGTCTCGGGCGACGGCTCGTACACATTCGCCCGCCTCAAGCAGTCAGGCGTGCTGTCGTTCAACTGAAGTCACCCGGACGCGCTCCATTCGACGCGTCCACCATGCCAACCATTAATCAGGAGCCAGCCAAGTGGCCGAAGCTGCACTCGCGAATCCCGACCTGTTCAATCTGAGCATGTCGGAGGCGGCATTGCCTCTGCTGTACGCAGTGAAGAAGCACATCCGGGAGAATGTCGAACCCATCAGCGAAGAGTTCTTTGCGCTCGACGAAGAGAAGAGCAAGGAAGAGCGCTGGAGCCTGAACACTCGCCAACTCGAGCTGCTGGAGGGCGCCAAGGCCGCTGCAAAGGCCAGTGGCTTGTGGAACT